>Ga0335398_10000667_pt1 | contig 60512 bp, 61 predicted proteins | sample BON03_FD_205742 | JGI IMG/M metagenome (GOLD analysis project Ga0335398, IMG submission 205742) | Freshwater microbial communities from Lake Bonney liftoff mats and glacier meltwater in Antarctica - BON-03 (spades assembly) (version 2) | ecosystem: Environmental > Aquatic > Freshwater > Ice >... | reverse complement strand
CTGTTTCCGAAACCAACCATCTGTGACTGACTTTCCTGACGGCTCATCGCATGACTGTTTCCGAAACCAACCATCTGTGACTGACTTTCCTGACGGCTCATCGCATGACCTCGACGGGGTTGCGGCAGCTGTCACACCAGGCGACCGAGCGACATCGGGTGGGGCCAGCAAGGCTTTGGTCGACAACAGCGTCGCTGCCGCAAATCGGGCAGCGCAGGCCACCGTCTTTGCGTCGGAGTACCACCGTGAATTCGTCGGCCAGTGTCGTACGGGCGCGGTCGGTCAGCCGCCCGTTGGTCCATACCGGGCCAGGCAGCCATTCGACGGTGCAGTGCTCCACCTCGGTGAGCGTCAGCACGGCGCGCTTCACGTCGGTCGCGATCATGTCGAGGGCAGGACAGCCACTAAACGTCGGGATGAGGCCGATTGTTGCGACGTCGCCCGACTCCGAAACGGTGACCGACTCGACCAGACCGAGGTCGGCAATCGACACGTCCGGGTACTCCGGATCGTGCACGCTCGCGACGGCGTCGGTCACCGACCGGACAAGGACCTCAACCGAAACGGAAGAAAGAGTGCTCATTGCTCGAGCGCCTCTCGGACCCATGCCGTATCGGCCCAGTTGCCGGCGGCTGTTGCGATTCGTCGCGCCGAGTCAGGCCCACCGTTGCGCATCGTGGCCTTGAGCGGTTCCCAGTCGATCGAGCCGGCCTGCCATTGGCCGTCGGCATCCTGATGCAGCTCATTGTCGGGGATGTCGAAGCCATATCCATGGAGCAGCGGCACGTACTTCTGGACGTAGGCCTGACGGAGTACTTCGTTGCGCTCCGACTTAATTTTCCAACGGATCAGCAGATCGGCGTCACCTGCAGGCGAGTCAGGCCCGAAGAGTTGCACAGCAGGCCACCACCATCTCGTGAGCGCGTCCTGGAACATCTCGCGTTGCGTGTCGGTGCCGGTGGCCAGACGCAGCAGCATCTCTTCACCGTGGCGCATGTGGAAGCCCTCTTCGGCAACGATCCGCTTGAGGACCCGCTTGTACGGCCCATAGGTGCACTCGGCAAACACCGCACGCTGGCTCGCGAACGCTGCAGCATCGACGAGGAACGCAATGGCGACCTGATCGGCCCAGGTGACCGCTTTGTAGTGAAAGACGTTGTGGAATCGTGAGCGGCCGTCGAAGAGTTCCTCGAGCATTTCGGTGCGCGTCTTGACGCCCATGTCGGCAGCCACCATGTAGAGGAGGTGGGCGTGGCCGATCTCGTCCTGCGTCTTCGCGAGGAAGATCTGCTTGAGCCGGAGGCCGGGAGCGTGCGGGATCCAATCGCGCTCGGTCAGCCCACCCATCAGTTCTGAGTTGGCGTGAAACTCGATGAACCTGAAGACCTCGTTCCGGAACTCGTCAGGCATATCGTCTCCCGGCTCGACCATTCCGCCGGCATCGATGAATGCCTGGAAGTCGTCGAGGTCGGACCAGGTCCGCCCGGCTGTCAGTGCGTCAGCAAGGGTGTGCATCAGATGCTCCTATTATCGAGGGTTCGGCTTAACTTGCCGCCTTCGGATCGTGGAACAGATCCGGGTGGTTCGACCGACACGGTCACACCGAGGAGCAGCGACGTGCGCATCTCGGACTTGATCTCGGCGGCGAGATCGTTGTCGGATCGAGCGCTCTCCGAATCGTCTCGCTCGACACGAAGGTGCAACGTATCGAGCGTGCCGTCACGGTCGACAACGAGCTGGAAGTGCGGGCTGACGCCGTCGATGGCAAGCAGTGTGTGCTCGACCTGGCTCGGGTAGACGTTCACGCCACGGATGACGAGCATGTCGTCAGCGCGCCCGACAACGAACGACATGCGAGCATGTGTCCGGCCGCAGACCGCAGGCTCGCGGGTGATCGAGCAGAGGTCACCTGTCCAGTACCGCAGCACAGGGAACGCCTGCTTGGTGAGGCTCGTCAGCACCAAGACGCCAACTTCGCCGTCGGGCAACCGTTCTCCGGTGTCTGGGTCGACGATCTCGGGCAGGAAGTGGTCTTCCATAATCACGAGGCCGTCTCGGTCTGCCGTCTCACACGACACGCCCGGCCCGATCACTTCGGACAAGCCGTAGATGTTGACCGCGATGATGCCGAGACCGGCTTCGATTGCTTCGCGTGTCGCATTCGACCACGGCTCAGCACCGAGGACCCCGACCTGCAGCGAGCAGTCGGGTCCGGCGTCGCCGAGTAGCTCGGCCAAGGTCAGCGCATACGACGGCGTGCAGCAGATCGACTCGGGAGCAAAGTCTTCGAGCAGCATCAGCTGCCGTTCGGTGTTGCCTCCGGAGACCGGGATGACGTTGATGCCTGCTTCCGTGGCACCATCGTGCAACCCAAGCCCGCCGGTGAAGAGGCCATAGCCGTACGCGTTGTGCAGCATCTGGCCGGGCTCGATCCCGGCGCCGCGCAGGCAGCGGGCGACACAGTCGGCCCACACCTGGAGATCGTCGGAGGTGTAGCCAACGACGGTCGGTTTGCCCGTGGTTCCCGAGCTGGCGTGCACTCGAGCGAGCTCATCACGCGGGACGGCGAAAAGGCCAAATGGATAGTTCTCACGCAGGTCGGTCTTACGAAGGAACGGGAACTTCGCCAAATCGTCGAGCGTTGTCGGGTCGGCGACGTCGGCGATGCGCTCTGCCATGACGGGCACGTTGGCCCGCAGACTCGCAATCGTTGACTGCAAGCGTTCGAGCTGGAGCGCTTCGAGCTGCGGGCGCGGCATCGTCTCGATTTCATGCTGGTGAAATCCGGTAGTTGGCATGTCTTCCCCCTGGTTGAGAGTCAGTCTGACAGCTCGGTCAGAGATCGTCAAGGCCTTAATGATCTCCTAAACAGAAGCTCCGGGTCACTCAGCGTTGAGTATTTTCCGAAGCAGACCGGTGAACTGATCGAGCTCCGCTGGCGACAGCGCGGCGAACAACTTGCCCTCTCGCGTGTTCTGTGCCCGATAGGCCGTTCTCAACATCTCGACGCCCGCAGAGGTTGCGCTCACCGAGACGAGCCGACCGTCGTCATGGTCACGCTTGCGACGGGCCAGCCCCTCTTTTTCGAGCGTGGTGACGACACCGGACACAGCGGCTCGGGAGACTCCGGAGAGCCGTGCGATCTCTCGAACTTCCAAGGAGTCGAAGACCCAGACCGTGAACAACACGCGGAATCCGGCGATCGACAATCCGAGTGGCCGATGCACTTCGGATTCGAGGTCGCCGACCACTCGCGCCGAGACGCGGAACAGATCAAACATCGCAGCAAACGTGCCGAGGTCGATGGGGCGCTCGTCGTTGCCGAGTTCAACCACCCGTTCAGCGGCGCGCCGTTCGAAGTTGTCGGGCTCAGTCATTGGGCTCCGTTCCGAGCGCTTCGACAACCGAGCCGCCGAGCGTCAACGTCTGACCCCGGAAGATCGCAATGGTCTCCCCCGCCTCGTTCAGTACATCCACGTCGTGCACGGTGTTGCGCCCACGAATTGCGACAGTCCGGCTGGTGGCGGTCAGCCGGTCGCCTGCGTAGGCCGCCTTGATCCATTCGATTGACGCTGTGGTGGCGAGTGACTTCTCGTCACCCGCGTTCGATGCGTGGCCCATCACCGTGTCGGCGAGGGAGAAGATGATGCCGCCATGGCACGTGCCTAACCCGTTCGTCATCGCGTCGGTCACCGTCATCGATGCAGTGGCAGCTCCGAGTTCGGCACCGGCGATGACGATGCCGAGGCCCTGCGCTACATCGTCTCGCTCGTGCATTGCGGCAGACGCTGCAGTGATCTGACTCATCTGGCGAACCATAGTTTCCCTTGCCGCCGCACAGGCGAGCCCGTGTGAGACAGCGTTGATGGATTCGCTGCTCACCGTCACCCGGCTGCCCCTCCGCTGCGTCCCAGCAAAGCATCGGCTCCTACCGTCATGACATGCACATGGAGATCCTCCCGTTCACCATCGCTGTTCCCGACGCCATCATCGATGACCTGCACACTCGGCTCACCAACACCCGGTGGCCCGAGGCCGAGTTGGTCGATGACTGGAGCCAGGGCGCGCCATTGGCTTATGTCCAAGAGGTGTGCGAGTACTGGGCCAACGGGTACGACTGGCGCACGCGCGAAACAGCGTTGAACCGGTTCGATCAGTTCACCACCGAGATCGACGGCCTCGATCTGCACTTCATCCATCAGCGATCGCCGCACGCCAACGCCACTCCGCTGCTCCTGAGTCACGGATGGCCCGGTTCCATCGTCGAGTTCCACAAGGTGATCGAACCGCTCACCGACCCGACCCGGTTCGGCGGCGACGCTGCCGATGCGTTCCATGTCGTCGCGCCGTCACTGCCCGGCTACGGGTTCTCGGCTAAGCCGACCGAAACCGGCTGGGGCATCGACCGGATCGCTGGCGCTTTCGCCACGTTGATGAGTCGGCTCGGGTACGACAAGTACGTCGCGCAAGGTGGCGACTGGGGCGCCGGCATCACCACCGCGCTCGGGGCGCTCGACCCAACGCACTGCCAAGCGATCCACGTGACGCTCGCCATGGGCGCTCGGCCCAAACTCGACAAGGAACTCACCCCCGAAATGCACCATGCGCTCGAGCGACTGCAGTTCTACCGCGACTGGGACTCGGGCTACTCGAAGCAGCAGGCAACTCGTCCGCAGACGGTGGGCTACGGGCTCGTCGACTCACCGTCGGCGCAGGCCGCCTGGATCATCGAGAAGTTCTGGGCGTGGACTGACAACGACGGGCATCCCGAAGACGTGCTCGACCGCGACGAGATGCTCGACAACATCATGCTGTACTGGATCAACGGCAACGGCGCGTCGTCGGCACGGCTGTACTGGGAGAGCTTCGGGAAGGGCACGCGACACGTCGTCACGATCCCCTCGGGCTTCGCCGTGTTCCCGAAAGAGATTTCCCCGCCGATCCGAGAATGGGTCGCCGACAGCTACACCGACATCGTCCGTTGGCAGCGTTACGACAAGGGTGGACACTTCGCAGCGTTCGAGGTTCCCGAGGTCTTTGTGGCCGAGATCAGGTCCATGTTCCGGCGATATCGTCCGGGATTCTGATTTCTTTCGACCACACATCGACTGAGCCTCCTGCGCACGGTCAAGATCCCGGCAGCGCCAAGGCGGCGTTGTCGTACCGATCGTTCCGCATCATCTTCATCGGGTTGGCGCTGTCCCAAGTCGGCACCTGGATGCAGAACTTCACATTGCCCGCCTACATCCAGGCCCGGACCGATCGTCCGGCACTGGTGGGTGTCACGATCTTCATGCAGCTCGGTCCGCTCCTCCTGCTGTCGATCCCTGCCGGCGTGCTCGCCGACAAGGTCTCAAAGCAGAAGCTGCAGCTCACAATGCAGGCTGCATCGGCAATTCTCACGCTATTCCTTGCGTTCTTCGTGGCTCGCGATGCTGCACTCCTCGCGATCTTCGGAACACAGTTCGCGATCGGTGTTGCGAACGCACTCAACGCTCCGGCGTTTCAGGCGAGCATGCCGTTGCTCGTGCACCGTAAAGACCTGCCCGGTGCGATCAGCCTGAACTCGGCAATGATCAACGGCAGCCGCGTGATGGGCCCCGTCCTTGCTGCAGTGCTCGCATCAGCCGGGATGAGCACCGCACAGATTTTCGTCGTCAACGCCGGGACCTATGTCTTCTTCATCGTGGCGCTGCTCATCGCCCGCATGCCCGACGTTCGTGGCACGTTCCCAGAAGTCGGGTGGCGTCGCTTGCTGACCGGTACGAACATCGTCCGCAACCGCGCCGTGCTCTCGCGACTTCTCGTCGGCATGTTCTTGTTCTCGCTGTTCAGCCTCCCGTTCGTCGGCTTGTTCCCGTCGATTGCGCAACTCAACTTCGGGTTCGATCCGCTCGGCAACTCGTATCGAGGGCTGTATGCCACCTGGGGCTTCGGCGCGTTCTTCGGCGCGATCTCGGTGGGCACCTGGCTCTCTGATATCCGCCGACATACGTTGATCGTCCGCGGCTTCACTGCGTTCGCGATCGCCCTTGGTGTCTTCAGCCAACTCCGAGACGGTGTGTCGCCGTACCCGGTCGGCTTCGTCCTCGGCTTTGCCTACTTCATGACCGCCACGGCGATCACGACCGAACTCCAGTTGAACCTGAAAGACACCGAGCGTGCATCGGTGATGCCGCTGTGGTTCATGGCGTTCGGCGGCACCGTGCCGATCGGCAACCTGGTGTTTGGTGTCGTGATCGAATGGGTCGGCGCACGTGCCGTGCTCGGTTTCGGCGCCGTGTTCGCGCTCTTCCTCGCCTACTGGGTTGACCTCCGCCAGTTCAAACGGAGCGCCTTCCTTCCCGAACAAGATGGCGGCGAGAAGTACACCCCGGTCAACGCCAGCCGCTTCATTTAAACAATTGCGCATGGGGTCAGGCCCCTTTCGCAACTCTGCGAGCAGTTGCGCAGCGCTATCGGACCGCTATCTGAGGAGTTGCGCAACAATCCTCTCGAGGCCTGCTGAACGGCTTGCCTTGACCAGTACAACGTCGCCGGCTCCGAGTGCGCCGATGAGGCCGACCGGATCGTCGGTTGAGCGCACGCCGTACAGGTCGGTGCCGGTGGCGACCAATTGGATGCCGAGCGTTTCTGCGATCCGTGAGACTTCCCGATGTCCTTCGACTTCGTCCTGGAGTTCGCCCATCAGACCGAGGATTGCGATCCGCCGATCAGCACGCATCGCGGCCACTGCTTCGAGGGCCGCTGTCATCGACGTCGGATTCGCGTTGTATGCGTCGTTGATCACCGTTGCACCGCTCGGAGCGGTCGACACTTCCATCCGCATCGCGGACATCTGAGCGTTTGCCAACGCCGCGATTGCAGCGTCGAGTGACACGCCGACCGAACCAGCAACAGCAATCGCCGCAGCAGCGTTCATCGCCATGTGTTTGCCGCTGATCGCCAACTGCACATCGCCACTCCCCCACGGTGTGTCGACCCGGAAGCTTGGTCGGGCCAGATCATCGAGTACAAGGTTGCTGATGCAGATGTCGCCCCCGCCGTTGGCCGCTGTGCCGTAGGTCAGGACCGATGCACCCGTGTGCTTCGCCATGGCAGCAACACGGTCGTCGTCGGCGTTGAGGATTGCTGTGCCCGACTTCGGGAGTGCGGCGACCAGCTCCTGCTTTGCCTTCGCCACACCGTCGATCCCGCCGACGCGTTCGGTGTGTGAGTAGCCGACGGCCGTCACGACGCCGATGTCTGGTCGGGCGACTTCGCACAAGGAGGTGATCTCGCCGAACCCGCGCATCCCCATTTCGAGAACGAGCACCTCGGTGTCATCCGGTGCATTGAGAATCGTCATCGGCAAGCCCTGCTCGTTGTTGAAGCTGCGCTCGTTCGCCGTGGTCTTGCGCTCCGCCGAGCACGCCGCGGAGATCAGGTCCTTCGTCGAGGTTTTGCCGACGCTGCCGGTGACGCCGACCACCGTCGTATCAAGTTGCAGTCGGGCCCAGCCTGCGAGGCGCATCAACGCGACTGCGGTATCGGCAACTTCGATGGACGTGCCGTCTTTGCGCCACGGGTCGGCTTGCGATGTCAAGTGCGCTACAGCGCCGGCTTCACGGGCGGCTCCGATGAACTCGTGACCGTTACGCTCGGCGACGATCGGCACGAACAATTGCCCTGGGATCAACGAGCGGGTATCGAACGATGCCCCATCGAATACGACGTCGGGCCCCAGCAGACGTCCCGATATACCTGCAGCTGCTGATGATGCCTGAATCCTCACGGTCCGGAACGGTACCGTCACGGCCATGCCCGGTGATGAAACAGAACGGATCAATCTGATCGTGTTGTTTGGCGGCCAAAGTGCCGAACACGACGTGTCGTGTACGACGGCTGCGCATGTCTTGGCCGCTGCTGATCCGGCAAAGTACGACATCACGCCAATCGGAATCTCGACCGACGGACAGTGGGCACTCGCCGACGGTGCGCTTGCCGCACTTCGCCGGGGCCCAAACGCGCTCCCTTCACAGCTTGACCCGTCGGGTTCAGATGTCTCGCCGACACCGATGCTTGCGAGCGCCTCCGATGCCCCGGGACAAACGGTTGTCATGCCGCTTCTCCACGGCCCGATGGGCGAAGACGGCACAGTGCAGGGCCTGCTCGAACTCTCTGGCCTCGCGTACGTCGGGGCTGGTGTGCTCGGCTCGGCAGTCGCGATGGACAAGGCAATGGCCAAGCAGGTCTGCACCGCTGCCGGCATTGCGCAGGCTCGCTACCGGGCCTTTGCTGAGCACGAGTTGACGCCTGCCCTCGCCCAAGACATCGCCGACGATCTCGGCCTGCCCGCATTCGTGAAGCCTGCGAACATGGGTTCGTCGATTGGAGTGTCAAAAGCGAGCACCGTCGAAGAACTCCGAGACGCCATCGACCTGGCGCTCAGCTACGACGAGATGATCGTTGTCGAAGAGGCCGTCGTTGGCAAAGAGATCGAGGTCGCTGTGCTCGGCAACACCGATCCGCAGGCCGCGACACCCGGTGAGATCGTGCCTGGCGATGACTTCTACAGCTACGAAGACAAGTACATCAGCGACCGCTCGTACGCGGTGATCCCTGCACCGATCGGCGAGGCGGCACTCGCCGAAGCGAAAGAACTGGCGATCGCGACGTTCCGCACACTGCGGTGCGACGGGCTCGCACGCGTCGATTTCTTCTGGGAAGACCCGAGCACCCAAATCAACGGCAGGCCAGGTCGCGGGTTTTTACTTAACGAGGTGAACACGATGCCCGGCTTCACGCCCATCTCGATGTTCCCAAAAATGTGGATCGCCGATGGTGTCAGCTACCCCGAGATCATCGATCGGCTTGTCGACCTCGCCATCGAGCGGCACGGTCGCCGCCGTCGAAACACCGCTCACTGACTCGCCGGTCAGGCTTGGAGTGCGGCGCGTAGAAACGCACGCAGCTCGTCACGGAGCGATCGCAACCCGGCTGCATCGGCGGTCCAGCCGACCGCACGCAGCACCTCGGGCTCGGTCGCGATACCAGTGATCGTCGCGTACCCGAGTGCCGCAATCAGCCGCGGGTCGCCCGCCCTCAGTCGCCCTGCTGCCATCTCGTCGCCGAGGTAGGCAACGGCGCGGTCGATAAGCGGAGCAATGCGTTCGGCAAGTCGATCGGCTTGCCCATGGCTTAATCGGCTGACCTCACGGACCAATCCGAGCAGCCCAGGTCGGCGCACGGCAGGCCGAAATACCGCCCGAACAACGGCGTCGATCCGATCGAGCGGATCGTCAGGCGCCGACCTGACGGCGGCGTCGATCACGCTGACCAATTCGGCAGCCACCTTGTCGAGAACCCCGTCGACCAGAGCTTCTTTCGAATCAAACCAGTACAGGACCGTCTGTTTGCGTACCCCGACGTCACGCGCTATCTCGTCGAGCGACACGGCAACAACACCACGTACGCCGAACAGGTCGAGCGCCGCATCGAGGATTCGCTCACGAGTCGTTCGATCGGTCACTACCTACCTCCATTGCATCATCATGACATCTCTCTCTACCAATTGGTAGACAATCGTGATAGAACGTCAGACGTGATCGCCGAATCCCTTGCGGGCAAACGTATTGCCATCACCGGCTCGACCGGTTTTGTTGGCACGGCACTCGTCGAGCGCATGTTGCGCTCGGTCCCCGACTGCGAACTTGTTCTGCTCGTCCGCGACGGCAAACGCACTCCTGCCGCCCAGCGGACGCAGAAAGAGATCCTGAAGAACAACGCATTCGACCGGCTCCGCGAGAAGTTCGGTGCCCCTGATTCGAGCGAAACCTTCGCCGAGATGACCGATCGTCGCATCACCACGATCGCCGGTGACGTCAGCCGTGACGGCCTCGACCTCAATGACACCGATCGGGCGACGTTCGCCAACTGCGACACCATCATTCACTCGGCCGCCGCCGTCTCGTTCGACTCGCCACTCAACTCGGCCGTCGAGATCAACCTGCTCGGCCCCGTACGCATCGCCGAGCTGTGCAACGAGATCGGCATCACCCCTCACATTGTTGCGGTGTCCACCTGCTACGTCGCCGGCAACCGCCGCGGCCGGGCGCCAGAAGAACTCGTTAGCGAAGGCCCGTGGGACATCGGCCTTGACTGGCGCAGCGAAGTCGCATCGGCCCGCCGCCTGAAGGGCGACACCGAAGCAATCAGCCGGACACGTGAGAACCTCGAACGATTCCGCAAGGACGCCCGCACCGAACTCGGTGCCGCCGGCGCACCAGCACTCGCCGCAAAAACTGAGCAGCTCCGCGAGCGCTGGGTCCGTGCCGAACTGGTCGACGCCGGCCGGTCGCGTGCCGCCAGCCTCGGCTGGCCCGATGCGTACGCGTACACGAAAGCACTCGGCGAGCAGGCGCTCACCGAGATGAAGGGCGATGTGCCCGTCTCGATCGTCCGACCGTCGATCATCGAGTCGGCATGGGCCGAACCCAATCCCGGCTGGATCCGCGGCTTCCGCATGGCCGAACCGGTCATCATCTCCTTCGCTGGTGGCCTCCTCAAAGAGTTCCCCGGCGTCCCCGAGGGCACCGTTGACGTCATCCCCGTCGACATCGTCGTTGCCGCGATCATCGGCGTCGCTGGCGCAGGGCCCGACAAGGCCCCCAGGATCAGCCAGGTCGCGTCAGGTGGGGTCAACCCCCTGCGATATCGCGCCATGGTCGACTGGACCACCAAGTTCTTCACCGACAATCCGCTGTACGACAAAGACGGCCAGCCGATCATCGTTCCCGAGTGGAAGTTCCCTGGCCGCGGTCGCGTGCAGAAGCAGCTGACGCGAGCCCAGAAGGTGCTGACCACCGCTGAGAAGGCCCTGCAGACGCTTCCCCTGCGTGGCAAGCAAGCCGACTTCGCAGCTGAACTCGAATCAAAGCGGCAAGACATCGAGCGGGCGCTCGAATACGTCGAGCTGTACGGCCTCTACACCGAGTGCGAAGCGATCTACCAGATCGACAACCTGCTCGGCCTCTGGGACACGCTCGATGCTGACGACCAGCGCGACTTCAACTTCGACCCGCGGGTTATTGATTGGGATCACTACGTCAACAACATCCATTTGCCGTCGATCGTCCAGCACGCCCGCGTCAAGTCCACACCGGGCAAGTCAAAGGCGACCGACCGCATGGGCCGGATGCGCAAACAGGTCCTCGACCCGAAGCGTCACGTCGCTGCCTTCGACCTCGAGAACACACTGATTGCATCGAACGTCGTCGAGAGCTACTCGTGGCTGGCCACCCGCCGCCTCGATACGCCCGAGCGCCTCCGCTACGTGTTCCGCACGCTGCTCCAAGCCCCGGGCCTCCTCAAGATCGATCGCCAAGACCGCACTGACTTCCTGCGCCACTTCTACCGTCGGTACGAGAACGCACCGGTCGCTCAGGTTGAAGCCGACGCACGCGAGATGATGACGCAGCTCATCATGGCCAAGAGCTTCCCCGAGGGCCTTCGCCGCGTACGCGAGCACCGCGCTGCCGGCCACCGCACGATCCTGATCACCGGCGCACTGAGCTTCAACGTCGAAGGCCTGCGCCCACTGTTCGACGAGATCTTTGCTGCCGAGATGACCGTCAAGCCCAACGGCACCTACACCGGCGAAATGCCCGTCGTGCCGCCGACCGGCGAGGCCCGAGCACAGCTCCTCACCGACTACTGCGATCGCGAAGGCCTCGACATCGCTGAGTGCGTGGCCTACGCCGATTCCTCGTCCGACCTTCCGCTGTTCGAAGCCGTCGGCTTCCCAGTTGCAGTCAACCCGGAAACTCGGCTTGCCACGATTGCTCGCAAGCGAGGCTGGCTCGTCGAAAACTGGAGCAAGGCATCGGGCTCATCGCAGCCGATCCTGCCGATTGGCAAGTTGATGAGCGAGCGCGAACGAAAGGCATTCGTTTCATGAGGGCACTGCAGGTCCGGCGCAACGTCGCGAAGCTCGGCATGGCCCGGATTGCGTCAGCCGTGTCACCCACCATGGCGGCCAAAATGGGTCCGCTCGACCTGCGCACGATCGACGATCCATCCTGCCCCGGCGGCACAAACGCCACCGGCTGGCATCAGGTCAAGACTCGGCTCGCGGGCATCTGCGGCTCAGACATCTCGCTCGTCGAAGGGCACGCATCGACCTACTTCGAAGACTGGGTCAGCTTTCCGTTCGTCCCCGGCCACGAAGTCGTCGGCGAACTCGAGTCGGGCCAGCGCGTCATCCTCGAACCGGTCTTGGGCCATGCGGCGCGCGGCCTCCCACTTCCCTTCGAGGGCGCCTCACCCGCAGACGGCGACGACTACGCCCACCTCGCTATGGATTCCAACGGTGGAGCACTCGAAGCGGGCATCCAAACCGGCTTCTGCTGTTCGACCGGCGGCGGCTGGGCCCCCTGGTTCTGGGCCCACGAATCGCAGCTCCATCACATCGACGGTTCGATGCCCGACGAACGAGCTGTCCTGGTCGAACCGCTCGCTGGCGGCATTCACGCTGCCCTCCTGAGTCTTCCAAGCCTTGCTGGCATTGAGAATCCTGTTGTCGCCGTCCTCGGTGCTGGCACCATGGGCCTCGCAGCGATTGCTGGCCTCAAGCGCTACGTTCCCGAAGCCCGCATCGTCGTCGGGGCTCGCTACTCGCACCAGCAGGCCTTCGCCAAGGCGCTCGGAGCCGACGTCGTCGTTCCGGACAGCCAACTGCAGAGCGCCGTTCGCCGCCAAGTTGGCGGCATGGTCGTCGGCGGCCAACTCACCTCCGGCGCCCACGTCACGATCGACGCCGTCGGATCGAACTCCTCGGTCGTCGATGCGCTCGCGATGACCAAGCCCCGTGGTCGAGTCGTACTGCTGGGCATGCCCGCCGACGTCACCCTCGACCTCACTGGGCTCTGGCACCGAGAGACCGAGTTGAAGGGCGCCTACACCTACGGCACCGAGACCCTCGCCGACGGCAGCACCGCAAAGACATTTGACCTTGCCGTCGACACCGCCAACCACTTCGAGGCCGAGCGCTTACTCTCGGCCACCTACACGCTCGCCGATCATGTCGACGCCATCGCCCACGCGGCGACCGCCGGCCGACGCGGCGCCGTCAAAATCGCATTCGACCTGCGCACTGGAGATAGCTGATGCCACGCCCCGGATTTGTTCTTGACGTCGATCGCTCGACACCACCCATGCTCTTTTGGCGCGGCGAGAACTTCAGCCTCGAACGCCTGCCTGCCGATCGCAGCCGAGTGATCTACCCGCCCGAGCCACTCGCGGGCATCGAAGATCCTGAGGGCGCAATTCGCAACGCGCTCCTCAACCCGATGGACGCCGACCCGTTGCCGACGCTGCTCAAGCCCGGCATGAAGCTCACCATTTGCTTCGACGACGCATCATTGTCGCTCCCGAAAATGCGCCGGCCTGACACCCGCCAGCGGATCATCGAGGCCGTGCTCGAAATGGCTGCCGAGGCTGGTGTCGACGACGTCCACCTGATCGCGGCACTCGGCCTGCACCGTCGGATGCACGACTACGAACTCAAGCACGTGCTTGGCGATCGTATCTTCGATGCGTTTCACCCACGTGGCACGCTGTACCAGCACGACGCTGAGGACTACGACAACCTCACCGTGATCGGTGAGACCGAAGAGGGCGAAGTCCTCGAGATCAACAAGCGCGTCGCCGAGTCCGACCTCGTTGTCTACGCCAACGTCAACCAGGTCGCCATGGACGGCGGTTGGAAGTCGATCACCACTGGCGTCGCCTCATACCGGTGCCTGAGCTTCCACCACAATCCGAAGACGCTGCAAAACACACGCAGCCTCATGGACCGCCACCACAGCGCACTACACAAGAGCCTGTGGCGGATGGGTGAGGTCTTGCGCGAGAGTGGTCCGCAGATCTTCACGGTTGAGACCACGCTCAACACAAACACGTTCCCGAAGCCGTTCGACTTCCTCGCCAAACGCGAGTGGGAGTGGAACGCCAAGGACCGCGCCACGTATCTCGCCACGCAGAAGTCGCTGAGTGCGATGCCCGTGAAGGCGCGTCGCAAAATCATGCACTCAATCGAGTCGCCATACGAGATGACCTCGGTACAGGCCGGGTTCACCCCGACCGTGCACGAAGAAACGCTGCAGCACGTGTACGCCCAGCACCTCGTCGAAGTCGAGGGTCAAACCGACATTTTGACCATGGGCATCCCCTACATCTGCCCCTACAACCCCGAGGGCGTCATGAATCCGATCCTCGTGATGTGTATGGGCCTCGGCTACCTGTTCAACATGTACCGGGGCAAGCCGCTCGTGCGTGAGGGCGGCGTCATCATCATGACGCACCCGACGTACCGCGACTTCAACCCCGTCCATCACCCGAGCTACATCGACTTCTTCGAAGAAGTGCTCACCGACACGACCGACCCAGCCGTGATGAGCGAAAAGTGGGAGAAGAAGTACGCCGAAGACGAGTGGTACCGCCACTTGTACCGCACCGGCAACGCCTACCACGGCGTCCACCCGTTCTACGCCTGGTACTGGGGCGCACACGGCCAGCAACACGCCGGCAAGGTCATCATCGTCGGCGGTGATGCCCCGACCGTTCGTCGTCTCGGCTTCACGCCGGCATCGACAATGAACGATGCCTTCGAGATCGCCAGCGACGTCGTTGGCCGTGCCCCGACGGTGACCCACCTCCACGTTCCGTCTGTCCTCGTCGCTGACGTCAAGTAAGGCGCGACGGTCTCTGAGATGGCGAATCCCTATATGAAGCGGGCGCAGAAGCTCGCCGGCAAGGCGGAAAGCGCCGTACGCCAAGCGACGACGCCCTTGCGGAACTTCGGGTTCCCGTTCCGAGCTCCCACGGTGCCGCGCGGGGTGGAAGTACCTCCCGAGGCGTCCGGCCTGGGTGCGCACTACAACACCGACTGGGCACGTCGTCCTCTTGCCTCCAGCATTCGCGGCGTGATCACCGAGGGGCCGATGCGCCTCGCTGCTCGCATCCTGACCAACCCTGAGGTCACCGGAGTCGACCGGCTCGCGTCCCTGCAGCGGCTGGAAACTCCGCCACCCGTGATCTTCGCTCCGACGCACCACAGCCACTTGGACACCGGCCTGATGATCCGGTCGATTCCGCTCGTGTGGCGACGCGACCTCGTCGTTGCTGCCGCCGCCGACTACTTCTTCAACAAGAAGTGGAAAGCCATTATCTCGGCACTCGCGCTCAACGCTGTGCCAATCGATCGTGAAGTCACGGGGCGCAAGTCCAGCGACATGCTTGTGAAACTCATGGACAAGGGCAGCAGCCTCATCATCTACCCAGAAGGTGGGCGCTCCCCCGACGGCTGGGGCCAAGACTTCAAGGGCGGCGCTGCCTACCTGTCATCGAAGACCGGTGCACCGGTGGTGCCCGTGTTCATCGATGGCACCGGCTCGATCTTCGGCAAAGGCATGAAACGTCCAAAGCCGGGCAGCACCAAGGTCGTCTTCGGCGCACCGATGTGGCCCGAAGAGGGCGAGTCAACCCGTCGGTTTAATGCCCGCATCGAAGCCGAAGCAACAGTGCTCGGCGACGAAGCGCTCACCGACTATTGGTCGGCCCGCAGCCGCGCTGCCCGCGGTGAAAGCCCGTCGCTCACGGGCCCCGAGCACACCAGCTGGCGCCGTGACTGGGATCTTGCCGATCGTCGCAAGTTGGGCGCCGCAGGCAAACGCCGCCGAGCCAAGCGCTCCTGGCCCGACTTGGGCTAGACAACGCAGCGCCGGTTTGCCCCGCTCTTTATCGGAGCATCTTTGAAGAGAGTCGCTTTCGCGCCAGGATCAGTTCTTGACAGTTGCCTGGAACAGGTACCCGTTTAATACCTCTTGGAGTTGTGAGGCGTTGTTGTCGTCGCTGTCGGCAAGAGTGACGGTGACGTTCATCCCGCGCGGCCCACCGGCTGCGACGACTACGTCTCCCGTCAGATGCCGTTCGGCGAGGATTTTTTGGACGGTGCGCTTGACGGTGTCTTCGCGCAGGGACGGCTTGAAGATCTTGCCGACGGCGGTCATCGGGATTGCGTCGATGATCCTGATCTCTTTGGGCCAGGCTGGCCGTTCACCAATTTCGGCTTCAGCGAAGGCACGCAGCTCCTCCTCAGTGACGGCGACGCCAGGGACCAGTTGCACGTAGCAGACCGGCAATTCCCCGGCATAGGAATCAGGCATCCCGACCGCGGCGGCGACAGCGACGGCCGGGTGACGTTGCAGAGCGTTCTCGATCATCAACGGGTCGATGTTGTGGGCGCTGCGGATGATCAGGTCTTTCGATCGACCGGCGATGTAGACCCTGCCGTCAGCATCGGTATACGCGAGATCTCCACTGTTCAGTTCTCCGTCGACAAATGTCCCGACGTTCTGAGTCTTGTTGCGGTAGCCGGGTGACACGGTTGGACCCCCGACCGTCAGCACTCCGACTTCCCCCACGTCGCAGGGGTCACCGAGTGATCCATCGTCGGTGAGACGACGAACGGTGACTGTCGTGTACGGGAAACGGAGGCCGACCGAGCCGGAACCTCCCTCGCCCTCAAACGGATTGCAGGAAATGATGCCCGACGCCTCGGTCATCCCGTAGATCTCGTTGAGCCTCGTCCCGGTGACGGCCTCGAACTTCTCGCGCACTGCAACGGGGAGCGACGCTGCGCCAGTCAGACCACCTCGCAGCGAGCTGATGTCGGCCCCACCGAGAGGTACATCGGAAATCGCGCCGATCGCAGTGGGCACCGCAAAGGCAAGCGTGACCCCGTAGCGCTCGCAGATCCGCCAGAAATTCGTCACCATCTCCGGGTTCCTCATCCCCGACGGCGACATCAGCACGATTTCGGACCCGGCCAGGAACATGCTGATACCCAGCAGGATGGTGCCAGCCACATGAAACATCGGCGACGTACCGGTCAGTACGTCGTCGGGCCCGAGGTTCATCAGCGCAGCACTGCCGAAGCCCGCCGTCAGCTGGCCGTTGTGGCTGTGCGCAGCAAGCTTCGGGACACCGGTCGTCCCACCGGTGTGGAAATAGGCAGCGACATCATCGCCGTGACCTCGGGAGTCGAAGACCAGGCGGTCCGCAGGTTGATCGCCAATTGCATCGAAGTAGTCGATGACGCCCTCAACAGGTGCCGTGCCGGGCGGGGCAACCCGCACCAACGTCAGCTCAGGCATCAGGCGCTGCAACTCGAGCGACTTCTCCCAGATGTCGAGCTGCGGGTGCGGCCCCAACGTCACCAGCACTTTCGCTTCAGACGCTTCCAGGAGACCTCGGATGTGGTCGGGCTGCAGAAGAAAGTTGATCGGTACGGCAGAGCCAACGGTCTCAGCCGCCCACAGGACAGCGTGCGTCTCGATGAGCGTTGGCAGCATGAACGCCACGCCGGGTCGTACACCGCCGAGACCAGACAACAAGTTGGCAGTCTGGCGGACAAGCCCCAACAGCTCCGGATAACTCACGCGGCGGGGATGCTCGTCATCGTCTCCCGTCATCACCATCGTCAGCGCGATCCGATCACTGTGCACCTCCGCCGCTCGGACCAGAACGTCGTACACGCTGTCACCAGGCAGCCGCTGCCGGAGAGGCATCTCCGATTCGAACCGTTCCACGTCCGACAACGTCCGCAACGGACTCTCGAGCCAACTCGTCACTACAGATCTCCTCGGTCATGGGGCAGTCGTCGATCGCTGTCCGCGACGAATGGCCATAGGTATAGCTCGCGGCGTTTCATGAAGTCCGACCGCAAGACATACCCACTGCGGGCGACCGACTTGTCAAACCTCGTGGACCGAGCGTCAGCCTGCATGGATGGCAATGGCTGGCTCGTCTCCCAACATGCGTCGAGTCACCAGGTATCGATGTTGGGGCGGTCTCCGCGTGCTGGTGGTGCGGCGGCGAGCAACGTCGAGAGCCAACGGCGCGAATCGGCCGGGTCGATGACATCGTCGATCTCGAAGTGCGTTGCCACACTCAGCGCCTTGCCATGCTCATACATCCGGTCGACCATCTCGGTGAACAATGCATCGCGCTCGGCATCAGATGCCACCGCAGCCAATTCCTTGCTGTAGCCGAGCCGGACAGCTCCCTCGAGGCCCATGCCGCCGAACTCACCAGTCGGCCACGACAGGCAGGCGAGCGGCGCCTTCGTGGAGCCACCCATCATTGCCTGCGCCCCGAGGCCGTACGCCTTGCGCGTGACGATCGTGATCATTGGAACCGAGACGTTGGCCCCGGTGACGAACAGGCGCGAACAGTGCCGCACCAGCGCGCTGGCCTCGACGTCTGGACCAACCATCATCCCGGGGGTGTCGCACAGGGTGATGATCGGAAGGCCGTGCGCATCGCACAGCTGCATGAATCGTGCTGCCTTGTCGGCCCCGTCGGAATCGATTGCCCCAGCCAGATGGTGGGGATTGTTCGCCACGATGCCGACGGGTCGACCTTCGAGCCGAGCGAATGCCGTGACCATACCCAACCCAAAGTCGCGTCGGAGCTCAGTGATCGAGTCGATGTCGAACAGTCCGTCGATGACGGTACGGATGTCGTAGGCGCGTAGCCGATCGAGCGGCACGACATCGCGGAGCGCCGTTTGATCGGGTGCTTCCCACTTCTGAATCGTGCCCTGGAAGTAGCCGACGCACCGCTTCGCGATCGCCGTTGCCTCCGCTTCATCAGCCGCCACAATGTCAACGACACCGTTCGCGCGCTGCACTTCGATCGGACCGATTTCGGTCGGTTCGAACACGCCGAGCCCGCCACCTTCGATCATCGCGGGGCCACCCATGCCGATGTTCGAGTCTTCGGTTGCGATGACGATGTCGCAGCAGCCAAGGATGGCAGCATTGCCGGCAAAGCAGTAGCCAGCATTGACGCCGATGAGGGGCACCGTGCCGGAAAGCTGTGCGAACCACAGGAATGCCAGGCAGTCGAGGCCGCTCACGCCGATGCCGTCGGTGTCGCCCGGCCGACCGCCGCCACCTTCGGTGAAGAAGACCAATGGAATGCGCAGTTGCTCAGCGAGTTCGAACAGCCGGTCTTTCTTGCGATGGTTCTGCGTGCCCTGCGTACCGGCTAGCACGGTGTAGTCGTACGACACAGCAATCGCCTTACGCGTCCGTTCGTCAGCGAAGAGATCTCCATTGATATCGCCGATGCCACCGACCAACCCGTCGGCGGGCGTTTTGGCGATCAGGTCGGCTACGTCGCGCCGTCGCCGCTGCGCAGCGATCACCAGTGGGCCGTACTCGATAAACGAACCCTCGTCGACGAGGTCAGCAACGTTCTCACGTGCTGTTCTCCGGTTGCGTCGGCGACGCTTCTCAACGGCGTCGGGCCGAGCTGCGTCGAGCCCACCCACATGCCGTTCGATCACTTCGGCCAGATCGGGCCGGTCGAGCCCCTGCGGCAGCGACGCTGCCGCGGAGACGTCGGGAGGCGGCAGGACATCACCCGCGGCGGCAGCAATCGGGGGGCCGAGTGTGACGAGCACGTCGCCGGGCGACACCGTCGACCCTTCAGCCGCAACCACGGCCTCGACAACACCGTCGACCGGAGCCACGACTTCGTGGTGCATCTTCATCGACTCGACGAGCGCCACCACGCCCCCGGCTCGTACTGGGTCACCTGCTCCGACGAGCAACGCCACCAATGTTCCTTGCAACTCCGTCGACACCTCAACACTCATGCAGAGTGTCTAACCGAGACCACCCACCCCGATCGAAGCAGCCGGTCCGGCGCCACTCGAGTCAGATCGAGTCAGATCGCGGGAGTGCGCTGGAACGAGGTGATTGATTTATCGCCCATGACCAGTTCGGCTGCCACTGCGGCGAACAGGGCGGGCACGATGAAGCCTGGCTGTCCTGTCGTTTCGGCAACGAACATCACGGCCGCAAGTGGAACTCGATAGCCGGCGCCGAGGAACGCTGCCACGCCGAGCAGCACATAGAGCGTCGGGTCGAGCGGGTTGACGATGTCGCCGACACCACGACCGACGATGGCGCCACCGACGACGAGCGGGATAAACACACCACCGACGCCGCCGCCCGCCAAGGTTGTTGCAGTAGCCATACATCGAATGAAGAAGATGGCGACGAGTAGCCAGACAGAGTGCGACTCAGCCAGCCAACCGAAGACCTCGTAGCCCGAGCCAAGCGTGAGGCTCTCGCCGGTGAGCCCCCGAGTGATCACGAACAGCACGGCCAAAGTGGTGCTGGTGATCATAAGGCGCGTGACGATCGGCCGCAGCGTGAATGCCTTGGCCAGCCGAATCAGGCGGGAGAACGCACGGGCGCCCAGTGCGCAGCCGATCCCAATGAGCACAGCACCAGCGAGGTCCTTATATTGGAACGCGACAGCACGGTCGGAATCGAACGAGAAGATCGGGCTCGTGCTACTGAAGGCCACGAACACGAGGTAGCCGGATGCTGATGCCACGAGGGCGGGCAGGAGCATGCGGCGCGCCATCTGATCCCGGAATGGAACTTCGAGGGCAAAGATTGCTCCGGTTGCGGGCGCCTTAAAGATCGCCGCCACACCGGCCGCAGCACCAGCAACCAGCAACGTTCGATAGTCGGCGCCACGGAAGGCAGCTGGAACCCGTCGCTGGATGAAGGCGCCTATTGCAGAGCCGCCGTACATCGATGGGCCTTCCAGCCCCATTGCGCCACCCATGCCGAGCGTCGTAAATGCCGCGGCGATACGACCAATGAACGCTCGCGGACGAAGTGGATACTCGGGGTCGTGGAATGCGCGGAGGTATTCGTCGGATGTGGCAGGCGTTGCACCCTTACCGATCGTCCTCAAGATGATCGCCGATGCCACGAGGCCGATCCCCGGCGCGATCGCTGCAAACCACAGCGGGCCGTGCACCACACGATCGAGTGCGACCTCGGCGACGAAGAACTCGAAGAACCGAACACCCAGCCCAGTGATTGCTCCAGTGATGGCTGCAAGCAACACGACTTCTCGAGAACGGCGAACGAGGTCACGGAACTCACCAGAAGCGATATCGAAAGTGGCCGGGCGAAGACTCTTCATCACTCTCTGACCCCACACAGTGTCGAAGTCTACGCCTCACCACCAACTTCTTCGGGGCGCGCCCACGGTTGGAGCGACCCTCCGATGGCACCGCTATTCCAATGAGGCGGTGTGGGCTGCTTCGGATTCGTGCAAACGACGAGCGCGTTCTGCCAGTAACGGAACCATCACGACCACGGTGTTCGGTCGCTCCCGCAGACGTGTGGTCAGCGCCAGCGTGCTCTGGTTGTGCAGCAGGTTGTCGAAGACATGCGCCTCGACATAATCCGGCATCACCACCGTGACCATCGCGTCCGGATGACGCCGTTCGATCTGGTCGATGTATCGGAACACCGGCCCGTTCAATTCGCGGTACGGGGATGGCTGGATGACGAGGGGCGCTCCGAGGTTCAGCGCGTCTCACGCGTCGCGGACCGCCGATCCTCCGCTGCTTTGGCCGGCGTGGATCGTCTGAGCCGCTCATGCTTTTCGGCGAATGTGGCGAGTGGGCGCCCGAGGAGTCGCCCCTCAAAGGTCGAGTAGTGGCGGGTCATGACAAGTGAGCGTGTGGGGATTTTCGACCCAGCGAGCAAACCACAGGCGAAACCGCGCACGAGACGGACGCTCACATCAAATCAAGAGGTGGGACCGGACTGCGCCTGACCCTGACCCTGACCCTTCGAATGGGTCAACTGGGGTGGCAGTGACTCCTCTCCGGAAGTAGACAGCGATGACCAGTGCGCTGATGGCCATCACGAATCCTTCTGCAACGAGTGACTGCGGGGCAATCGTCTCGCTCCAGTTACCTATGTCATCCATCGATCCGGGCAGGCCGACGGGCGTCAGTTGGGGGTGATGCTGGTGTTCGTGCTGGTGTTCGTGCTGGTGTTCGTGCTGGTGTTCGTGCTGGTGTTCGTGCTGGTGTTCATGGGGAGGGAGGGGGGAGGGTGGGAGGGGAGAGGGAGAGGGAGGGGAGAGGGAGAGGGAGGGGAGTTCGTTTCGATTTCTTACTGAACCATTTGCGAACTGATGTTTCGCTGAAGATCGCTGAAGGCTTCTTCAGCTTGATGCTGCGAGGGTGACAAGATGCGAGTGCTGGTAGTCGAGGACGAAGTGCGTCAGGCCGCCCCTGTCCAGCGGGGCCTCGAAGCAGAAGGGTTTGCGGTCGACGTTGCGACGAATGACGTCGACGGTCTCTGGATGGCCACCGAGCAGAGCTATGACGTGATCGTGCTCGACGTGATGCTGCCGGGGTTGAACGGATACCGAGTGTGCGCCGAGCTACGCGCACGCAGGGTCGCAACGCCGATCCTGATGCTCATCGCAAAAGACGGTGAGTTCGACGAAGCTGAAGCACTCGACACCGGTGCCGACGATTTCTTGTCGAAGCCGTTTTCCTCTGTCGTTCTCGTGGCCCGGTTGCGTGCGTTGATCCGGCGCGGCGGAAGCAACCGCGCCCCGCTGCTCGTCGTCGGCGATCTCGCCGTCGACGTTGCGGGCCGGTCATGCACAATGGCCGGAACCCCAATCGCGTTGACGCCGCGGGAATTCGCAATTATCGAGTACTTGCTCGTCCACCAAGGCGAGGTCGTTGCCAAAAGCGACATCGTGAGCCATGTCTGGGATTCGGCGTTCGACGGCCACGACAACGTCATCGAAACGATTCGCAGTGGCGGATATCGGATCCGTGCTCATGTCTGACAGACACAAAGGCTCGCTCCGGTTACGGATCACTGCGGGAGCGACCGCAATCGTGCTGTTCGCGCTGTTGGTCACCGGACTCGCAGTGTCCGGATTGCTCCGCCGATCGATGCGAGCACTGAAGACCTGTTGATGACGCGGGTCTCTGCTGTGGCCGAGGTCGCAGCTACCCGTCACGATCTACGCCATCACCGCACTCGACGTCGCAGCAGCAGCGCGGAACTACCTCCAGGTGTGTTTGCTGATCGCCCTGTCAGGGGTCGGGCTGCTGACAGGGGCGGTGGTCTACTGGGTTGTCGGCCGATCACACCGGCCGGTCGAAGAGATGGGCCAACAAGTCGAACGTGTCTCCGCCGACGAACGACGAGCGCGTGAGTCCAACGGATCGCGACGATGAGCTTTCTCGGCTGGGCGGCATGCTCAACAGTTTGCTTGGCCGACTCGAAGAGGCATCGGACCAGCAACAACTGTTCGCTGCAAACGCCTCGCACGAACTCCGCAGCCCGCTCTCTGCGATGCGCACCGATCTGGAGGTCGGTCTGGCGTACCCGGACCGGACAGATTGGGAACGGACCGCCAAAGATGCACTCATTGAGATCGAACGTCTCGAGCAAATGACATGGTGCTCCTCATGTGCGATGAAGATCACGCTTGTATCCCGATCGACCAGGACAGTGCCGTGCAGGTCGTGAGGAATCTTCTCGACAACGCAGAGCGCCACGCGACGTCTTCGGTGACAGTCAGCCTCGACCGTTCCGGCGAAACGATTGAGCTCCGGGTGGACAACGACGGATCCCCGATCGCCACCGAAGACAGAGAACGCGTCTTCCAGCCCTTCCTCCGCCTCGACGAGGCTCGCTCACTCGAAGCCGGCGGCTCCGGCCTTGGCCTCGCCATTGTCCGAACTATCGTCACCTCCGCCGGCGGCGAGATTCACGTCGACGATCGTGACGGATTCACCCGCTTCGTCACGATATTCCCGACGGTCAGTGAACAGTTCAGCCCAGTGCGAGCAACTCGGTGAAGTACGGGATCGTCTTCCCAAGGCCCTCTCGGAGCTGAATCGTGGGCTCCCAGCCGAGGTGCAGCTTGGCCAACGTGATGTCAGGCTGACGCTGCTTCGGGTCGTCGCTTGGCAACGCCTCGTGGATGAGACCACCACGCGAATCCGTCAGTTCGACGATGATCTCAGCCAATTCCAACATGGTGAACTCGCCGGGGTTGCCAATGTTGATCGGGCCGGTCTGATCGCTGTCGAGCAATGCGAGGAAGCCGCAGATCTCATCAGCGACGTAGCAGAAGCTCCGCGTCTGGTTGCCGTCGCCGTAGATGGTCAGCGGCTCGCCGCGCAGCGCCTGGACGATGAAGTTCGACACAACACGACCATCGTCGGCCTGCATGCGCGGGCCGTAGGTGTTGAAGATGCGCACAATCTTGACGTCGACGTCTTTCGAACGGTGATATGCCATGGTCAGCGCCTCAGAAAACCGCTTGGCTTCGTCGTACATCGACCGCTCACCGATCGAGTTGACGTGGCCCCAGTAGGTCTCCGGCTGAGGGTGGACCAACGGATCGCCATACACCTCGCTCGTCGACGCCATGAAGAACTTGGCATCGTTGCGGTATGCGAGTTCAAGGAGGTTGCGCGTGCCGATGCTGCCAACATCGAGGGTCTCGATGGGCAACGCGTAGTAGTCCTTGGGCGAGGCAGGGCTCGCGAGGTTCATCACGGCGTCGACAGGTCCGTCGACATCGCACGACGCGACGACATCACCCTCCACCAGGGTGAACGCCGGGTTGCCAACGAGGTGTGCGACGTTGGCGTGTCGGCCCGTCACGAAGTTGTCGAGGCAAACGACCTCGTCGCCACGAGCAATCAATGCGTCAGTCAGATGCGAACCCAGGAATCCAGCGCCACCGGCGACGACGACGCGCATTAGCGGCGGCCGACGCCGTCGTAGCCGAGGCCAGCATTCTTGACGTCAGCAGGGTCGAACAGGTTGCGCATGTCGACCATTGTGGTCCCTGCACGTGCCCGCTGTGCGACGTTCGAGAGATCAACCGTGGCGAATTCGGGCCACTCGGTGAACACACAAATCACGTCGGCTCCGTCAGCGATGTCGATCAGTTCTGACGTCAGCTCGATGCCAGCCAGTGCAAGCTCCTGGTGGGGCGACAGTTCGCCGCACGTGGTCGGGTCGAATGCCCGAACGTGTGCTCCGGAGCGGCGGAGTTCAGCGATGATTGCCATTGCTGGCGATTCACGGAGGTCGTCGGTTCCAGCCTTGAACGTCAGACCCATTGCTCCGACCGTCACTCCTGTCAGGTTCGAATGGTGCCGACCAACGGCCCGTGCGACCTTGTCGATCATCCGGGCACGCTGTTCGTCGTTGACTTCGACCACTCCCTTCATCATCGAAAAGTTGTAGCCGTGGTCTTCGGCAATTTTGACCAATGCCCGCGAGTCCTTGGGGAAGCAGGAACCACCCCAGCCGGGGCCAGGCTTGAGGAACTGACGGCCAATGCGCTCATCCGAACCAATCCCCTCGACGACAGCCACAACGTCTGCACCGACGGCTTCGCACATGGCTGCGACAGCGTTGACGAAGGAGATCTTCATCGCCAAGAAGCCATTGGCGGCGTATTTGATCGTTTCGGCAGATGCCGGGTCGGTGATGATGATCGGGGTATCGATGCTGTCGTAAAGCTGCGCAACTTTCTCGGCTGCTGCGCGGTTCGCTGATCCAATGACCACGCGGTCGGGTTGCAAAAAGTCTCCGACGGCGGTGCCTTCACGGAGGAACTCCGGGTTCGACACAACGAACACGTCGTCACGCTGGAGCACGGCTTCGACCGCGAGCGTCGAGCCCACGGGGACCGTCGACTTGTTGACCACGACAGCACCAGGTTTGAGCACCGACGCGATCTGCGCGGCAGCTGTTTCGATGTACGACAGGTCGGCGCTGCCATCTTCGCTCTGCGGCGTCGGAACGCACAGGAACACGATGTCGGCGTCTGCTGCAGCAGCAGCTGCACCCAGGACGAACTCGAGTCGCCCGGCAGACCGGGCATCGCGAACGATCTGCTCGAGGCCATCTTCGACGATCGGGATGTGGCCGTCGTTCAGAAGGTCAACTTTGCGTTGGTCGATGTCGCCGCAGACGACATGGTGACCAATGTGGGCAAAGCACGCCCCAGTGGTCAACCCGACGTAGCCCGTCCCGACGACGCCGAGGCGGATTGATGTAGCTGACATGGGTGTGAAACCTTCGGTGATGATGTCGGACACGTTGACGCCTCAGAACCTATCGGCGGTTCGTCACAGCTCTTGATGACCGCGACCGCGGCCAACCTCAGTTGCGGGGAACCTCGTTCCACGGACCGGCCTTGTCGACACGGGGTTCGCCCGGCAGGCCAAGAACCTGCTCGCCCAAGATGTTTCGCATGATCTCAGACGTTCCGCCCTCGATCGAGTTCGCCCGGACCCGCAGGAAGGCGTAACGCAGGCCGTTTTCGGCGCCGCTTGCAACTGATTCTTCCGGGCGACGGAACGTGTAGTCGAAGTCGACCAATGCGTCGGCGCCGAGCAAGTTCATGCAGAAGTCGTACAGACCCTTATTGAGTTCGGAGTATGCGAGCTTCGCAATCGACATTTCCGGACCAGGGTTACCCGACGTAGCGTTCTGGCTTGCACGCATATTGGTAAGTCGCCCGACCTCGGCCTGAACCCAGAAATGCATGAGCCGATCCTTGGTTGCTGCGTCCTTGCGTGACTCATCCATTGCCTCCCAGACCTGGACAGCGTCGTTGGCTGCACCACCGCGCCGCGGCGCACCGCCGCCACCTCCACCGATCGCGCTGCGCTCGTTCATCAGGGTAGTCAGGCTGGCCCGCCAGCCTTCGCCGACAGCACCCACGCGGCACGAATCCGGCACACGGACGTCGGTCATGTAGACCTCGTTGAACTCGGCCTCGCCGGTGATCTGGCGGAGCGGTCGGACTTCGACACCGGCGGCATGCATGTCGAGTGCGAAATACGTCATGCCCTTGTGCTTCGGGGCCTCGGGATCGGTCCGGGTCACGAGCATCCCGAAGTCGGCGATGTGCGCAAGCGTGTTCCACACCTTCTGCCCGTTGACGATCCACTCGTCACCGTCGCGCTCGGCTCGGCAGCCCAGGCCGGCGAAGTCGGAACCGGCACCTGGCTCGGAGAACAGCTGACACCATCGCTCTTCGCCGGTGAACATCGGACGCAAGAAGCGTTCCTTCACCGAGTCATCGGCGTGCGTGGCAATCGTGGGGCCAGCGAGGTTCATGAAAAAGGTGCTCGGATCGGTCGGCTTGGCACCGGCTGCCTTGACGCGCCGTTCGACGACGCGGTTCAGCTCTGGGCGAAGACCCATTCCGCCGTCGCCTTTGGCGAAATGGACCCATGCCAAGCCAGCATCGAAGCGTGCTCCGCGGAACGCTACGTCGTCCATCTGCGAGGGATCGTGCTGAGCGAGCAGCGTGTCGAGCGCGTCGTTGACCAGTTGCGTCTCGTGATCGGTCGAGATCGAACTCGGGGCGGTGTCAGTGACAGTCATCTGCAGAGTTTCGCAGACCAGCATGATCGCACCGAAGTTCGAGCGTTCGACGTTCGTCACGCTCACGACTCCGCCCGGCTGAGCATCCCTGTTTCTCTATGCTGTTGCTAGGTACGTTCGGGTGTTGTGTTGCACTTTATTGTTTCCCTGGAACTCGCCGACGACAGCGCCGCGGCGCTGAGTGACGCCTGTGGCCTTGAGCCGAGGTTCGTCTGCGAGCGGGTGTTCGAAGCCACGGGCGGTAATGAAGCATTGACTCAGATCGCCGACTGGTTGATCGGGCGCCCACTTTCGGTTCTGGCAATCGTCCTCGTCGCGTGGATTGCCACACGGATAGCCCAGCGCTACGTTCGCAGGCTCGTCAAACGCATCGTGGCGCCCGATCGCGACGCGACAGTTCGACGGCTGGCCAAGATCGGCATCGATAATCCGGCGTCGTTCATTGGCACCGAACCAGTCCCGCGGCGTGATGCTCGGGCAACGTCGATCTCCGATGTGGTGGGAAGCACGATCACCGTGGTGATCTGGGTCGTTGCCTTCATCTTGATCATCGGTGAGTTCGGCTTCGACCTTGGACCGTTCATTGCTGGCGCCGGGATCGCTGGCGTGGCGCTCGGCTTTGGCGCGCAGAGCTTGGTCAAGGATTGCATTTCCGGGTTGTTCATGCTGGTCGAAGATCAGTACGGCATCGGCGACATCGTGGACCTCGGCGAAGCAATCGGTGAGGTCGAACAGGTGACACTGAGGACGACCGTGTTACGCGGCCTCGATGGAACGGTCTGGCATGTGCCGAACGGCGAGGTGCAGCGAGTGGGCAATAAGTCGCAACTCTGGTCGGTTGCGCTCGTCGACATCGACGTGGCCTACGACAGCGATCTCGCCGCAGCGAAGAATCTGATGCTCTCGACAGCCACCGAGGTCTGCACCTCAGAGGAATGGTCGCCGGATGTCCTCGACGAGCCCATCGTCCTCGGCGTCGAGACCCTCGGTGCCGACGGCATCACACTCCGCATGATCGTCAAGACGTCGCCTGGCTCGCAATGGGCGCTGCAACGCGAACTCCGTGAGGCGTTGAAGGCCAGCTACGACAGCGCTGGGATCGAGATCCCGTTCCCGCAACGCACCGTCTGGGTCCGGGGCGACACCACCGGCCTCGGCCAGCCTGCGCCAACCGGACCCTGATGACTCGCGATCAGTCGTCCGGGCTGAGACCAGACAATGTTCCAGCGGGTGTCACAATGTTGCGATGTTGATCGGCATGGCGGGCCTGAGTTGGGACGCATTCGCTGCCGCACCCAGCACCACGGGGCTCGTCATCAGCGCACTGCTCCTGGGGATCGGCGCTGGAACACTTTGGTACGGCGAGCAACGAGTCGCCCCCGAGCGTCCGCGGCCTGCAGGAGCATCTGGTGCACTGCGCCGCGAGTCCCCTGCCGTTGTCAACATGCTGACGAATGATGCAACGCTGACCGCATCGGGCTTTCGGGCCACAGTGATCGACCTTGCTGCGCGTGGGTGGCTCCGTCTCCTCCCACCGCTCGATGACGATGACGACGATCTCGGACGTGTCCGTCCCGCTGCAACGGCGTACGAGGGTGATGCATTGCTCCCGCACGAACGCCTGGTGCTCCAACATGTGATGGCACGATTCACCACCGATCGAGCAATTCCGGCACGATTCCTTGCGGTCGACATCAAGGGTTCCTGGTGGCGCCGTTTCCGATCCTTGGTGACCAACGACGCACGGAGCGCCGGCCTCGTCACTCGACGTTGGCCCATCTGGCTGCTGGCCATCCCTGGCGCCATCGTCCTCCTCAGTGCGTTGGTGTGGTGGAGTTCCCGTGGCGGCAACGCCGAGGTCGCTGTGGTCGACTCGGTCGAACGTCGCCTGTGGGCAGTTGCGATCCTGGTCGCGATCGTCGCCCTCGGCTGCCGGGTCGTTCGCCATGCCATCGAACGTCCGCTGACGCACACCGCAGCCGGCCTTGCAGCAACGCAACAATGGTTAGCTGTTCGACAACGACTCATTGAGGGCGACTTTGGACAGATGGCTGCAAGCTCAGTCGAAATCGGCGACCGCCGCCTGGCCTACGCATCCGCTACCTGCCTGGCCGATGGTGCAGCCGTCGAATTCCCGCTCGCTCGTGAAGACCATCACCGCGCCTGGAGCAGCGTCGGTGCCGAGCCACGTCTTGTGCGCGTCAAGTATCCGATTCGTCTCGGCTACGGCCTCCACCCTGTGATCGCGCTCGTCGGCGGCGTCATCACGGCGTTCGTCGGCCTCAGCCTCCGCCGGTTTTCCAGCGACACGGCCCGCGGCGATTCTCTCGACTCCCTGTACGCGAGGTTCCCCGAGCAAGCCTGGCTGATCGTTGACGTGGCGGCCGGCTTCACGGTGCTTTCCTTCATCCCGATCGTGGTCGGGGTGATCGTGGCTCTCTTCGGAGCAGCCGATGTATTCAGCACGGTCGAACGCACCGGTGTCGTCCTTCGAGCTCGTCGCCCAGCCGAAGTGGCACCGCTCCCCCGATTCATTCGCAAGCGGATCGAACGCGACCGCTACTCGCTCTTCGTTGCTGTCGACAACGGAAAGCAGAGCACCGTGTACGCGTGGCGTGCCGGTGAACGGAACGCCATCCCGCAGGGGGCGAACGCCACCGTGCGGGCATCGCCGATATTGGGCTACGTCCGACGGGCCACGCCGGTCGGCCATGTCCTCGGAGACTGAATGAGGCCTCCCGGAATTAGGCCTCCTGAGTGACGCCGACGAGATCGGTGTTGCGCTTGATCGCCGCAATGATCTCGGCGTGTCGCGGCGCCGGGAGGTCGTGGCCCATGTCGGGGAACATCAGCAGGCGGGAATCCGGCACTGCACAGGCTGTTGCGATGCCGCCACTGGGAAGAACGAGCTTGTCCATGAGCCCGTGGACGATCAGTGTCGGAACAGTGACGTTGCCCAGACCTGCTGTCCGGTCGGGGCTGGCCATGATGGCGGCTGTCTGGCGGGCTGTGCCTTTCGGGCGGAACGATCGCTCGACACTGATCTGGCTGCGGAGCACGTGTTCGGCTGCGTCGTAGTGTGTGCCGCTGAAAAGCTTGAACATCTCTGTTGATCGCTCGGCCGCCGTCTCTTTGGTCGGCGGCTTCATTCGGGCGAGCTTCGGCATGATCTTCGGTGAGATCCGGCCCGACTTGCGATCACCCGGGTTCGACATGATTGAGGTCAGCGAGCGGACTCGCTCAGGGTGCTCGATGGTCAGCGTTTGGGCGATCATGCCGCCCATCGACATGCCCACGACGTGTGCTGATGCGATGCCGAGAGCATCGAGGAGGCCTGCGGCATCGTTTGCCATGTCAGTGAGCAGGTAACCGGCCTTCGGCGGACGCTTCGCAAGCATTCCCATGACGGCCTTCACCTGGGTGGGCGGTTCCCAGTCGAACTCGGTCGACAGGCCGCTGTCGCGGTTGTCGAACGTAATGACTTGAAAACCTTCGGCTGCGAGCTGCTCGGGGAAGCCTTCGGGCCAGTCGGTGAGTTGGCCGCCAAGCCCCATCACGAGGAGAAGCGGTTCGCCCTCACCGGTCAATTCGTATTCGATTGTGATCCCGTTTGCTTGGACTGATGCCATCGCAGCAGGCTAGGCGCAGCTCGGGCCAAGGGCCCGCGCGCTACAGCGCGTTAAAGAACCCGGCCTTGAGGTAGGCGCCCTCGGGGTACGTCACTGGATGATCGATGTCGTGGCCGGTCCGCACCATCTGACGGAGCTCGCGGCCTGCCGCATCAGCGGCGTCGAGCAGCGTGGCGAAGAAGAGGTCAGACGTGACACGGCTGGAGCACGAAGCCTGGACAAAGACGCCGCCTGGACGCACGAGCCGGAGCCCGATGTGCGTCAACCGGGTGTAGGCGCGGACCGCGACGTCGATGCTCGACTGCTTCTGTGCGAATGACGGCGGGTCGATCACGACGACGTCGTAGGTCGACCCGGCGCGAGCGAGGGCGATCATGACTTCAAAGGCGTCCCCGACCTCTGTCGTGTGCTCGCAGGCCTGTACTTCTGCTCGATCGGCGTTCAGGGCCATGTTTCGTTCGGCCGCTGCCAACGTCGGAGCAGAGATGTCGACGCTGTGGACCGAACGAGCTCCGCCAGCTGCTGCATGCACGCCGAAACCGCCCGTTGAGGCGAACACATCAAGCACGTCGCGGCCCGTAACCAAACGGCCGAGGCGCATCCGGTTGTGGCGCTGATCGAGGAAATGGCCCGTCTTTTGGCCTTGGCGCACGTCTGCTTCGAACCTGAGCCCGCCTTCCGTGAAGAGCACCGGGCCCTCGATGATCTCACCGGCGATGACATCGCCGTCGTCGAATCCGTAGGTTTCGCCACCGGCGACGTTGCGACCAAGCCTGAGCACGACCGACGAGGGCCGCATTGTGGTTTCGAGTGCAGCGAGCACGGTTCGGAGGTGCGGGAACCAGACGCTCGAATACAACTTGACAACCAAGGTCGTGTCGTAGGCATCGACGATCAATCCTGGGAGGCCGTCGTTCTCGCCATTGACGACGCGGTAGCCCGGATGGCCACCGAACTCGGCATCGAGCAGCGGTTGTCGGATCGCCCGAGCTGCGTTGATCTTCGACTCCCAGAACGCCTGATCGATGGTCGCTGTCTTGCCGATGTGGACCATGCGCAGGGCAATGGGTCCAGCCGGGTCGAACAGGCCGATGCCGACGAACTTGCGGTCGTTGTTGAACACGATGGCCAGGTCGCCGGTGTCGCCTTCGTGGCTTGCGGAAACGATCGAATCATCGAACACCCACGGGTGGCCTGCGCGGACGTGGCGCAGCGCGTCAGCAGTCAGCCGGACGGCAATTCGGCGGTCGCTGAGGGTAGGAAGTTGTTCGAACACGCCCCAAGCGTACGGGCGGAACGGGATGACGGGCTCCGTGCCCCAGAACGGGATGACGGGCTCCGTGCCCCAGAACGGGATGACGGGCTCCGTGCCCCAGAACGGGATGACGGGCTCCGTGCCCCCCTTAGCCGTTTGGAACGACGACGACGCCGACGTTCGGCGCAACGTTGCCGTCGTGGACGTCGGCCCATGCCTGTGCCATTGCGCCGACGCCCGTGCGGTGGTCGATGGTCAGCCACGATCGGCTGCCTTCGGCGAACTTGGTCATCGCGTCGGCGCATCGCTGGGCGTAGTCCTCACGACCCCACTCTTGTTGGCGGCGGCCAACCTCGGTCGGAGCGAAGAACATCTTCGGCGTCGGGCCAGCGAGCGCCGCTGCGTCCTCGGCAGTCGAGTTCGGAGCGTCGTGATGGCTGCGGCCGACGGTCATCGAATACGCGAGTTGGTCGCCCAGCTGCTTGTGGACGGCGCCAAGCACGGTCGGGTTGCCCGCCATGTCGATCGACACCGACGGGATACTTGCGTCGAGCTGATCCGTCTCGTCGTAGGAGAGCACGGTGTCGTAGAAACCGAGACTCTTCACGAACTCGACGTTGTCGGCCGACGTGAGCCCGATGACCTTGACGATGCCGCGTTCTTTGGCGCGCTGCGCGAAACCGATCGCGGTCTTCGACGATGCGGAGAGCACCGTGACTTGCCCTGCACCGAAGTATGGGGCTTCGCCCGAGGCGACGCCACCGCCGGAGTCGGCAAAGAACTCTTCAGCGAGAAATCCAGTCAGGAAGAGTCCGCGCAGCAGCGTGTGGCGATCTTCGCCGTCCGGCGCGTCGTCGTACATCGGGTCGTTCTTCGTGTCGACGTAGGCGCGGTAGACCGGAGCGTGCGGCTGGCGGTGCGCGCCGTCGTCGCGGAAGCCGTCACGAGTCGCCGTTGCAGTGATGACAGTCTCAGTCGCCATCGGAAACCAGCCGTAGTAGCGCGAGCCGACTGCGATGTCGGAGTTGGCTGATTCGGTCACCGAGGCCCATGCCATTGCCGGCACGCGGCCAAATGGCGGCTCGGTCGGAAAGAACTCCCAGTAGGCGAGCATGTCGCCAAACACGGCATACGTGATGTTGTTCGCCGTCAACGCGAAGCGATCGACCGACACGCGGACTTGCCCGTCGTCGAGCGGCTGCGCCGGCGTGTCGATGAGCCGTGAGTTGGCAATGGCTTTGCGTTCGATCTCGAGGACAGAAACAATGTCGTTCTCCATCGGTCCAGCATGACAGCAATGTCCTTTTCCCCTTGGGTCAAAAGTGGACATATCGCCGTCAGCAGGGTCGTGCAGTTGGTCTTGGGTCGCACCGACCGGCTACAACCAGGGGCATGACCGAAGCTTCGAACTACCGCAACGCCGACCACCCCGCACTCGACGTGACGAGCCTCTTTGGGCTGTCTGGCAAGGTCGCCATCGTTACGGGCGGCTCCCGCGGTATCGGCTACATGATCGCTGCGGGCCTGGTGGCCAACGGTGTGAAGGTGTACATCACGGCTCGCAAGGCCGATGCGTGCGACGCCGCGGCAGCGGAGCTGCGCGAACACGGCGAGTGCATCTCGATCCCCGGTGACATGTCGACGACCGAGGGCATCGACGCCTTCGTCGCAGCCGTCACCGAGCAAGAAGGCCAGATCGACATCCTCGTGAACAACGCCGGTGCCGCATGGGGCGCGCCGCTGGGCGAGTTCCCCGCCATCGGATTCGACAAGGTGATGGACATCAACGTCAAGGCACCCTTCATGCTCACCCAGGCGCTCCTCCCCCAACTGAAGGCCAGCGGAACGGCCGAAGACCCTGCACGCGTGGTCATGATCGGCTCCATCGACGGCATCCGAGTGCCGCACGGCGACAACTACTCGTACTCGGCGTCGAAAGCCGCCATCCACATGATGACGCGCCACATGGCCGCACATCTCGTTGGTGAGCACATCCTGCTGAACTCGATTGCACCGGGCCCGTTCCCGTCGAAGATGATGGCGTACATGCTCGAAGACGAAGAGCGCTCCGAGCTTGTCCACAGTTCGAACCCGCGCAAGCGGATCGGCACGGCACAAGACATCGCAGGTGCAGTGATCTTCCTGTCCAGCCGCGCCGGTGCCTACACGACTGGCACCGTCATCCCCGTTGACGGCGGCATCTCCACTCTGTAGATCATGGGTTTCCGGCTGCGTGACTCGTATGACCTGGGTGACGAGGTGGCGTGCGACCCGCTTGTCCAGGTGATCGACGACTTCATCACTGAGGCCGAACGCCATCACATCGTCCATCTCGCGGCCGACCGGCTTGATACGGCACTCGTCAGCGCTGTCGGCGAAGCGACCACGAGCGACGGCCGAACGGGTCGCGTTGCGTGGGTCAAACACGATGAGACCGCCGTCGTGCAAAGCCTCGTCGGACGGGTCAGCGACCTCGTCGGCATCCCGATCGGGCACGCAGAGTCGGTGCAGGTCGTGCACTACGGCGAGACCGAGCAGTACAAGCCGCACTTCGACGCATACAACATGAACACCGAGAAGGGTCGCCAGCGAACCGAGCAGGGCGGTCAGCGGATCGTGACCGCCCTGATGTATCTCAATGCCGTCGAAGCGGGTGGCGGCACGATCTTCCCGAAGCTCGACCTCGAGATAGAGGCCAAGCCCGGCCGCATGGTGATCTTCCACAACCTCGCCGACCGCACACTCGCCGACTTCACGCGCCATCCAAAGTCGCTGCACGGCGGATTGCCGGTCGTTGCCGGTCAGAAATGGGCGTGCAACCTGTGGTTTCGAGCCAGGCCTTACCGTGATCAGAACGTGCATCGTCAGTCGGCGGCCAGTGCGGCCGAATAGCTCCGAAGCACAGCAGCAACAGCAGCAACAGCAGCATGGAGCCCTTGCCTGCCAGTAAAAGGCCGTGCGAGACTCCACGGATGGACGGCCATCACCTCGTTGCAACAGCGGTGCTGGTCAAGGCGGACCAAATACTCTTGTGCCACCGTCATCCAAACCGACGTTGGTATCCAAATGTCTGGGACATCCCAGGAGGTCACATCGATGCCGGCGAAACCCCGGCAGACGCAGTGCTCAGAGAGCTCCGCGAAGAGCTTGGGATTGAGGTCCGTATCGAGAGCAATGAACCATTCCGAGTTTTTGACCCGGCTCCTGGTCTCACGCTTTACGTCTGGGTCGTCACCGAGTGGTCCGGAGAAATCGCCAACCGTGCGCCCGACGAGCACGACGAACTCGGTTGGTTTGGGCTCGACGACCTTGAACGACTCGAACTGGCCGATCCCTCTTTGCAACGACTGCTTGCCGATGCACTCGAACTCGTACATGCCGATCAGGAGCCGTCGGTGGCCGTCAGAGAGGCCGAACGTTCTGGGCAGTTTTGAGGTCATGGAGACAACGCACTGTTGCGCCGGCACCTTTGTTACATGTAACATTCTGCCATGGCTCGCGAACGTTCGACCGCCCCAAGTGCAGTCCGGGTTCGCGCTCATCGAGAGCGGCTCCGGGCACAGGGCTTACGCCCTGTTCAGTTCTGGGTGCCCGACGTCCGATCACCCCAGTTCGCTCAACAAGCACATGAGCAGTCCGTCGCCGTTGCGGCCAGCGGCATCGAGGCCGATGATCAAGCCTTCATCGACGCACTCGGCGATGACGAGTGAAGCGCGGTGAGATCTGGACCGCTGCTGCCGGTAGCGGCTACGTCGGCAAACCACGACCGGTCGTCATTGTCCAAGACGACCTCTTCAACGCAACTGCGTCTGTCACGATCTGTGCGTTCACCACTGACGAGACCGATGCTCCACTGTTTCGTGTACCGGTCGAGGCCGATGCGACAACAGGAATCCGACAACCAAGCCGACTGATGGTCGACAAGATCGCCACCGTGCAGCGCTCCAAGCTCGGCGAGCGGATCGGCCGCCTGTCCGACGACGACCTGGCACGACTCGGCCGTTCCATCGTCGTGTTCCTCGGACTCGCGACCCCCTGACCGACCACCCCGCAACGCTCCGAAATCACCCGTGTCTCGACATCGCAACCCACCGACGGGTCAGCCGAAGGCGTTGATGCCGGTGAGCTCGACTGACAGGTCCCACAGGCGGGAGGCGTTGTCGGCGTCGACCGCGTAGGGCTTCACGCCAACAAACCGCGCGTACGGGCTGTCGAGGTCTTCCATCGGGGCGATGTCGCAGTTGTCGCAGTAGACCCCGCCCAGGCCATCAAGCTGCGGTGACACCGCTGCCCAGGTCGACGTCGACGCGCCCTGCTCGGGCGTCTTGAACATCTCGTTGAGGTTGCCCTCAGCGTCCATCCAACCCATGGCGATCATCTCTTCTTGAGGAAGGTGGCGCTGCAGCCCAGTCATAATCCCGCCAGGGTGCACGGCAAACGTGCGCACACCGTCGGCCTGGCCGAGCGCATCGAGCTGCACGGCGAACAGTGCGTTGGCGGTCTTCGCTTGGCCGTACGCCTGCCACTTGTCGTAGCCGGTACTGAACTGCGGGTCGTCGTAACGGATGTCGGACAGCTTGTGACCTGTCGATGAGAGCACCACGACCCGGGCACCGCCATCGGCGAGCACCGGCCACATGTTGTTCGTCATCACGAAATGACCGAGGTGGTTGGTGGCGAACTGCGATTCCCAGCCGTCACCGATCCGCTTCTCGGGGCACGCCATAATCGCGGCGTTGTTGATCAAGATGTCGACGGGCCGACCGGCTGCCGCCATCCGCTCACCGAAACCGCCGGCGCTTGCAAGGTCGCCGAGGTCCATCTCGTCGACGGTCACCGTTCCCTTGGTGGCACCGAGGCTGGCAAGCACTTCACGCGCATGGTCGGGACGTCGGGCCGGAACGATGACGTCGGCACCGGCTTCGGCGAGCCCTTTGGTGCTTTCGAGACCGAGTCCCGAGTAGCCACCGGTCACCACGGCGAGCTTGCCTGAGAGGTCGGCGCCGGCGATGACCTCGCTCGGCGTCGAGCGCATTCCGAAACCGGAGTTGAGCGGGTTCTGCAGAGTTACGGACATCGCCGGACCGTATCGCACTGCCTCATTCTGTCAAGATCCGGGTATGACAACTCGAACATCACACCCGGCGAGCTTTCATCCTGATGGTTCCGAAACGGTGGCTGCACCGAACGGCGGGCTCGCGCATCGTGCGAGCGTCGCACACGGCGAACGGTTCGAGCGGAAGCTCTGGAAGGTCCGCGCCGGCGTCTGGTGCATGGTTGGAAATGGACTGTCGAATCAGACATTCATCGAAGGCCCGGACGGGCTGATCGCGATCGACACCGGCGAGTGCGTCGAGGAGATGCAGTACGCCCTGAAGGCTGTCGCCGAGGAAACCGATACCCCGGTCGCCGCTGTCATCTATACCCATTTCCACTATGTCGGCGGAACAGCCGCTGTGCCTGGAGCGGGCGGCAGTGTGCCAATCTGGAGCCATGCCGGGGTCGTCGGCAACCGGGCGCGAAACGGTTCCGAAGTGGGCCCCGTCGCACGATCTGGCCTCATCCACCAATTCGGTATGACGCTTCCCGACAGCGGGCCGGATGCGCTCGTCAACGTCGGCCTCGGCACCGCGTTCCGCAACGCCGAACATCGCCCGTTCACCGAGGGGTTCATCGAACCAACCAACACCTTTACTGAGTCGACAAACGCGACTATTGCCGGCCTGCGCGTCGAGTTCACACCGGCGCCGTCCGACGCTGACGACTCCGTCAACATCTGGTTTCCCGACCTCGAGGTCTGCGTCAACAACATCGTGTGGCCGGTGCTGTTCAACGTGTTCGCGATACGCGGCGAGGAGTACCGCGACCCACGCGTGTTGCTCCGTGGGCTCGATCATGTCGCCTCGCTCGACGCCGAGCATCTCGTCGGCGCACACGGCCCGCCGCTGTCTGGCCGCGACCAGGTCGCCGAACAAGTCGAACGCAGCAGCGATGCGGTCCGGTTCCTGTGGGACCAGACCGTACGCGGGATCAACAAGGGTCTCGTCTCGGGCGAACTCACCGAGTTCGTCCAACTGCCTGCCGAGTACACGGCGTCGTATCTCCAAACACAGTTCTACGGCGTCGTCGAACATCACGTCCGTCAGATCCACGCTGGCCTGCGCGGCTTCTTCGACGGCGATGAGGCCAACCTCTTCCCGGTACCGCCGCGCGATCGTGCCGAGAAACTCATTGACGGGTTTGGAGGCGCCGACGCAGTCCGAGCACAAATCGAGGTCGCTACGGCAGCCGACGATCTGCGCTGGGCAATCGACATGGCCACATGGTTGGTACGCGTTGCCGACGACGAATCAGGCGCTGCCGATCGCCAGCGGTTGGCCGACCTGCTTCGCACGATTGCGCAGCGGACGACGGCGGCAAACATCAGGAACTGGTGCCTCACGCGTGCCCGCCACCTCGACGGAACCATGAGCACCGACCGCTTCCACGCTCACAGGTTCGATCGCGAAGCAGTCCGCCAAGGCGACCCGAGCGATGCGCTTTCCACGCTGCGGGTCATGCTCGATCCACTGCGATGCACGGGCCGGTCGATGCACGTTGCCGTCGAATTGCCCGACGCTCGGGCCGGCTTGCACGTACGTCGCGGGGTCGCGGTGCTGACCGACGGCTCTCGCGCCGATGCCACCGTCAGCATGGATCGAGACACCTGGGCGGAGATCGTGACGGGGAAGATCTCGATCGCCGACGCGCTCGCTTCGGGTGCCGCGTCATCCGCGACAGCTGGTGACATCACCACGTTCTTCAGTTGGTTCGAACACCCGGCATTCGAGAACGCCTGAGGCACCGGATCAAGCCCAATGATCAGCCCGGCGTTCAACGTTGTGGTCAGGCTCGCCTGACCACGACCTCGGCGCCACGCTCTTCAGGTTCGTCGTCGAGGAGTACGTCGGGGAAGCCGGGTGCAACAACGGACAAACCGGTCGCGTCTTCGAGCCGGCGGATGACGTTGTCCGACCACTCCCGCTCGCCGTAGCGCGCGGCAGCGTCACGGAAAATATCGATCATCAGCGGGTTCATCTCCAACGGCACGCCGACGTCATCGGCGATGCTCTGGAACAGCCCGATGTCTTTCAACACCAGGTCCATCGTGAAGCTGATATCGCGAGAGCCGTTCAGGATCATCTGGCTCTCCGTCTCGTGGACGAACGAGTTGCCGCTCGAGATCTTGAATGCTTCGAACGTGGTCGCCAGGTCGATGCCTGCGGCCGCCATCGTCGTCAGTGCTTCGGTGACAGCAATGAGATTGGCGGTGGCGAGGTAGTTCGTGGCGACCTTCAGGATCGACGCCGACCCGAGATCACCGGTATGGAGCACCCGCCGGCCGAGGATGGTGAGCAGCGGGAGCACGCGTTCGAAGGTGGCCCGGTCGGTGCCAGCGAAGATCGAAATATTTCCCGTTGCCGCGCGATGGCAGCCGCCCGACACTGGACAGTCGACGGCGGCACCCCCGGCTGCGGCAACCAGTGCACCAAGCCGTGTGATCTCCGAGGAGTCGGTGGTCGACATCTCCATCCAGACCGTGCCGGGCCGCCATGCTGCGAGCAGTCCGTCGTCGGCTTCCAACACTGCAGCCGATGCAGCAGGCGAAGGAAGGCACGTGATGACAACATCACAGGTCGCCGCCAAGTCTGCGGGAGTCGCCGCTGAACGTGCTCCGCGAGCGACGAAGTCGGCAACGAGGTCATCATCGAGATCGCGCACCGTGAGGTCGACCCCATTGCGGAGCAGCGAGCCAGCGAGCTTGCCGCCGACGTTGCCGAGGCCGACAAAGCCGACGGCGAGTGATGTGAGATCGAGGGTGTCGTTGTTCATGCGACGAGCACGATAGGACCTGCGGCGACCACCTCGGCGTCCCACGCATCGCGAGCGAACACGGTTCGCACGTCATCGACGAACGAGTCCAACGGGTGAATCGGAAAGTCGGGATCGAACGAATTCTGATCCCACCGAGAGCAGAACTCGAAGCACAGGTCGAACCACGGGTGATCACGGAATTCCTCGCGCCCGTTTCGGTCACCGTCGAGGTGGTGGGCGTAGTAGTAGCTCTGGAAGACGCCGTGTTGTTCGATCACCCAGGCGACTTCCTCGCGCACGTAGGGCCGCAGCACACTCGCCGCGTACGCCGAGTGGTTGTAGGGGGCAAGCTCATCGCCAATGTCGTGGAGCAGCGCAGCGACAACCCAGTCGATATCGGCACCGTCGAGGCGTGCGCGAGTCGCCGCCTGCAGCGAGTGTTCGAGCCGAGTGATCTGGTAGCCGCCGAGCGAGCCGTCGAGCCGTTCCAGTACGCCGAGCAGGCGATCGGCTACGCCGCGCGCATGGGTCCGTTCAAATCCGTCGAGCAACGAGTAGTCGGCCGCCGTTCCGTGCTGCATCTCCGTGAATGAGACGACGCGTTCTTCGGTCGTTGACGGTTCGTTCATTCGTGTCGCTTTCGTTCGTTAAGCCGGCGCCAGGCAAGCGTCCAAGCGGTCAGCGGACCGTCGTGGTCGATGTAACACCCTTGCAGGTGGCGGGCGCCACGAGTCGGATCGAATGCCGTCCGGCCGTGCAGTACTCGATGGTTGTCGACAACGACAACATCGCCAGAACGCATCCGGTAGTTCAGTTGACGGGTGGGGTCGTTCAGTGCTGTAGCAAGCCAGCGACGCCCGCGGTAGTACACGTCGAGGAGGTCAGCGTCGACAGACGGTGCGAAGTCGAGCCGGGGTGAGAATCGTATTTGTCGAAACGTCCCATCGGCAGCTCGTTCGATCAGCGGACCGTCAGCGCGCTTCATGTCCGACCCGATGTCATAGCGAAACTCGATCGGCAGGGTCGTGAGCACTGCGTGGGCTTCGGGATCAGCTTCGGCGAGAGCATCTGCAGCTGCCAAACCATCGACCATCGTTGAAGCCCCACCAGGGGCATCGTTGAGGATCGCGTGGAGGAATTGCAGGCCAGGCACCGGCGCCCGATACGGCTGATCGGTGTGGGCCGACAACGCCACCGGGGTGTATGCCAGATCGACCGGTCGCGGTTCGGTGCGCACGTCGAAGAGCTCGCCGAAGTTGGTCGCAGAGATCCTTCCGAACGGGCGAGTGATCTCCCGGAGAGCACCCACCTCGGCAGGCGTGTTGGTCAAGACGAAGCAGCCGAGTTCGAAGAACGTGCTGAGTGCTGCAATGAGCGCCTCCTCCGAGGTCGAAGGGTCACACAGTTCCCGGTAATCGACCAGTGGAACCGCCGTGTCGCAGGAGGTCCAAGGGCGTGGAGCCGGACGAGGAACGTCGGCATGGGCCGAGCCTTCCACACCAATGAGTTGCAAGATCGATGACAACTCGAACTCGACCCGCTCGCCGTCACTGAAATCAACCAGTACTGCAGGACCGCACTGCTCGACGCCGACCACTTCTAGGTCGGCCGGTACATCGAGCGGCTCCCACAGTCGCTGTCTGTTGGTCGCATCGACATGAGCGCTGAGGCGTTCGAGTAGCTGCATTGGGTGGATCAAATGTCCACCCACCTGCAACCGTCCGCGCTCGGCAGAACACAAAATGGCTGGTTTGGTTTCGGCACGCACAGATTTAGTTTCCACGTCTACTGCTGATCGTGACAGACGTTTGTTCGGCAGGGTGCCATACTCTGTTGTTATGACTCGTACGAATCTACAGGCTGGGACGGCAGCGTGAGACAGCTGGTTCGTCAGGTTGATCGTCTGCAGCGGCTGGCCGTGTTCGAAGCAGCTGCACGACTTGGTTCTCTGTCTGCGGCTGGTCGCGAGTTAGGCATCGCTCAGCCGGCTGTGACCCGTCAGATCAAACAGCTAGAGACTGCACTCGATACTGCGCTGTTCGATCGGCAGTCGAACCGCGTGGCCCTCACTGCTGCCGGGCGGGCCCTCGCCGACAGCCTTGACGTCAGCTTCGCCGCCATCGAGCACACCCTGTCTGAGGTCACTCACACCGATGACACTTTTGTTCTGGCTATGCCGCCCGGTTTCGCTCAGCAACTTGTGCTTCCCGCACTCGATTCGCTGCAGCAGGCGCTCGGCGATCAAGACCTCCGCCTGTGGCTGTACGACCGCGAATCAGAACTGGCGAACGGCTCGTTCCACGCCGCTGTTCGCGTCTCGGCCGAGCCATGGCCGGGCCACGAGGAAGTTGCACTGTTTGGCGAGTCGGTGTTCCCGGTTGCGACGCCGAGCCTGGCTGCAGCACACGGTCTGCACTCCGAGAGCCCTGCCGCTGATGTTCTCGCGGCGCCGCTGCTGCACATGGACTCGGCGGACCGGCCGTGGATGTCGTGGGCTGACTGGCTCGAACGCTTCGACCTCCGACTCACGCCGAGCCGAGGGCGTGTCGAGTTCAACAGTTACCCGAGCGTCTTGCAGCAGGTAATGCTCGGCCGTGGTGTGGCGCTCGGATGGGCCGGCATCCTCGACGAACTGCTTGACGGCAAGGCGCTGGTCGTGGTCGGCCCCACGATCAGTACAGACCGGCAGTACACCGTGACCTGGCCGAGCCGACGCCCCAGCAGCGCCGTTGCAGCAACGGTGGGTTGGCTCACTCAGACCGGTGCCGCCGGGTATCAGTGATCGAGTCGCGAACTCAGCCGCTCCATGGCCATGCGAATGCCAGCACAGTGGTCGTCCGGGGTCGCCGCCAGCCCGACGAGCGCTGACTCTGCCATGAGGCTCATGATCTCGGGATGATTGTTTGCTTCGAGCAGTTGCTTGCGGATGCGTGCAACCTCGTCGGCTGACGCGTCGGCACGCATCACAACCGGCTGCGTCGGCCAGGGCCCGAGCCGTTCGACGATCTGCAGCTCAGCCACTTCAGGCCATTGTCGGGCACGGCGTGTCCTGACGATCGAGTCGATCACGGCCGCGTCGATCTCACCCGCCAACAGTTGGTCGATCGAGTGGTGATGGCCACCGGTCATCACGAGTTCGGCGAACGAGTCAGGATCATGGTTGCGACGATCGAGTTCGATGCGTAGGGCGTGATAGCCGCTCAAGCTCGCCGGATCATTGCACCCAATGCGGAGGCCGGCGAGGTCGTCGAGCGAGGCAGCATGTGTGCCGGGTCGGACCAAGAGGTCGGAGAAGTACACCGGTTGCCCGTGTGCGTCAGGGTCGTCAGGGACCCAGGCAACGCCGACCTGCTGGACCGACGGCGTGCGATCGGTGGTGAGTTCGATGAACGATGTCGAACACAGCCATCCAAGATCGGCTGTACCGGCAGCGAACGGATCGAGCGCGGGGTCAGGGCCCGATCGGTCGACGACGAAACCGAGATCGACACCAATTAACTCGGCCAATGCTTCGAACAGGGCCGCCGGGTAGCCAGGTGTCAGGTAAGAGATCAGCCACACCGACGCAAGGCTAGAGCCGGCGCATCGAGGCGGGTGCCGACCGCACCAGCCGTGGCAGAAACCACGCGGTGCGAATCCAACTGCAGGTCGTACGGTTCGCCGAGTGGAAACCGAAGCGGCGCCGACACGCCACAGCCGTGTCGACCGGCAAGCGTTCACCGATGCGATCCCCCTACTGATTCCCGCCGTCCCATTTGGCTTCGTACTCGGCTTGGCGATGACCAAGTCGGAAATGCCACTGTGGGCTGCCTGGCTCACCTCTCCCCTGGTGTTCGCCGGTGCTGCCCAGCTCACGATGGTCACCATTGCCGGCACGGCATCGCTCTGGGCGATCATCTCCGCAGTCCTCGTGATCAACAGCCGCCACGTCATGTACAGCGCTGCGCTGGCACCGCTGTTCCGTGAACAACCGAGGTGGTTCCGCTGGGTCGGGCCGGTCATGCTCATTGATCAGGTGTTCGCACTGGCGATGCTGCGATCCGACCAAGAGCCCGACTCATTTCGTCGCTACTACATCACGACGATGGTGTTGTTCGGCACCACCTGGAACGTCGCTGTCCCGCTCGGCATGGTGATTGGCCCGGTCATCCCCGAGGCATGGCGCCTCGACTTCGCGCCGGTGATCATGTTCGCCGGGTTGGCGCTCTTCGCAATCAAGCGTGTGCCCGCCGGTGTCGCTGCGCTGGTCGGCGGGTCAATATCGCTCCTTGCAGCCGGGCTGTCCGACCGTCTCGGCATCCTCGTCGGAGCGGTCTGTGGCGTGGTCGCAGGAGCGATTGCCGAGCAACGGATCACGACCCTGACGACTCGCCAGGAGGTCGACCAGTGAGTAATCGCGCTGCGCTCCTCGTACTCGTCGCAGCCACGCTCGGCACCTATGCCTTTCGGGCTGGGCTGATCCTGTTGCTGGCCGACCGATCACTTCCGGTCGTGGTCGAACGAGCACTGCAGAACGTCGGACCGGCAGTCCTCGCAGCTTTGACCGTGAACCTGGCAGTTGGCGGCGATGGTGGCACAAGCGTCGACATTGATGCGATCGAACTGGCGTCACTCGGGATTGCGGCCGTTGTCGGCTTACGAACCAAAAACTTGGTGTTCATGCTGCTCGCCGGGATGGCTGCGCTACTTCTCCTGACAGAGATTTTCTAGTCTCGATCCAGCGATCAGGTGGCGAACCAACCGTTGATATCGACGATCAAATGCGTCGAGGCCAAGGTGTAGAAACACACAGTCCCAGTCGACGACACCGCACCAACACCAGATCCTGGAACGAACCCAGCAAGGTCGGTGAGTTGCACTTCCATCATCGTGTTGACGATCAACTCGGCCTTGCTGACGTTGCGCAACGCGTCCGGGCTCTGGCCTTGGCGGGTATCAAACACACGCTTCGGCCCAACTGCGTTGCAGGCCGAGCCTTCACTGAACCAACCGTTCATGTCGACCACGATGTCGGTCGGGGCGGCGAACACCCTCGGTTACACGAGCGTGAAGGTGACTCCGCCGATGTGGTGCGCCTCGCCGACTCGGTCGCGGTCACTGGCTACCAGGTCGACGCCATCGAGTCCTTCGCCGCGCTCAGCCGCTGCGACAAATCGCACGGCGGTCCTCAGGCCGAGCTCCTGCCAACGCGCCGACATCGCGTTGGGAGCAGTAGCACCCACCGTGACCCCGGCAATCGATGCCACGACAGAGTCGTCTTGGTTCGGCTGCCACGTCGGGCCGGCCCAAGTCCAGCTGCCCTGCGGGATCGGCTGATCGAGCGAAGCAATCACGCCACCAACGTCACGGGGGTGCAGGTGGCGACCGCGGATCGTCGGGAAGTCACCCGCCCACACGATCCGAACGTCGTGTGCTGCAAGATGTTCAAGCCGATCATCGAGGTCATCGACTTCGTAGATGGCCATGTACCCGCCGTCGCCGTTGCGCTTCTCGAGCAGGCGGCCACCAGTGGTGTCGGGCTGAGTTGGTGACACAACCTCAAGGAACTGATCGCCGATCACCATCAACGCGTTGTGGAGGCCGAACTCACCGACTCCTGGATCGTTGAAGCAGACGGTGAGGCCGAGCGTGTCACAGAGTTCACCAACAACGGCATCGAGATCGTGGGCGACGAGGGCAACCTGGCGAAGACGGATCATGTAGGAACGCTACGAACTGCTCGCCCCGCCGAGCGAGTCGGCCCACCACTACGGTCTGTCAGCATGAGCGATGCCACGTCGATTCACTATCCAGAGTTGGGGTTCTACACGTTGGCCGGAGCGCCAGAGTCACCCCGTGACCTGATCGACGAGGTACGTCACGCTGAAGAACTCGGCCTCGGCGCCGTGTTCATCTCCGAACGTTTCAATATCAAAGAGGCCTGCACGTTGTCGGGTGCAGTTGGCGCGGTGTCGAGCAACATCAAGATCATCACCGGCGCCACCAACCACAACACCCGCCACCCGATTGTCACGGCCGCGCATGCCACGACGATGCACCGACTGACCGATGGCCGCTTCTCACTCGGCATCGGTCGCGGCATCGCTCCCCTGTTCGATGCGTACGGCATCGACCGCATCACGACCGCGCAAATGGAGGACTTCGCCGGGGTGATGCGCCGCCTGTGGCACGGCGAGACGATTATTGGCCACGACGGCCCCATCGGCAAGTACCCGGTACTCCGGCTCGACCCGACGTTCGACGAGGACATCGACCTATCGATCGTCGCCTTCGGGCCGAACACGCTCGAACTCGGCGGTCGAACATTCGACAACGTCATCCTCCACACCTTCTTCTCCGACGAGACAGTCCAGCGTTGCGTCGCGACGGTCAAGCAGGCTGCCGAACGCGCTGGTCGCAACCCGAGCGACGTCACGGTCTGGTCGTGCTACGCCACAGTCGGCGACCACATCGACGAACCGCTGAGGCTCAAGAAGACGGTCGGTCGCCTCGCCACCTATCTCCAAGCGTATGGCGACCTGATGGTCACGACAAACAACTGGGACCCGGCAGTACTGACAGCGTTCCGTGCCGACCCCATGGTGCAGAGCATCAAGGGAGCAATCGACGCGGTGGCAACAACCGAACAGCTCGAACACATCGCCACCCTGCTCCCAGCCGAATGGCTTGCACCGGCAGCCACCGGCTCGGCCAAACAATGTGCCACAGCAGTTCGCCGCCAGCTGTCGCTCGGCGCGGATGCCGTAATCATGCACGGTGCGACACCGACTGAACTCGCCCCGATTGTTGCCGCCTACTGAACTTGTCATACCGAGTTCAGACCTCGGCCTGGCGACTTCTGGCACACTGCACTCATGGCAACACTGGTTCTCACCGTCATCGGTAACGACACGTCGGGGCTCGTCGACGCCCTCGCTGACCCGATCGCCCGCCACGGCGGGAGCTGGGACCGCAGCCACATGGCGCGGCTTGCCGGCCAGTTCGCCGGCATCGTCGTCGTCTCCGTACCCGACGACAACGTCACGGCCCTCCAGGCCAGCCTCGACGGCCTCAATGCCCAGGGCCTCCTTGACGTGCAGGTGGCGATTGCTTCGTCGTCAACTGAAGACGGGCCGCCCGAGAACCTGTTGCGTCTCGAACTCGTTGGCCAGGACCGCCCCGGCATCATGAGCGAGATCTCTGCAGCACTCGCCACACAAGACGTCAGCATCCTCGAACTCGAAACCAACACGACGTCGGCGCCGATGTCCGGCGAGCCACTCTTCGAAGCAAAGGCCACGCTGCGAGTTCCGAACGAATTGGCGCTCGACCATCTCCGCGAAACACTTGAGAATATTGCAAACGAGTTGATGGTCGACCTTGACCTTCGACCAGGATGAGCCGGAACAACTTCACCACACCGACAGTTTCGGAAAGGGGGCGAACATGCATGACAACGACAACGAGCGCGACCGAATTCGGTTGACGCAGTTCAGTCACGGCGCCGGTTGAGGCTGCAAACTCGCCCCTGGCGAACTGGCGCACGTCGTGCGCCACCTCAAAACCGATCATCCCGACGAACTCCTCGTCGGCACCGACACCGGCGACGATGCCGCAGTGTGGAAGCTCGACGACGACCGAGCGATCGTCTCCACTGCTGACTTCATCACCCCGGTGGTCGATGATGCGCGCACCTGGGGCCAAGTGGCCGCAGCAAACAGCGTGTCCGATATCTATGCGATGGGTGGCCGCCCGCTCTTCGCACTCAACCTCGTCGGCTGGCCCAAAGACGCACTGCCGATCGAGTTGCTGTCTGAGCTCCTTGCTGGGGGGCAAGACATCGCAACGGCTGGCGGCTTCGTCATCGTCGGCGGACACACGATCGATGACCCCGAACCCAAGTACGGCATGTCGGTCACCGGTGAGGTCCACCCCGACCGCATCCTGACCAACGCCGGGCTCCGCCCAGGGCAAGACATCATCCTGACGAAGGCGTTGGGTGTCGGCGTACTGACCACTGCGATCAAGTCAGGTGTTGCGACCGACGCACAGGCCGCTGGCGCTGTTGCTTCCATGATTCGATTGAACGACGTCGCCTGCCGCCTGGCAGTCGGTGCGGGCGCCACCGGCTGTACCGACGTCACGGGCTTCGGTCTGCTCGGTCACCTGGGCCGCATGTCGCTCGAATCACATGTCTCCACCACCATCGAGTTCGATGCCGTGCCGTTCCTCAGCGGTGCCGTCGACCACGCCGAGGCAGGGGTCATGCCGGGCGGGTCCCGCCGCAACCTTGAGTGGGGTGTCGAGTTTCTCGACGCCGGCAGCCACAACGAGATCCATCAACTGTTGATCGCTGACGCTCAGACATCAGGCGGCCTTGTCTTCGGAGTCGACCCCGGTGAAACCGCTGCCGTGCTCGCCGAACTCGCTGCCACCGGCCATCAGGCAGCCCGCATCGGCTCGACCACCGACGGTACGCCCGGCATCGTCCTCCGCTGAGTTCAGTCAGCCGGCGACCAGCGCGCGGCACTCAGCACCGAGCCAGTATTCAGCAACCACATCGACGTCACGCCGTCTCTTTCCTCGGCGACGCTCACGACGTTTGTCCCGTGCGTGACCGGCCCGACGAACTCCATCTCGGCGCGGCCACGTCGCGTCGTCGTTCCGTTGATCAACTCCTCAACGAACGCCCAGTTCGCAGCATTGTTGACGTGATCGAACGGGTCGAGATCGGCTCGCCTGACAGCCCAGGGGTGTGCACCGGCCGAGTCGGTCGGCACTCCCAGCGCGAGTCGTGCCGAAACCTTGCGGCCGTCGCATGCCAAGCCATACGCGTCGATGAACTGCTGCGTCAGCGCGGCCGGCCGGCCGGTGTCGGTGGCAACCTGGACCCAGACGCTGACCGTCGCGATGTCGGCACCGAATGATCCGGCGAGCATCGTTGTTCGTTCCGCCCAGCTGCGACCGAGCCCCGTGCAGAACGTGGTCATCGCGACGACCTCGTCGAGCACCGCAGGCTGTCGAACCTCGATCAATGAGCGCCGGACAACCCAGCCCCACGCACCATCGAGTTCGGCATCGGATGCATCGTCGCTTGCTATGTCTTGCAGGTAGCGCGCCGTTGCATCGAGGCGCAGCTGACCACTCGGGTCAACGTCACCGAGCCGGACCTTGCGCTCTGCGCAGAATCGTCGACCGACCGCTGGTGGATCGAGTAGTTCGGAAGCTCCGGGGACAGCGGCCATCAAGTGATCGTGGCAGATGCCGCAGCGGATGACGGCTTCGCGGCCAAGCGATGCCGTTGCGGTCGACGACGCACTCGTGCAATACGCTCAGGCCATGCTGATCGTCGCCGGAACCATCGTTACTCAACCAGGAGGACGTGCTGCGTTTCTCGATGCGGTGCAACCAATGGTCGCGGCAACCGTCAACGAGGCCGGCTGCCGGGAGTACGTCTTTTCCCCCGACCCGGGCGACGACAACCGCATCATGCTGTACGAACTGTGGGACGATCAGGCATCGCTCGACGCGCATTTCGCCAGCGACCACATGGCTGCATGGCAGGAGACCCGCAAGGGCCTCGCGCTCGCGGGCGCCGATATCAACAAGTACATGATCGACTCCGTGGAGTCACTCGGATGAGCACCCACACCGACACCGACAATCACACCGACACCCGCGACCCGATCTTTGGCTGCATGGACAACTGGTACCTACACCTGAAGGGTCAGCTCGACGGCGGCCTGGCGTCAATGCTCCATCCTGACGTCGTCTTCCTGTCGCCGGTCGTGTTCACCCCACAGGAGGGTCGCGACATCACCATGCTGTACCTCACCGCTGCGGGTGGAACGCTCGGCGGCGATGCCGACGTCGAAACAAAGGCGGCCGAATCAGGTTCCGGCGGGTTCGGCTACATCAAGACGATCCTGCAGGGCCATCACGCCATGCTCGAATTCGAAACGACGGTCGAAGGCAAGTACGTCAACGGCGTCGACATCATCACGTGCAATGACGACGCCATCATCACCGAGTTCAAGGTGATGATGCGGCCGCTCCAGGCCGTCAACGCGGTGCATGCCCAAATGGGCGCAATGCTCGAACGCCTCGCGAAGGGCTAACGCCCTCTGCCCATGGTCAACCTGCTCTGCGTCGGGGACCTCAATGCCGACCTCGCGATCTCGCTTGCCGACGACCTCGTCATCGGCTCCGACACCGACGGCACCATCGAGATGCACGGCGGCGGCTCTGCAGCGAACGTCGCAGTTTGGGCTGCCCGGACGGGGTCGACCGTCGGATTCGTCGGTGTGGTCGGCGACGACGATCTCGGCAAGTTCCTCGTCGACGGCCTGGTCCAGGCCGGAGTCGATACGTACGTCATTCGACGTGCCGGAGCGTCAACCCGCGCCGTTGCGGCGATCGTCGGCCGAGACGGGAACCGGTCGTTGGTCTCTGACCTCAGCGGGCAGACAGCGCTGGTCGAGGGCGACGTCGACGCCAACCAACTGGCAGCAGCTTCATGGTTGCACCTGACGGGGTACACCTTCCTGACCGAGCAGAGCCGATCGTTGTTCGTCGGGCTCACGAAGCAGGCATCCGAACTCGGCATCCCGTGGTCGGTCGATCCGTCGGCGGCGCAACTCATCCGGGTCCGCTCTGACGTTGCATCGTCGCGAGCAGCATTCAGCGGTTGCGATGTCATGTTTCCGAGCGATGACGAAGCAGCCCTCCTGGCCGATGTTGACGATCCGGTGATGGCCGCCGACTCGCTCCTCGACCTCGCTGACTGCGTCGTCGTCACGCGTGGCGCCGATGGAGCAACTGTCGCTCGGCGCGGCCAGCCGACATTCTCGGTACCCGCAGCACCGACCATACTCCGAAACACGCTGGGCTGCGGCGATGCGTTCGCAGCTGGGTTCCTGACCGCCCGAATCGGTGGCGCCGACGACCGGGCCTGTGCAGTCGCAGCGACTGCAACAGCTGCCCGGGCCGCTCGCCTTTCGTCGGCGCGCTGATCTCGCACGACTGCTCGGCGCCGCAGTCGGGTCGGTAAGTTCGACCGCATGATCGCTGAACACTTTGATGTCCTCGTGGTGGGTGCCGGTATCTCTGGCATCGGTGCGGGTTACCACCTCCAGCAGAACTGCCCTGACCGGTCGTACGCGATCCTTGAAGGTCGCCCATCGCTCGGCGGCACCTGGGACCTCTTCCGCTATCCCGGTGTGCGTTCGGACAGCGACATGCACACGCTCGGTTACAGCTTCCGGCCCTGGACCGATGCGAAGTCGATCGCCGACGGCCCGTCGATCTTGCAGTACGTCAAAGACACTGCTGCCGAGTTCGGCATCGACAAGCAGATGCGGTTCGACCATCAGGTCGGCGCGGCATCGTGGTCGAGCGACACGTCGACATGGACCCTCAGCGTGCAGGTCGGCCCAGAGGGTGACCAGCAGCCGGTCGGGTACACCTGCAACTACCTGTTCATGTGTTCGGGCTACTACAGCTACAAGGGCGGCTACGAACCCGAGTTCACCGGTGCCGACCAGTTCGCTGGCCAGGTCGTCCATCCGCAGAAATGGCCCGAGAGCCTCGACTACACGGGAAAACGCGTCGTGGTGATCGGTTCGGGTGCCACAGCGATGACACTGGTGCCCGCATTGGCCAAAGACGCCGAACACGTCACAATGCTGCAGCGCTCGCCCACCTATGTGGTGTCACGGCCCTCGACCGACGCGGTTGCAAACGGGCTCCGCAAGGTGCTGCCGGACCGCGTGGCCTACAACATCACGCGCTGGAAAAACTCCACGATGGGCGAGTTCTTCTACAAGCAGACGCGCAGTAAGCCAGAGAAGGTCAAAGGCCAACTGCTCGGGCTGATCCGCAAGGAACTGCCCGCCGAGATGGTCGACGAGCACTTCACTCCTGCCTACAACCCGTGGGACCAGCGGCTCTGTCTCATCCCAGACAGCGACCTGTTTAACGCGCTGAAGTCCGACGCCGCTTCGGTCGTCACTGCCGAGATCGACACGTTCACTGAGACCGGTATCAAGCTGACCAACGGCGAGCACCTCGACGCCGACATCATCGTCACCGCTACCGGTCTCCAGCTCGTCACAATCGGCGACATGGACTTCAGCGTCGACGGTCAAGCAGTCGACTTCTCAAAGACGTGGACGTACAAGGGCATTGCGTACTCCGACGTGCCGAACATGGCGTCGTCGTTCGGCTACATCAATGCGTCGTGGACACTGCGCGCCGACATCACTTGCGAGTGGGTGTGCCGTCTCCTCAACCACATGACGGAGAGCGGCACCACCCAGGCGACGCCGCGTTTGCGGCCCGAAGACGCCGACATGACCGAGCGCCCGTTCATCGAGGACTTCTCATCGGGCTACATGCAACGGATGATGCCACTCCTCCCCCGCCAGGGCGACCAAGCCCCGTGGCTCAACCCGCAGCGCTACAGCGCCGACAAGAAGCTGATCGCGAAGTCCCCGATCGTCGACGGTGCAATGCGATTCGCCGGCGCCCGTGTCAAGGCCTCCGTCTAAGCACGCTTCGTTCTACCGCTGGTCAACCGTTCAGGAAGTCGACGCACCGCTGCGTCCAAGTGTCGAGTTCGGCGCGTGCCGATGCGAGCACGACCGCGCTGTTCGGCAGCAGCTCCCCGAGCCGCTCGGCGGTCGAAACCGGATGACCGGTGTCGCCGGTCCACGCAAGAATCAGCGCCGGCATCGTCAGCGCAGGTAGCGCATCTTCGGCTGGCAGGTCAGCGTGGCCTGCACCTCGAAACATCGAGGCCAGACGAGCGGTGTCGGCAGCTTCGAGGCCTTCGACCCGGCGCTCGACGTACTCAGCATCGTCGATGAACGGGTCGGGCGGCGGCATCGTCTTGGCGCCGTACACCAGTGGGGCAACTCCCTGCGTTTCGACCGCCTGCGCCATCTGTTCGTACAAGCCGATCTGATCGGCGCGGCTCGCCCATGCGGTCGGTGGGATGGTGAGGATCAGCTTCTCGACGCGGTCGCCGAGGTGTAGCGCCGTGTGCAGCGCTGTCGCTGTCCCCATCGACGCTCCCCCGAGTGCGACCTTGTCGAGCCCGAGTTCGTTGATCAGGGCGATCTGGTCGAGCGCCAGTTCTGACCACGCGCCTTGCTCTGGCCATATGAGGTCGCCCGATTCTCCGTGGCCGCGAGCGTCGTACCGCAGGACTTGGCGGCCAGTGGCCAGCAGAGAAAGATCCACGAGCGGCATGCGATTCTCACTCGCCCGGCTGCTCGTCAGCCCGTGGCCCCACACGAACGGCGTGGCTGGGCCAACGCCTGAGAGGTCGTACGCGAAGTCGCAGTCACGGAGCCGGATCATCGTCATCCCTCGACAGTACGGGTGGTCGGCCGGCGGGCGTCAGCTGAAGTGACGGTCGAGGATGCGGCGCCACTTGTTCGACGGCAGCTCGGGGTTGAGCGCGGCGAGGCCAGTCGAGCACTTGCTGATCTTCACGGGGCGATGCCCGTTGGCCCACATCCATCGGTCGACGGGGCCAGCTGCTGTGAGCGACTTCGACTCGACGATGATGGCATCGAGCGACACGCTGCGGCCATCGGGTGCGGTGCACACCAGCGCACAGTCGATCGTGGCGCGCGTGCCCGATGTTTCGTGCACGATCGTCGACCGTCGATACGCCGTGGTCAAGACCGGTTGTAGCCCGGTGTGGCTCAGCACGTCGTCGGCCACCGGCACATCAGACGACACAAGTGCCATCTGCAAGAAACGACGGCCCTCGGGCGTGAGCTGGCTGCTGTCGTCGATGTCGTAGTCGAGCCGTTCCTTGACGGTGCGACCGCGCCCATCTTTGGTCTTCACCTCAAGCATCGCCTGACCCGAATCTTCATACACCCGGGTCCGCACCTTGAAGCGTCGCCGACGACCGGTCGCCGCCGCGTGGTGGAGGTCGAAGTCGGGCGTGTCGAAGTACACCGAGCGATAGTCAAACGTTCGTAAACCGTCGATCTCAAGAACCTTCAAATCGGCGGCGAGGTCGCCGATCATCAGGTCGACAGTGGCCTCGTCGACCACGTACTTCCGGTCGTTGCGGACCTGAAGGGCGGCGATCGCGTCGAGGTCTGGCAGCGAGATCGACGCCAGTTCGTTGACCATTGCCGACGCCGATGTGCTCATGTCGAGCGACGACCTTCTGGCAGGCGGAACCGCACGTCGATCGAGGTCGTGTCGGAGACGAGGTCGACCCTCTTCACCTTGAGCCTGGTGATGTTGGCACCCAGCAGTTCCTCGAGATGGGCGTGCAATGCAACCTCGTCGGTGAAGGCCGAGTCGAGGGTCATGTTCTGGTGGCGAACTCCGGCAAACAGGCGCGGATGGTCGACGATGAACAGCACCACGATGATGGCCACCATCAACGCCGGGGCAATCCAGTCGGGCGTCACGCGGATACCACCGAGCAGGCCGAGCGCGAGCGCTGAGAAGTAGTAGGCCACTTCTTCCTGGTCGAGCTCTTGCGAACGCAGCCGGATGATGGACAGCACGCCGAACAGGCCCAGCCCAAGCCCTGCGGTGACGTCGGCGCGTGACAGGACCGTTGCAACGGCGACCACGCCGACGTTGATGCTCATGATCGCGAGCACCATGTCGGGGCGGCGATAGCGCGGGAAGTACACGAGAAACGTCAGGACGAGCACGGCGACAGCGTCAGCGCCGAGCAGTGTCAAGTCAGACATGGCGGGCGTCCTTGCAGTTGGCTCTGTGGGCGTCGGTGATCATCGGCCGTCAGTTTCTCTTGCGGCATCAATGTCAGAAATCATCGCGGCCATAGCCTCGCGCCACGCCGCTACCGGCTGACCGTCGGCGTGCGTTGCCTCGGCCTCGGCCACGAGATCTTCGATCTGTGTCGACCACTGCGCAATGCGTTCGTCGACGCTTTCCTTCGAGAACGGACCAGCAACAAACTCGGCCCGTGCTGCGTCGAACTCGTCAGTGAGCTGGCTGATCGGCCCGATGAGCGGATCACATGCCGCCGACTTCTGCGGCAGGTTGAGACGGCCGAAGACGAAGATCGCGCAGTCGTCGGTGATGTCGCCAAACCGGTCCGCGATCTGTGTCACCGATCCGGTGACACCGCTGGACCCAAGGTTGTCGAAGGCGTTGTCAAGATCCCAGGGAAGCAGGGTGAGTTTGCCGTTTGTCGGGTTCTCGTACCAGTAGAAATTGTGCGGGTCGCAACCGTCGAAGCAATACCAGTGCAGTGCCCCGTCGTCGTTTCGAATAGCGCGATCAACCACCATGGTGCGAACAAGGAGGTCGACATCCATCCAGCGGTTGATTACCTCGATCTCGGTGCCGGGTTCTGCGTCGGCAAGTTCCTCGGCGAACTGAACAATCAACTCGGCGGTCGGGTCGTCATCCTCGTTGGTCTGCAGGCCGTCGATGAACTCATCAGCGTTTCGCGCCGTGCCGTCGGGGTTGAAGGGCCAGACTTCTTTGTAGAGGTTGCCGCTGCCATCGTCAAAGTTCTCGCGAGTGAAACGACCGTCGATCTGTTCGGTAAGGGCAAACAGCCCGACGAATTCACCGTTGATTTCGACTCGTGCATGCGTCGAGCGCGGGACTGGCACACCCATTTCACGGAACAGCCAGTAGCCGAGTCGCTCGTGCATCTTCGTCGTGTCGAGGTTCTGCGAATGCAGCTGCACCTTCTTGACGCCGTAGAACGTGTCGCCGCCGTCTTCCCAGTTCATCTTCAGCTTCATCGACAACTTGGTACAGGTCTTCGCTCCGCTCGGGTCGAACGCGTTGGGGCCATCGGTGCAGAACAAGAAGGCACCGACTGAGCCCTTGTAGCGAACCCCGATCGGGCCGATCGTCTCACCGTCGAAGGTCAAACTGCCTTCGACGTACTCTTCGGCCGTCGGGTCGGCGTCAAGCTCCGCGAGCTTGTCGGCGTCGAGGTCGATCGCGAAGGTGTGCACGACGCCCGGGTCGAACAGAACATCCGACGACTCAGACTCGAACCGGGCCAGAGCGACAGGCTCGCCGTCAACCTCCGGTTCTGGTTGGTCGGTAGTTTCCACTGCGGCACCTGGCTCGGGCGGCGCAATGGATTCCTGCGTGGCGTCGTCGACCAGCGACGTTGCTTCGTCGATGTTCTGTGGTGTATCGCTCGACGAGCAACTCGCCGCCAGTAGCGCCACCGCGACGGCGACTCCAGCCCACACTCTTGTTCCGCTCAGCATTCAGACCGACTGTAGTGAAGTCGTTCGTTCAACTTCCGTTCAGGCCGTGTTTACCTGCACAGTGCAGCGTGCTCGGCCGAGCCGTCTCGAAACACCGCTGCCTTCTACTGTTGCGCCATGGCAGCAGGCAGCGAAAACAACACTCCGTTCGACACGGCGAAGATGACCGCCAACACGAGATCGCAGGTATCGATGGCCGAGCACTGCAAGATCTCGATCGACGAGGCCGAGTTTGGTCGGGTCAAATTGTCGATGCCGAAGGACGGCAATACAAATCACATCGGCACCATTTACGCCGGTGCGTTGTACACGCTCGCAGAAATTCCAGGCGGCACGCTGTTCTCAACCACGTTCGACAGCAGCCGCTACTACCCGATCATCAAAGAGCAGAACATCCGCTTCCGCCGGCCGGCCACGACCGACATCACTGTCGAGATGACCATGACCGCCGACGAGGCCGCTGAAATCGCTGCCACGGCTGATCGTGACGGCAAGGCCGACTACGACCGCATCGTCGAACTCATCGACACCGAAGGCACCGTCGTAGCAATCAGCACCAACAGCTACCAGATGCGCACGTTCGGTACCTGAGCACGACCCGGCTCGTCCAAATTTCGACTGCTGAGCGAAGCCCACGCGGGTACCGTCGGCAGCATGTCTGAGAGCACCGCCGAGAAGTCACTGCACACCACCGTCGCCGAGCGCCTGATCGATGGACGCTCATCGGTCGGCCAGCCCCACCTCTCGCCCGACGGCACGCGTGTCGCTTTCGTCGTTGGGACAACCAGCCTCGAGAAGAACAGCGGCACGAGCCGTATCTGGATCGACGACGCACCCGTTTCGTCCGGTGACCATGACGGCAACCCCACGTGGTCACCAGACGGCCGCTTCCTTGCCTTCACGTCGAGGCGCAACGATCAGAACGGGCCGAACAAGGGCGAGTCGACGCTCCACATCATGCCGATCGCGCAGCCAGGCGAAACACGTCAGCTCTGCTCGATGCCCGACGGCCTCGGCGACCTGGCCTGGTCACCTGATGGCGCGACGATCGTCTTCACCAGCCGCACACAGGACGATCGGTACACCAAGAAAAGTGTTGCTTGGCAGGCGCCTCGCAAGGTCGAGCGTTTCTTCAGCCGCCTGAACGGCGAAGACTGGGTCTTTGACCGCCCGCAGCACATCTACGCGATCGCTGCCAATGGCACCGGCACGCCACGCAACTTGACGCCGGGCGAGTTCCAGCACGGCAGCCCCGCATGGCTGCCCGACTCGTCCGGTCTCGTCATTTCGGCACAGCGCCACGACACCTGGGACACCGACCTCGCCGAGGATCTGTACTTCGTTCCGGGCGACGCCGACACGAACCAAGGCGGCATCCGCTGCCTGACCGCGCACGACGGCACCTATGCCCTCCCGTCGGTGTCGCCCGACGGCACCAGCATTGCGTTCATCGGCACCGGCGAATTGGAGACGCTGTCGCAGAACTACAAGGTCGGCGTGATCCCAATTTCATCCGACGGTCTCGCCGAGTCCGACTTCACATGGGCATCAGCCGGCCTCGACCGGACCTTCCTGTGCATGGCCGGTCCCCAAGCACCGGTCTGGGAGAACGACAGCACACTGCTCGCAACTGCAGAAGACCGTGGCGACACACACCTGTTTCGTGTCACCGCCGACGGTTCCACCGACCCGGTGGCGCTCACATCCGGCCGGATCACCGTGCACAGCTACAGCACGGCAGCGGGAACAACCGTGACAGCTCGATCGGCAATCGACCACACCCCTGAGCTGTATGTCGGTGACGACAAGCGCACCTCGGTCGGCGATGCACTCGCTGCCCAGCTGCTCGGCTGGGAGAAGTTCGCAACGCCCACAGCCGACGGCACCGACGAAATCGACTGCTGGATCATGCGCCCCGCCGACTTCGACGAATCACAGACCTACCCCGTACTCCTCAACGTGCACGGCGGGCCATTCACCCAGTACGGCGACTTCTTCTTTGACGAGGCGCAAATGCAGGCCGCGGCCGGCTTCGTGGTTGTGCTCGGCAACCCGCGTGGAGGCAGCGGCCGACACACCGCATGGGGCCAGGCCATCCTCGGCCCGAAGCACCAGCACGCACCGGGCTCTGGCTGGGGCCACCTTGACGTCGATGATGTCCTGTCGATTCTCGACGGAGCACTCGACAACTACGCCTTCTGCGACCGGAGTCGTGTCGGCATGATCGGCGGCTCATACGGTGGCTTCATGGCGACGTGGCTCGCAGCCAACCACGGCGAACGCTTCAAGGGCATCTGCTCTGAGCGTGCGGTCAACAACCTCGTGTCAGAAGAATGGTCGAGCGACATCGCCACGGCGTTCCGCACCGAGCACGGCCCGTCGCACATCGACGACGTCGACGTCTACGCCAACCATTCCCCGATCAAAGACGTCCGCAAGATCAACGTGCCCATGCTCCTCATTCACTCCGAAGAAGACTGGCGTTGTCCGATCATCCAGGCCGAAGAGCTGTGGGTGGCACTCAAGTTGCTCGGCAAGGAAGTCGACTTTTACCGCTTCGCCGGCGAGAACCACGAGCTCTCGCGCAGTGGCTCCCCCGTCCACCGCGTCCAGCGCGCCCAGCTCATCCTCGACTGGTTCGCCACCAAACTCGCCTAAACAACCGCTCTTCCCTTTTTTGTGTGAGCGATAGCGGCGTCGGTTGCCGGAATCGCTCACACAAAACTGAGCGCGCCTCGGCCTCTTGGCGCGACAGGCGTGGCGGCTACATTCGGCGGCATGTCGAAGATTTCACTGATTGCCAAGTTGACCGCTGCCGAAGGAAAGAGCGCCGAGCTCGAAGCCGTGCTCGCCGAAGTCGTTGCCGCCGCCGAAGAAGAGGCCGGCCTCGAGATCTACAGCGCCCACAAAGACTCCGCCAACGAAGGCGTGTACTACTTCTTCGAGCTGTACACCGACGGTGACGCGCTCGGCGTCCACGGCAAGGGCGACGGCATGAAAGCCGCGATGGGCAAGTTTGCAGGTCTCCTCGGCGGCCGACCCGAAATCACGATGATGAACCCGGTCGTCGCCAAGGGCATGGACATCTGATTTCGCTCTGATGCGTCGCCAAGTTGCACTCGCGGTCGGTCTGTTGATCGCCGCTGCCGCGTGCGGCAGTGGCAGCGGCAACGAGAACGCCGTCGATTCGACGGCCGCGCCGGCGACAGGGGCCCCGACCACCGGGGCCCCTGTCATCGCAATACCAGTGACTGATCCGCCTGTCGCCGAAGCCGAGACCACTGCGCCTTCGGCGACAGAACCAGGAAGCACCGATGCGCCTGCGACCCCAGTTGCTCCAGCGCTGGCCATCGGCCCGGCTTCTGTCGAGGCGCTCATTGCACTATCAACGCCGATCAACCTGTCACACGCCGGTGGTGACCAGGCCGCTCCACACTCGACGATGTTCGCCTTCCGTGAGGGCGTGCTCGCCGGTGCAGATGCACTCGAGATGGATGTACAGCTCACTGGCGATGGTGTGTTGATCGTGCAGCACGACGACACCGTCGACAAGTCGACCAATGCCACCGGCCCAGTCGCCGATTTGACGCTCGAAGAAATCCAAGCGCTCGATAATGCATACTGGTTCTCGCCCGCATGCTGGCCGTGCCAAGACCGACCGGTTGAGGAGTACATCTATCGGGGCATCCGCACGGGCGATGTCGAGCCGCCCGAGGGCTACTCCCCCAACGATTTCCGGGTCATCACATTCCGCGAGGTCGCCGAGGCGTTCCCCAATTTGGTGCTCGATGTCGAGATCAAGGGCTCGTTCCCCGACGCAGTCCCGGTGGCCGAGCAGTTGGCTGCCGAGATCGCCGAACTCGGGCTCACCGATCGCACGATCGTCGTGTCGTTCGATGACGACCTGATCGATACGTTCCACAAGCTCGCACCGGATGTTGCCGTGAGCCCCGGTCTCACTCGGCTCACCGAGTGGTTCCTGAACGGCACAGAGATCGAGCCATACTTCAAGGTCTTCCAGGTGCCGCCGTTCCAGGGCGACATTCAAGTCGTCGATGCCGAGACGGTGCAACGGGTGCACGACGAGGGCCGTGAGGTCTGGGTCTGGCCGGACGATGCGTCAACGCAGGAGAACGCCGAATTCTACGAGCGCCTGATCGACTACGGCGTCGACGGCATCATCACCGGCCGTCCGGCCGCAATGGTCGAAGCGCTGTCGGGTTAACCC
>Ga0335398_10000660_pt1 | contig 61024 bp, 59 predicted proteins | sample BON03_FD_205742 | JGI IMG/M metagenome (GOLD analysis project Ga0335398, IMG submission 205742) | Freshwater microbial communities from Lake Bonney liftoff mats and glacier meltwater in Antarctica - BON-03 (spades assembly) (version 2) | ecosystem: Environmental > Aquatic > Freshwater > Ice >... | reverse complement strand
CTCTCTGAACAACCAGATCAACACAGCCGTGATCTATGCCGCTGAGACTGATTCGCTGTAATAATGGGGCTTCTCTGACTGCTAATGTCGCATTACACCATGACCCATAGCCCCAAACTACCAACTGCCATTCTTGCGCCCAGTATTTTATCGGCCGACTTTGCCCGATTGGGTGAAGAAGTGACCGCAGTCCTTGCCGCTGGCGCGGACTGGATCCATTTTGACGTGATGGACAACCATTTCGTTCCCAACTTGACCATTGGCCCTATGGTCTGCGAAGCCATTCGTCCTTTGACCAAAGCGATCATCGACGTGCACCTCATGGTGCAACCCGTTGATGCCCTGGTACCCGCGTTCGCCAAAGCCGGCGCCAATGTGATTACCTTTCATCCCGAAGCGTCACCGCACGTGGATCGCAGTCTGTCCTTAATCCGCGAACATGGTTGTCGCGCCGGCCTGGTGTTTAACCCAGCCACGCCTCTGAATTGGCTCGACCACGTGATGGACAAAGTCGATATTGTGCTGCTGATGTCAGTCAACCCCGGGTTTGGCGGCCAGTCATTTATTGCCGCAACACTCGAAAAACTAAGAGCAGCGCGTGCACGCATCAATGCCCACCAGGCCAATGGCGGGCAGCCGATTGCGCTTGAGGTCGATGGCGGGGTCAAAATCGACAATATTGGGGCGATTCGTGCAGCAGGCGCCGACACCTTTGTGGCGGGCTCAGCGATTTTTGGGCAACCAGACTATGCCGCCGTTGTCTCGCAGATGCGCGCCGAAATTGCCAAAGCCGACGCAACCCTCATTTGAGCCCCAAACCGTCACAATGATAACAACCGAGACACCCGCCAACGCCACACGCTGGCAAGGCGTTCTTTTGGATTTAGACGGTACCCTTCTAGATACCCTACCCGATCTGGCGGGTGCGGCTAACGCCATGCGCCAAGACTTGGGGCTCGACACCTTACCGGCCGCTGAAATCGGCCACTATGTCGGCAAGGGCGTCGACTTACTGGTGGCACGGGCGCAAGCCGGCAATATGGCAGCCACTGAAACGCAAGGCGAGGCGTTCGAACGGGCACGCCAGTTCTTCTATACCCACTACGAATTGCTTAACGGACAACATGCCACTTTTTACCCAGGCGTGTTCGAAGGCTTGCGCGCCATCCAAGCAATGGGCATACCGATGGGGGTTGTCACCAACAAGCCGACGCAATTCACCTTGCCGCTGCTCGAACGCACAGGCTTGGCGCCATTCATGCAAACGGTCGTGTGTGGTGATTCATGCGAGCAACGCAAACCCGACCCCGCCCCTATTTTTTTGGCATGCCAGCAATTGAACTGCGAGCCCAAACTCACCCTCACCATCGGCGACTCTGTCAATGATGCGCTAGCCGCTCGAGCCGCCGGTTGCAAGGTATTGGCTGTGCCATATGGTTATAACGAGGGCAACCCAGTCACAGCGCTTGAAGTCGATGGTATAGTCGCAAGTATTCAAGCAGCTGCACAATGGTTGGTAAATAACCAGCCCTAATTGATGAGACGAATCAGTAGCAATCGACAACAAAAAGTAATAATTCACAACAAAAACGCAAGACAACATAAAAAATGATTAAGCCTATCGCCTCTCAGTCATTGCCCAACACATGGTGGCGTTGCTGGCGAGTGTCGCGCGGGTAGGCTCAATTTGTCGGTCGCTTTGCGACCCAGATACGCAAAAAGCCCGCCCCTTTATTGGCCGGGCTTTTTTGTTGATCGTGGTGACCTCCGAAAAGACCTGGCACTTGTTAAACACCAAGACTGTGAACAACAACATGACCGAATTTGAATTCCAAGCGCTCGCCAAACAAGGCTACAACCGCATCCCTCTCATTGATGAGACCTATGCCGATCTCGATACGCCGCTTGGCATATACCTGAAGCTCGCGCACAACGGGCCTGGTGGGGGCAAGCACACCTGCTTACTTGAGTCCGTCATGGGTGGCGAGCGATTTGGTCGCTACTCTTTTATTGGTCTGCCAGCTCGCACCATCATCCGCTCGCGGGGCCGCACGACTGAGGTCTTGACCGATGAGAAAGTCGTCGAGGTGCACGAGGGTGACCCGCTAACATTTATCTCTGAGTACCAAGACCGATTCAAAGTGGCACTCAGGCCTGGCATGCCCCGATTTGCCGGTGGCTTGGCGGGCTACTTCGGCTACGACACCGTGCGCCACATGGAGCCCAAGCTTGGGCCCGCCAAAAACCCTTACCCGAGTGGCATGGGTGAAGGACCACCCGATCTGCTGCTGCTGCATCTTGATGAGCTGGTGATTGTTGATAACGTTGCCGGTCGGATTTACCTCTTGGTGTATGCCAATCCAGCAGAGCCAGAGGCTTACACCCGGGCCCAAGAACGCTTGAAAACCCTGCGCATTAAGTTGCGCAAACCCGTTGATACCCCTTACAGCCACGCCAGTGTCGCCACTCAAGAAATACGTCGTTTTGCGAAAGATGACTACTTAGCGGCGGTGCGCAAAGCCAAAGCCTATATTGAAGCGGGCGACCTGATGCAAGTGCAAATCGGCCAAGTCATCGCCAAGCCTTTTAGCGATTCACCCCTGTCACTGTATCGGGCCCTGCGCTCACTGAACCCATCACCATATATGTACTTTTGGAATTTTGGTGATTTTCAAGTGGTGGGCGCTTCACCCGAAATCTTGGTGCGACAAGAAGTGGTTGCGGGCACAGACGCCACCCAACCAGAAACCGAAGTCACCATCAGGCCGCTAGCGGGCACGCGCAAGCGCGGCGCCACACCTGAAGAAGACGCCGCACTGGCTGAAGAACTTCGTGCCGACCCCAAGGAATGTGCCGAGCATGTGATGCTCATTGACTTGGCGCGCAACGATGTCGGCCGCGTCGCCAAGATCGGAAGTGTGCACGTCACTGACACCATGTCCATTGAACGTTATTCACACGTTATGCATTTGGTTTCCAACGTCACGGGGCGCTTGGCGCCCGGCATGCGCAACATGGATGTGCTGCGCGCCACATTTCCAGCTGGCACGCTCACTGGTGCACCCAAAGTACGCGCCATGGAAGTCATCGATGAGCTAGAGCCCGTTCGACGGGGTATTTATGGTGGCGCCACCGGCTACTTGAGCTACGGCGGCGAAATGGACGTGGCTATTGCCATTCGAACCGGCATCATCCAAGATGGCATGCTTTATGTGCAAGCCGCAGCCGGTATCGTGGCAGACTCAGATCCCGAAAAAGAATGGCAAGAAACGGAAGTCAAAGCCCGTGCCGTGTTGCGAGCCGCTGAGCAGGTGCAAAACGGACTAGACACGCCGATTTAAACCATCGGATCTAAAAATAGGGACGGCTTTAACATCAGTATCCATTGGTTAAACTCAGCGCAGATGTGAAAACGCTATAGCGCACAGGCTACCCAATGGAGCCTGGTTAAACCGCAACGACAGTTAGTCAGCATAAGTTAATTTAGGAAACATCATGTCTCGAATCCTGATGATCGACAATTACGACTCGTTTACCTACAACTTGGTGCAGTACTTCGGTGAACTCGGCTCCGAAGTGCTGGTGCACCGCAATGACCAAATCACACTCGATGAAATCGAGGCACTTGCGCCTGACCACATTTGTGTTTCACCGGGCCCTTGTTCACCAACAGAAGCCGGTATTTCAGTTCCACTGATTTTACGGTTCGCCGGCAGAATTCCGATTTTGGGTGTGTGCCTTGGGCACCAAGCCATCGGTGCGGCTTTTGGTGGTCGTGTGGTGCGCGCCAAAGTCATCATGCACGGCAAAACGTCAGAGATCACGCACACAGGCAGTGATGTCTTTACCAACCTACCCTCACCCTTTACGGTCATCCGCTACCACTCGCTGGCTATTGAGCGTGAGACGCTGCCAGACTGCCTAGAAATCACCGCACAAACCGCTGACGGCGAGATTATGGGGGTACGCCACAAGACCCTGCCCGTCTACGGTGTGCAGTTTCACCCCGAGTCCATTCTGAGTGAGCACGGCCATGCTTTATTACAAAACTTTCTACGGCTTGAGCAGCCTGTGGCGCAGGAGCCCTAACCATGATCACCCCAAGCGAGGCGCTGCTGCGCTGCATCGAGCACCGAGAACTCTTCCACGACGAAATGCTGCACTTGATGCGCACACTCATGCGTGGCGAGATGTCGCCCACGCTTGCAGCAGCCCTTCTGATGGGCTTGCGCGTAAAAAAAGAAACCATTGGTGAAATCACCGCAGCAGCCACCGTGATGCGTGAGTTTGCCACCCCTGTTCAAACGCCTAACCCTGAGGCATTGCTTGATCTCTGCGGCACCGGCGGTGATGGCAGCAACACCTTCAATATTTCGACTACCGCCATGTTTGTGGCCGCCGCCGCCGGTGTGCCCGTGGCCAAACACGGTGGTCGTAGTGCCTCGTCAGCTAGCGGCAGCGTTGACATTCTTGAAACACTCGGTGCACGCGTTGACTTGGCGCCCGAACAGGTTGCGCAATGTATCGCTGAAATTGGCATTGGCTTTATGTTCGCTCAACAACACCACAGCGCCATGAAGCACGTCGCCCCCATCCGCAAAGAGTTAGGCGTTCGAACCATCTTTAATATTCTTGGGCCATTAACCAACCCGGCGGGTGCTAAAAATCAAATGATGGGTGTGTTTCACCCAGATTTGGTCGGCATTCAAGTGCGCGTTTTACAATCGCTTGGTGCGCGCCATGTGCTGACCGTACACGGCATGGACGGCATGGATGAAGCCTCCCTCGGTGCCACCACAATGGTCGGTGAGCTTCACAATGGCAAGGTTTTGGAGTACCAGATTCATCCTGAAGACTTCGGCTTGGACATGGCCTCGAATCGCACCATACGGGTCGAATCGAAAGAACAATCCAAAACCTTGGTTCTGCAGGCACTCGACAATCACCCAGGCACCGCACGAAACATTGTGGCCTACAACGCTGGGCTTGCCATCTATGCCGGCAACGGTGCCACCAGCATCGCCGACGGCGTGAAAAAAGCGTTCGAGGTTATCGCCAGCGGACAAGCCCGCCAAAAACTCGAACAGTTTTGTGCCCTAACCAGGAAACTCGCCGCATGAGTAACATTCTCGATGAAATCTTGGCCGTCAAAGTCGAACAGGTCAAAGCGGCTAGGCAATTGCGCAGTGAATCCGATTTGTTGCGTGAGGCGCTAGCGCGTCAAGACTTGCGCGGATTCACGGCAGCCATTGAAGACAAAATCGCTAGTGGCAAACCAGCCGTCATTGCTGAGGTCAAAAAGGCATCCCCCTCTAAAGGTGTTTTAAGGGCCGACTTTCAGCCTGCACAAATTGCGTCGTCTTACGCCGCTGGCGGTGCCGCTTGCTTGTCGGTGCTCACAGACGTCAAGTTTTTTCAGGGGTCGCATGACTATTTGCGCCAAGCCCGCGCCGCTTGCTCGCTGCCCGTGTTGCGCAAAGACTTTATGATCGATCCCTACCAAGTGATTTCAGCTCGAGCCATGGGCGCTGACTGCATTCTCTTAATTGTGGCGGCCCTAACACCGGCTCGCATGATCGAGCTTGAAGCCTGCGCCATTGAACTTGGCCTTGATGTGTTGGTAGAAGTGCACGATGAGTCCGAGCTTGAGCACGCATTGAAACTTAAAACGCCCTTGTTGGGCATTAACAATCGCAACCTCAAAACGTTTGAAACGTCTTTGGACAACACACTGAGGCTGTTGTCACAAATACCTGCTGATCGCCGTGTGATTACCGAAAGCGGAATTTTTCATAAAGCTGATGTGACCCTGATGCAAGATCACGGTGTGAAGGCGTTCTTAGTGGGGGAGGCATTTATGCGAGCAGAAGACCCCGGCACGGCATTGGCCGAACTCTTTTTTAGGAAAGCACAGGCTAATGGCGCAGACTAAATACAACAGGGGGTCACCAAAAATGGTCATGCCAAGCCTCTTGCCCGTGCTGACTTCGCAGGTCGGTCGTTTAGCAGCGACTTAGTCTCGCTCAACACCGCATGTGTTGACGCCAAAAATAGAATAAGCGGGACAACTGCGTAACAATCCGGTGGCAAGCGGCACCACACCGATCCAACCCCAAACACCAATCATGTGTGACAAAGTGAGGGAGATGAGTGCCAAGCCACCGATGATTCGTGCGGCGCGGTCAATGGTTCCGACGTTCACTTTCATGAGCTTCTCCTGGATCAAAAAACGGCGATTGCCACCGATTGGCAATCGTTACTGCTTTGCTGGGCTGCAATAAAGGTCGTACAGTGTTTGCATGACCTTCATGACCGCTGTGCTGGCCAGCGTGTAGTAGATATACTTTCCTTCACGTCGGGTGGCGACCAAACCTTCATCTCGCAGCACCCCGAGTTGTTGTGAAAGGGTGGGCTGGCGGATCTCTGTCAAACTCTCAAGTTCACCCACATTGAGTTCAGTATCAATAAGGTGGCACAGCAGCATCAGACGATCTTCGTTGGCCATGGTTTTTAGAAGCGAACACGCTCGACCCGCTGATGAGCGCAAGACCTTTAAAGATTCAGGGCTCATCACAGTATCGGTATTCATAATCTAGCCTGTTGGTTTTGTGGTTTAGGCGACGGCAATGACATTAAACTTTTAAAGACAGTTCATGGTAATGGCAATATCGTGTTTATTATATTTACAAGTAAAGTATTTTTCCATAGAATATAGTTATCACTGAAAGTAATAAAGGACAACTGGCCATGCGTTACCAGCATTTTTTTGATCCGGAAACCTTCACTTTCACTTACGTCGTAGACGCCGGTCCTGGCACCGCATGCGCCATCATCGATTCGGTGCTGAACTACGACCCCAAATCGGGGCGCACCCGGACGCAGAGCGCTGATGAAGTGATTGCTTACGTCAAGGCCAACAATCTCAAAACCGAATGGTTGCTCGAGACCCACGCCCACGCTGACCACTTGTCTGCCGCGCCATACCTTAAGCAGGCACTTGGCGGCAAAATCGCCATTGGTTCAGCCATCAAAACCGTCCAGGGAGTCTTTAAAAAAGTGTTTAACCTTGAGCCCACGTTTGCGCTGGACGGTTCACAGTTTGATTACCTTTTTGAGCCAGACGAGACATTCACCATCGGTTCGATCGAGGCCCAAGCTTGGCACGTCCCTGGGCACACGCCCGCTGACATGGCCTATGTCGTGAACCACGACACGGTCTTTGTCGGTGATACATTATTCATGCCAGATGTGGGGTCAGCGCGCTGCGACTTCCCGGGTGGTGACGCGCACACGCTTTACGCTTCAACGCGACGAATTTTGTCATTACCGCCTGAAACCAAGCTGATGATGTGTCACGACTACCCGCCTGATGGCAGAGCCATTCGCGCCCAAACGACGGTCGCTGAAGAACGTGAAAAAAATATTCACCTGCACGATGGGGTGAGCGAAACAGCATTTGTCAGCATGCGCACGACCCGAGACCAAGGTTTGGCCATGCCAACCTTGCTTTTACCATCCATCCAAATCAACATTCGCGCCGGCCACATGCCTGAAGCTGAAAACAATGGCGTAAAGTATCTAAAGATACCCATCAACGCCGTCTAATGCTCAGCTTATGTTTGATTACGCCGAATCCGATCCAATCATTTCAGATGAGGATGCCAAGCGCCTCATTCCAGCGCTACGAACGCAGCTGCTTAAGGCACAGTATCAACACCTACTGAAAAAGGACCGTGCACTGTTGATTTTGGTGGGAGGCATTGATGGGGCAGGCAAAGGTGACACTATCAATTTGCTCAATGAGTGGATGGATCCTCGGCATATCCACACCATGGCGTTTCCACCACAGAATAAGCATGAACAATCATACCCACCACTTTATCGGTTTTGGCTGAATCTACCGCCCAAGGGTGAGACCGGTATTGTGTTTGGTTCCGGGTATGCGCCGCTCATTAAAGAAGCCGCAAAAAAGCGCCCCGATGCCGCACTTTTAGAAAAAATGATCTTGACTGCCAGGCGCTATGAAGCCGACTTGGTTGCCAATGGCGTGCAAGTCATCAAGCTCTGGTTTCACCTCTCTCGTGATGCGCAAAAAAACCGCACCAAAGCTTTGTTGCAGAATCCGTCAACCGCTTGGAAAGTCGGCCCCTCAGACAGAGCAGTCAACAAACGTTTCAAACGATTGCGCCAGGCCGGTCAACACATTATCGACGCCACTGATAGTGACTACTCCCCATGGACCATCATCCCAGCCGCCAATGAAAACATGCGGCTGATCAGCACCGGGCAAGCCGTACTGTCCGCTTTAAAGAAACGCCGTGTCAGTGTCCCGCCATTACACGACCCTGCGGCCGCAACCACACCTCGGCGTGCACACAACCCACTCAATGACATCGACTACACCCAGAGCCTGGGTAAAGAAGACTACGAGACGGCATTACTGCATTGGCAAAACCGTTTGGCTGAGGCCGTACGTCATCCGACGTTTTTAAAACATCAAGCCTTAATGCTGGTCTTCGAAGGCCAAGATGCCGCGGGCAAAGGCAGCACTATCCGACGCATCACCAAAGCCCTCGACGCTCGCCAATACCAAATCACTGCTGTCGCTGCGCCCAAGCAATTCGAACTCGACCGCCCTTATCTTTGGCGTTTCTGGAAAGAAGTGCCCCGTCATGGTCGTATCGCCATCTTTGATCGTTCTTGGTACGGGCGAGTGCTTGTTGAACGGGTAGAAAAACTCATCGCCCGCCCCACATGGCAACGGGCTTACACTGAAATCAATGCCTTTGAGCAACACCTAAGCCAACACGGTATCTTGATCGTCAAGTTTTGGTTGGCGATCACCCCAGACGAACAGTTGCGACGATTCGAGGCACGCGCTGAACTGCCGTTCAAGCAATACAAAATCACCGACGACGACTGGCGCAACCGAGACAAGTGGCGTGAGTACGCGCGCGCCACCACCGACATGCTGACCCACACCGACACAGACCACGCGCCTTGGCACGCCCTGTCTTCCGATGACAAGCGTTTTGCCCGTGTGGAAGTACTCAAGCGCATCGTGCAAACCATTGAATCAGCCACTAAATCATGAATCAAAACGACTGTCCATTGTGCTGGCCAGACGAATCAACCTTGCTATTGGCCCGACCGCATTGGCGCGTCATCGATGCTCGAGACCCTGTGTTTCCTGCCCTCACCCGCGTCATCTGGCACGCGCACGTCAAAGAAATGAGCGATCTGACCAGTACTGAGCGCACGGACCTGATGACTGTGGTGTTTGAGGTTGAGTCAATCATGAGAAAACACCTGAATCCCGACAAGATTAATGTGGCGAGTCTTGGCAACCAAGTGCCTCACGTGCATTGGCACGTGATCGGACGCTGGCACGACGACCCGACTTTCCCAGACTCAATTTGGACACCCACCGTAAAATCAACCGCTGAAAAAACCCGCGCCACAGCACGCTTAAAATCTTTAGCCAGTCGTCTTCCCGAGTACCATGAGGCATTGATTAACCATTTAAATCGCCTTTATCCTTGATCATGTCTTTGAACACTTCAAACAGTATTGCCCCTTGGCGCTCCATGTTGTTCGTGCCAGCCAACAGCGACAAGTTTCTGACCAGTGCCCTGAAGCGAAACGCTGATGCGATTCAACTCGACCTCGAGGACGCTTGCCCACCAGAGCTCAAAGACACCACTCGAGCCCACATTGGCGAACTGGCCACTCGTGCCAGTGATGCTGGGTTTGATGTGATTGTTCGAGTCAATCGGCCGTGGCGCATCTTGGTGCGCGATCTGGAAGGCTGCGTGCATCCTAATATCAAGGCATTAACGTTGCCAAAGGTGCCTGACGGCGGCTTTATCCGAGCAGTTGCTGAAGTGCTTGACGAGGTCGAACAAGAAAAGCAACTGCCTAAGGGGCACACACGACTCATTGCCATGATCGAAGATGCTGATGCGCTCGCACGTCTTGACGAGATTGCCCAAGCCCACCCTCGGCTTTACGGCATGATTGTGGGGGCGGAAGACTTGGCGGTGTCGATGCGTATGGCCGTTGATGCTGACACGTTATACCTGCCCAATGTCATGGTGGTGGCCGCTTGTCGGCGTGCCGGAATCGCGCCCTTAGGATTTGTGGGCTCGGTGGCCGACTTTGCCGACCAAGACAAGTTTCGTCAGATCGTTCAGCGCGCCGCGCGTTTGGGCTTTGACGGTGCCTTTTGTATTCATCCCTCTCAGGTCGATGCGGCCAACGAGGCCTTCAGCCCACAGGCCTCGGCTGTTGAGCGAGCACGTGCGCTGGTGGCGACCTTCGAAGCCGCCATGGCCACGGGTCAAGCCGCCTGCACGTTTGAAGGTCGCATGGTTGACGCGCCAGTGGTGATGCAAGCCAAGCAATTGATTGAACGCGATGATGCCTTGCAGAGCATGATAGTCAGACGTCAGGGCATCTCACCCGCTACCCGCGTATAAAACCAATGGTTAGCAATGCGCTCACCCGTCGCGCCGCATTGGCGACTGATGATCTGACTGATGACTGGGCAGGCGCTCTGCATGCGCCTAACACTCAGGCAACGCTAAACAACATTGCCATGGCGATTGACCAAGCACTTGCCCAAGGTGAGTTGATTTTTCCAGCGGACCCTTGGCGCGCTTTGCGCTTGACGCCCTTGTCTGCCGTCAAAGTGGTGATCTTGGGCCAAGACCCATACCACGGCCCCGATCAAGCGCAAGGCTTGGCGTTTTCTGTCGATAAACACGTCAAGTGTCCGCCAAGTCTGCGTAATATCTTTCAAGAGATTGATCGGGACTCGAGACTACATGAATCATCATTGCGCACCCAGCCCTCGAATGACTTGAGCCGCTGGGCGCACCAAGGCGTATTGCTGTTAAATACGACACTGACGGTTAAGGCGGGTCAAGCGGCTTCGCACGCGCGACTCGGTTGGCAGATCATTACCGAGCAACTGATTAAGGCTGTCGCTCAGTCATCGCAACCGGTGGCATTCTTATTGTGGGGCAACCATGCCCAGGCCTTCTCGCCCATGATTGAGCTGTCGGCCACCACCATCCCAAACCCCATGATCGGACCCAGACTGACGTTGCAGTGCAATCACCCCTCACCATTGTCAGCGCGTCGTGGCGACACGCCCTTTATCGGCTGCGGTCACTTTGGCGATACCAACCAGTGGCTCGCGAGCCAAGGGCTAGCCCCAATCGCCTGGTCGTAGCAACAACGACGAACCGCAAGACTAACGCGGTAGCCTCTGCTCGCCACGAATCAAATCCTCGAAGGTCTCACGTTGGCGTATCAAATGCCAATCCGCGCCATCGACCAACAGCTCTGCAGGTCGACCACGGGAGTTGTAGTGACCCGCCATCACAAAGCCATAGGCACCGGCCGATTCAATGGCAAGGGTATCGCCCTGGCTGATTCGAAGTTGGCGATCGTGTGCCAGCCAATCCGCGCTCTCGCAAACAGGGCCCACCACTTCGTAGACCACAGGGTCAACATCGCTTAGCACGACCGGTAAAACACCGTGCCATGCGTCATAAAGCGCTGGACGCATCAAATCGTTCATGCCCGCGTCAACAATCGCAAAATCACGGTCTTCGGTGTGCTTAAGGTACTGAACGTCAGTTAAAAGAACCCCAGCATTGCCCACCAAGGATCGCCCCGGTTCAAGCACCAATTGCAGGTGCGCCAAGCCTCGCGCCTCTAGTCTTTCGAACACTGCCGTCAGTAGCGTTACGGGTGCCAGCGGCGTCTCGTCGTCATAGCGAATACCCAGCCCGCCCCCAAGATCCAAGTGCGTGAGCAGAACGCCCTCTTTCTTGAGCGCAGCCATCAGGTCAAGCAACTTGTCGAGCGCGTCTAAATAAGGACTGACCTCAGTGATCTGCGAGCCAATGTGACAATCAACACCCACCACTCGCAGGCCAGGCAAGCGCCTGGCTTGTGCATAGGCCTCTAGAGCATCCTCAATGGCGATACCAAACTTGTTTTCTTTCAAGCCAGTAGAAATATAAGGGTGGGTTTGCGCATCCACATCAGGATTGACGCGCAAAGAAACGGGTGCTGTTTGACCCATTCGGACCGCCACCTCAGAGAGTCGCTGCAACTCAGGAACCGACTCAACGTTAAAGCACTTTACCCCTGCTTGTAGGGCTTGCTCCATTTCCCAGACTTGCTTACCAACCCCAGAAAACACCACCTTGCTCGGATCACCGCCCACTGCCAACACGCGGGCAAGCTCACCACCAGAAACAATGTCAAAGCCGCTGCCCAATCGGGCAAACTCATCGATGATGGCCAAGTTTGAATTGGCTTTCATGCCAAAGCACACCAGCACTTTGCGCGTACCAATGGCATTGGCATAGCTTTGCCAAGCAGCCCGTAACGCAGCACGGGAATACACGTAAAGCGGTGTGCCGTACTCTTTGGCCAAGAATGCCAAGGGCACGGACTCGACGTACAACTGCCCATCCTTGTAATAAAAATGAGGGTGACCAGCGGGTACGGGTGTTTGTTGGGCGGTTTGTGTGGTCATGGTCGACATTCAGAGGTTAGCGCGATTCAATAACAACTGGTGCCGGTTCCAACGAAGGATCAACCGGTGTGATTGGGTCTGCGGGCGAAACAGAACTGGCTGGAGCACTGAGATTGCTTTGCGGTGTTTGCTGGCCTAAAGTATCTGGCGGTGGCGGCAAATACAGAGGCCCTTTATAACCGCAACCAGCAAGCGTCAAACCGCTAAGCAGCAAAGTTATTGAACCGTATAGTACGCGTTGACGGACGCGATAAGAAATAATGGCAATGTTGACCACAAGTAGCTCCAGACAACAACAGGACAAAATAATGACAGAAACCGAATTTGACGAACGGGTCAGGCAAATCCTTGATGCGATTGAAACACATGCCGACCATTGGTACGAAGTGCTTGACGTTGACATCGACACCAGACGAGAGGCCAATGTGCTCAACATGCTTTTTGAGAACAGCATCCCAGTGGTCATTAATAGCCAAGCCCCTTTGCAGGAAATCTGGGTCGCCGCGCCAAGCGGCGGATTTCATTACGGCTTTGATGGCACACACTGGAAAAATACACGCGGTGGCCCAGACCTGCATGACGCACTGACTGAGATTTTCTCTGAGGTCACTGGCCACACGGTCACCGTCAATATCTGACCCCTCAAACATCAATTGCTGACCGCTGGCTGAGCGCTGCCTTGATTGTCAGCAGCCCCCGTTAGCGAATCCAGCAACGCCTCGATGGACTCTTTCTTTTCATCAAGACCCACCCGAGAAATCGCTTCTTGTGGTGGATACTCAGCAAAGAACATGGCATCACCATCAACCATCAAACCACTCGGTGGTGGCTGTCGCCGCTCTTCGGGAAAGCGCTCAAGGGCCTTTTCCATATAACCCATCCAGATGGGCAAGGCAGCACCGCCGCCTGTCTCGCGACTACCGAGCGTGGTCGGCTGATCGAAGCCAACCCAAGCCACCCCAACCAACCGGGGGGTATAGCCTGCAAACCAAGCATCGACTGACGCGTTGGTGGTGCCCGTCTTGCCCGCCAAGTCACCACGCTTGAGTTCACGACTCGCCCGTGCTGCTGTGCCTGAACGCGCCACCCCTCTGAGCATGTCATCCATGACGTAGGCCGTTCGCGCGTCTATCACACGGGCGCTGATGTCACCGGCCACTGTTGGGCTGGCACGCATCAAAACGTTGCCCTCTGAGTCAGTCACATGGTCAATCAAGAAGGGCGTCACACGGTATCCGCCGTTGGCAAAAACAGAAAACCCAGCGGCCATCTGTAGCGGTGTGACAGCGCCCGAACCGAGCGCCATGGGTAAGAATGCTGGATGTCTTTCGGCTTGAAAACCAAAGCGGGTGATGTAATCTTGCACGTACTGCGGACTGATCGCTTGCAGAATCCGAATCGACACCATGTTGCGAGACTTCAACAACGCTTCACGCATGGTTAAGGACTCATCATAAGTATCACCGTAATTTTTAGGGTTCCACGGTTCACCTGACCCGGTTTGCTCAGCCGTTAACTCAAACGGCTTGTCTGAGATCAGTGTGGTGGGGGCCATACCACGTTCAAGTGCAGCCGCATAGATGAAAGGCTTAAACGATGAGCCCGGTTGACGCCAAGCTTGTGTCACGCGGTTGAACTTGCCTCGGAAAAAGTCCAAGCCACCAACCATCGATTTAATCGCACCATCTTGCGGCGTCATCGAAATCATGGCCGCCTGAACGTCGGGAATATTTAATATCTCCCACTTCCCGTCAGGCAATTGATTCAGTGTTACCACTGACCCACGCCGAATCCGCGTCGCCTCGCTGGCTTTTGGGTTTAATGAACGGGCGACAATGGCTAGGATTTTCTTGTTGTCAATGGTGATGATTTCTTCAGCTGACCGTGCCACAGTGACTGAGGTGGGGCTGGCTTTTAAAACCAAGCCCGTTTTGAAGCCGACGGCATCAGGAAACGCCTCGAGTACTTCGTCGATATAAATATCAAATTGCGCCAGGTCCTGTTCCAGCCCGTTTGGCAGCTCGCGCTGCGCAATCGGGCCGGGATAAGGGGCACGTCGGGTGTATTGCATCACGCCGTCTCTAAGCGACTGCCAGGCCCACTCTTGATCTTTGGATTCAACTGTGGTGTAGACGTTTAGTCCACGTGAGTAGATTTCATCGTCGTAGAGCGTAAACATCAACTGCCGGGCCAACTCAGCGGCGTACTCGCCGTGTACAGCGTAACCGCCAGCCACTGTGCCTGTGCCAGACTTCAAAATGATCGGCTCATTCAATGCGGCCTGATACTCCGGCTCAGTGATATAACCAAGCGACCGCATCCGGCCTAAGACGTATTGCTGGCGAGCCACTGCTCGGGGCATGTTGCTAGCTGGATTGAACCTTGATGGCGCCTTGGGGATGCCTGCCAACATCGCTGCTTGGGCCACCGTGAGCTCTTCAACCGGCTTACCAAAGTAGGTTCGCGACGCCGCCGCAAATCCATAGGCACGGCGCCCCAAGTAAATTTGATTCAAATACAACTCAAAAATCTGATCCTTACTCAGGCTCGATTCAATCTTGTAGGTCATGAGTAATTCGTAAAACTTTCGGGTAAACGTTTTCTCAGACGACAGGTAAAAATTTCGGGCCACCTGCATGGTAATGGTGCTTGCCCCTTGCGCCCTCGCCATGGCCGTTAGGTTGGCCAAACCCGCACGCCCAACGCCCAGCCAGTCAATACCACCGTGCTGATAGAACCTATCATCCTCGGCTGAGAGGATGGCCGACTTCAACACATCTGGAAACTCATTGAAGCGCAACACGTTGCGACGCTCTTCCCCAAATTCGCCGATCAGGACCTTATCGGCTGTGAAGACGCGCAAAGGTACCCTTGGCCGATAGTCAGTCATGGCTGATAAATCAGGCAAATTGGGCCAAGCAATAGACAGGGCAATGACCACCAACAGGGCAGCACTCGCGGCCAACCCCGCACCCAATACAAGAAGTTTTAGGAACAGACGAACGATCAAGGGGCTGCCTGAAGCCGACGAAGAAGGGGCTTGATCGCGCCCACGCGAAGAATTTTTACTCATAAGTTCATAATTTTACGCCGCCCGAGCCACCAATGGGATAATAAAGGCATGAAAAGCCACACTTCAACGATCATCTTGATTGGCATGCCAGGCTCGGGAAAGACGACCATCGGCAAGAATCTTGCACGCCTACTGCACAAACCGTTTGTTGACCTCGATCAACAAATCGAAGAACGCTGCGGCGTCAAGATCCCCGTTATCTTTGAAATCGAGGGTGAACCGGGGTTTCGCAAACGCGAAACGGCCGTTTTAGAGGAAGTCATGGCGCAAGACGATATTTTGCTAGCCACTGGCGGTGGCGCCATTCTGTCAGAGGAAAATAGACGATTGCTGACAGCCGGTGGCAGCGTTATTTATTTAAAAGCATCGGTTGAAGATTTGCACCGCCGCACCAGTCGCGACCGCAGTCGACCTTTGTTGGCTGGCACCGACCCCAAAAAACGCCTGACTGAGCTGCTGACTGCCAGAGCGCCTTTGTACGAGTCTATTGCCGACATCACCATCGAAACAGGTACAGGCAGCATTACTTCCGTGGTACAAAAAATAATCCATTACATTGCCTCCGCTAGGATCATAAATGAGCAATAAACAAGCAGCCCACACGGCATGCGCAGAACATGTGTTGACCGTCGACACAACCGGTGGGCGTTACCCCATCCATATCGGCGCTGGCCGACTGGCACACTTGGCCGAGAGCGTGCCCACAGACGCCACTGCGGTGGTGATCGTCACCAACCCAACCATCTACGCCCTGTTTGGTCAGCGCGTCGAACATGCCTTAAGTCAGCTATCAGTGCCCGTAAGCGTGGTCAAGCTCCCTGACGGTGAAGCACACAAAGACCTGACCACCCTGAACCTGATTTTTGATCACATGCTGGGCAAGCAACTTGATCGTCGTGCCGTGATCGTGGCACTCGGTGGCGGTGTGGTTGGCGACATGGCAGGTTTTGCAGCATCGGTTTACATGCGTGGCATCCGTTTTGTTCAAGTACCCACCACATTGCTTGCACAAGTCGACTCATCAGTGGGCGGTAAAACCGCGGTCAACCACCCGCTGGGTAAAAACATGATTGGCGCCTTTTATCAGCCGATCGCGGTGGAAATCGACACCGACGTGCTGGCGAGCTTGCCCGACCGCGAAATCAGCGCCGGATTGGCTGAAGTCGTCAAATACGGCTTGATCATGGATGAGGACTTTTTTAAGTGGTGCGAAGTCAATGCCCAAGGCTTGCGTGCCCGAGACCCAGCACTGCTGACACAAGCCATCCGCCGTTCTTGTGAATTTAAGGCCGAAGTGGTTTCCCAAGATGAGCGCGAAGGGGGCTTGCGCGCGATCCTAAACCTTGGCCACACCTTTGGTCACGCCATCGAAGCCGGCATGGGTTACGGCCAGTGGTTACACGGTGAAGCCGTCGGTTGTGGCATGGTGTTGGCTGCAGCACTGTCAGAAAAAGTATGCGACCTGCCAAGCGCATCTGTGACTCGCGTCAAAAACGTGGTGCACGCCATCGGCTGCCCCACTAACGCACCCGCGCTTGAGAATTTTGAGCAATGGATGACGCTGATGCGCGGCGATAAAAAAACGCAAGCAGGCGAAATCAAGTTTGTTCTCATGCCCAAAATTGGCCAAGCCATCGTTCGCAGTGCACCGGCTGATGCGGTGCATGCGGTCCTCAACGCTAACACCATCGCCGCCAACACAAAGGCCGTATGAATCGCATGAGTCGCAGCGAAACCCATCACCTCGGGCGTGCGCCTTACGCTTGTAACCCCGACCAATCACGGGGTCGGCGCTTTAAGGAATCCGCACCGAGCAACCGCAGCGAATTTCAGCGTGATCGCGACCGCATCGTACATGCCAACGCCTTTCGACGTCTGGCCTACAAAACACAAGTGTTTGTTAACCATGAAGGCGATTGGTTTCGAACCCGTCTCACGCACTCTCTTGAAGTGGCTCAAATTGCCCGCGTGGTCGCACGCAGCCTAAGGTTAGACGAAGACCTGACAGAGGCCATTGCCTTGGCCCACGATCTCGGTCACACCCCTTTTGGTCATGCCGGCCAAGATGAGCTGAACCGCTGCATGAAGGCACTCGCTCCCGAAACAAACGGCTTTGAGCACAACCTGCAAAGCCTGCGAGTGGTTGACGAACTCGAAGAACGGTATCCCAGCTTTAACGGACTGAATCTTTGCTTTGAGACCCGCGAGGGCATCCTGAAGCACTGTTCACTGGCCAATGCACGCGAACTCGGCGAGATCGGCCAACGCTTTATCGATCGCACCCAACCATCGCTCGAAGCCCAATTGGCCAACCTAGCTGATGAAATTGCCTACAACAATCACGACATCGATGACGGCTTGCGCTCTGGCTTGATCACGCTGCGCCAGCTGCAAGAGGTGCCGATATTTGCACAACACTTTGACGGCGTGGCCAAACGCCTGCCTGATTTGCCTGAGCAGCGAGCCATTGCTGAGACCATTCGCCAAATGATCAACACCTTGATCATGGATGTGACCCAAACCACCTCTGGCTGGTTACAACAGCTCAAACCTAGCAGTGTTGATGAGGTGCGCCTAGCGCCCCCTATGGTGATGTTTTCTAAGGCTATACGCCAACAAGCCGACGAATTAAAAGCCTTCTTGCTGCAACAACTCTACCGCCACTACAAAGTCGCCCGCATGACGGGCAAAGCACGCCATATCGTTAAGCGCTTGTTTGAGGCATTTCTCGACGATGCCGCCCTGCTACCACCCGAATATCGGTGTACGGATCAAAGCCAACAAGCGCGTGCAATTGCCGACTATATTGCAGGCATGACCGATCGATTTGCTATCCTTGAATATCGACGTGTTTTTAAAATGGATGAAACGTTTTAGCGCAGCCGTTTCAGTGCAGTCGGTCTGAACAAACCTCAGCGCTTTCATTTTGACTCAGGGGGTTCAACATGACATCTCAACAAACGAAACCCAAGCACCTGCGCCGCTGGATCCTAGGCGCTGCTTTGGCAATGACCAGCTTACTTGTTAACGCACAAAACACACCGAACGCACCGAACACGCCAAACACCACCGACATCACCCGCGATCTGGTCTTATCCATCACGCAGGTCTGCAAACCGATGCCGAGGGGTGGGCGTTGCGCCTTGTCATTTGTGCAAACGCTTCGAGGTCAGGCACCCATCGGAGATGTGACACAAAGCTGTGCCCCGGGATGGCTTGCGCACATCACAGCCTCACGCGGCAGCGTTGAAAAAGGCGGCATCAATCGAAGTCAGGCTGTGGTCTGTGGCCACATCGATCCCAAGGCCGCCATTCGGGCCTTATTGATCGCGTGTGACACACAAAGCTTAGGGATTTGCCAGGACGCCAACGACATCGATATTCGCTGGGCTTTCTGGTCACCGAGCGAGACCGCCATGCAGGCACTGCCCAGAAACCAGGTGCTGGCCATTGAGCAATTGCCTCAAGCCGCACGCTGCCAATCACCTGTGCCGTTGATTGAATCTAGCACCTGCTCAGCGCAGTCTGCTGTGTTGCTGCGACAATCGGGTCTGCGCTAAATCTGCGGCAAAGCGCTCGCGGTCGGTGGCTCTTGCGTGTCTCGCGCCAACAGTGCAACCAAATACTGTCCGGTGTAGCTTGCGGGTTCGGCGGCCACTTGCTCGGGCGTGCCTTGCGCCACGATCTGACCACCACCGTCACCACCCTCAGGACCCATGTCGATCACCCAATCCGCGGTTTTAATCACATCCAGATTGTGTTCAATCACCACCACCGTGTTGCCAGCGCCAACCAGCTGATTGAGAACTGACAAAAGCAATGAAATGTCATGAAAGTGCAAACCCGTCGTTGGCTCATCTAAAATGTAGAGTGTTTTCCCCGTGCCACGCTTTGATAACTCTTGCGACAGCTTGACGCGCTGGGCCTCACCACCGGACAAGGTGGTAGCACTTTGCCCCAAACGCAAATAAGAGAGGCCCACATCCATCAAGGTTTGCAAACGCCTAGCCACCGCTGGCACCGCCTCAAAATAAGGGATGGCCTGCTCAACAGTCAGATTCAATACCTCGTGGATATTGCGGCCACGGTAGCGGATTTCTAAAGTCTCACGGTTGTAGCGCTTGCCATGGCAGACATCACAGTCGACATACATATCGGGTAGGAAATGCATTTCAACTTTCACCACGCCATCGCCTTGGCACGCCTCACAACGACCACCCTTCACGTTGAAGCTAAATCGCCCCGGGTCGTAACCTCGCGCGCGCGCCTCGGGCACCCCAGAAAAAAGTTCTCGTATCGGAGAAAACAGACCTGTATACGTGGCTGGGTTACTGCGCGGGGTTCGGCCAATTGGGCTTTGATCAACGCTGATCACCTTGTCAAACAGGTCCTCGCCCGTCATCGACTCATAGGGGGCCGGACGGGTTTGGCTGCGATTGAGCTTTTGTGAAAGCACCGCAGAAAACGTGTCATTGATCAGCGTTGACTTGCCTGAACCTGAGACCCCTGAAATGCACACGAAGCGGCCGACTGGCACATGCAAGTCCACCGCTTTCAAGTTATTACCCGAGCAACCCATCAAGGAAACCCGTGGCGTTTTTTTGTTGATCATCCGCCGCTTGGGGATTTCGATTTTTCGACGCCCGCTCAAGTACTGTCCCGTCAGGGATTCGGCTGATTCACAAATCATGGCCGGTGTGCCTTGCGCCACCACCTCGCCGCCATGCTCACCAGCGCCAGGACCCATGTCCACCACCCAATCGGCCTGCCGAATCATGTCTTCATCATGCTCGACCACAATCACGCTATTGCCCAACTCGCGCAAATGCGACAATGTGGCGATCAAACGATCATTGTCGCGCTGATGCAAGCCAATTGATGGCTCATCTAAGACGTACATCACACCCGTTAGGCCAGAACCGATTTGGCTAGCCAAGCGAATTCGTTGCGATTCACCGCCAGAAATCGTGTCAGCACGCCGATCGAGCGACAAGTAATTAAGCCCAACGTTATTCAGAAAAGTCAGCCGTGCTCGAATTTCACGCACGATACGATCAGCCACTTCTTGCCGTGACCCAGTCAGCGAGAGCTGCTCAAACCAAACCAAACAGGCTGACAACGGGAGTGACTCGACTTCGTGAATGGCTTTCTCTGCGACTCGCACAAAACGGGCATCGGCTTTCAAACGCGAACCACCGCAATCATGACAAATCTTTTGGCTGCGCAGTTTATTGAGCTCTTCGCGCACGTTCACCGAGTCTGTTTCGCGCCAACGCCGCTGCAGGTTGGGGATCACACCTTCAAAAGGATGGCGTTTGACTGAACTTTTGCCATTGGGGTCGAGGTAAAAGAAAGCAATGTCATCAGAGCCCGATCCGTACAGCACCACTTGACGAACCGCTTCAGTGAGCGCCTCCCAAGGCACTTCCAAATCGAAGTCGTAGTGCGTCGATAGGCTAACCAACATCGCGTAAGTGAACGCATTACGCTTATCCCAGCCAACAATCGCCCCCGACTGCAAACTCAACGATGGAAACGCCACCACACGTTCTGGATCAAATGCATCCACGTGACCCAAGCCATCGCACGTGGGACACGCCCCTGTCGGACTGTTAAAACTAAAGAGCCTAGGTTCGAGTGACGCCACGCTGTGGCTACAAATGGGACAAGCATAGCGACTAGAAAACGCTTGGCAATGATCGCTATCGAGGTTCAACACACTGGCTTTGCCGTGCGCCAATACCGTGGCCGTCTCTAAACTTTCAGCCAAACGGGTCTGGCTGTCTGGCTTGATCCGCAAACGGTCAACCACCACTTCAATCGCCTGCGTGTCGTCTTTGATCAAATGCGGCAAGGGGTCAAGCGACACCATCTCGCCATTGACCCGCAGTCGCACAAACCCCTGCGCTTGCAGGCTTTGACACAAGACCGCAAGGTCACCTGACACCGTTTCGAGCAAGGCCGCGTCAACTGGCGCGAGAATCGCCACCCGCGTGTCCTGCGGCCACGACAACAACGTATCTACCATCTGGCTGATGCTTTGCGCCACCAAAGGTTCGTCGTGCGTCGGACAAAAGGGAGTACCCACGCGCGCATAAAGCAAACGCAGGTAATCGTGGATCTCAGTGATGGTGCCAACCGTCGAGCGTGGGTTGTGACCCGCTGACTTTTGTTCGATGGCAATGGCCGGTGACAACCCTTCAATCAAATCAACGTCAGGCTTCTCGAGTCGCTGTAAAAACTGTCTGGCGTAAGCCGACAAACTTTCGACGTAGCGGCGCTGACCCTCGGCATATAGCGTATCGAAGGCAAGCGAAGATTTGCCCGAGCCCGATAACCCTGTGATCACCACCAACGATTCGCGAGGCAGGTCGAGCGAGACGTTTTTTAGGTTGTGGGTACGGGCACCGCGGATACGAATTTGATTCATTAAAAAGACTGTCCTGTGTTGACAACCAAAGCGGCGTGCGAAGTTGTCGCACACGTTACGTTTTTGGTGGGCAACTTGGTACTATAACGCGCCCAACTTAAATTTCATTGGTATGCCTGCCTCGTCTGACTCAATATCCAGCAAACCAGCTCGCTTGGCCCTCACGGCCACCGAGCGCCGCGCCAGTGTCACGTTGGCGGGGCTGTTTGCCACCCGAATGTTGGGTCTTTTTCTGCTGCTACCCGTGTTTGCGGTGGCTGCCACTTCGCTCGAAGGCGGCCAGGATCCGGCCCGCGTGGGTCTGGCCTTGGGCATCTATGGCCTCACGCAAGCCTTCATGCAAATTCCCTTTGGCATGGTTTCTGACCGACTCGGGCGCCGACCAGTGGTGCTGTTTGGTCTGACCCTATTTTTAATCGGCAGCATCGTTTGCGCCCTATCTGATGATATTTTTTGGGTCACGATCGGTCGAGCCATCCAAGGATCGGGCGCAATTTCTGCGGCGGTAACCGCATGGCTTGCTGATGCCACACGCCCGGAAGTGCGCACCCGCGCAATGGCCATGATTGGCGCCTCGATTGGCTTGTCCTTTGCCTTGTCGCTTGTGCTTGCCCCAGTCATGGTGGGCTGGGCAGGGCTCTCTGGCCTGTTCTGGCTAATCGCGGCCTTGGGCACGGGCGCCCTAATCATTGCCGCCTTTGTGGTGCCCTCCTCCCCCATGGCACCCAAACCGGCTGTGCCGGTAAAAGCCAGAAAAGTATTGGGCCACACCGGTCTGTTGCGCTTGAATTTTGGGGTGTTTTGTTTGCACCTGACTCAAGTCGCCTTGTTTGTGGTCATCCCGCCCTTGCTTATCAGTCTTGGTGGGCTGACGGCCGATACGCTCTGGTATGCCTACTTGCCTGTGTTGTTTGTATCATTTCTGTTTATGGTGCCCATCATTTTTGTGACAGAAAAGCGACGCACTCACGCCCACACCCTACGACTGGCGGTGCTCGGTTTGGTGCTAGTGGGTGTGGGGTTCGCCTTAAGCACCAACCACTGGTGGTCGCTTTTGGTATGTTTGACCGCTTTTTTTGTCATCTTTAACGTCCTTGAGGCGCTGCAACCTTCATTGGTGTCGGGAATTGCACCGCCCGAACTGAAAGGACTGGCGCTCGGTGTCTACAACACGAGCCAAGCACTGGGACTTTTTTTGGGTGGTGCCGTCGGTGGTTGGTTGCTACAAACTGCGGGCACAGTCAGCGTTTTTTGGGCGCTTACGGCCATCAGTGCCGCTTGGTTGGCGGTCACCTGGCGGCTCACCACGCCAAACCCCACTCAGACGCCCCCTCAGACGCCCGCTTCAGCACCACCACCCACATCCCTTTAAATTCAACCCAGATGTGTCTTACACTGATGGATAAATATATACCGGTGCCTGGCGAACCGATCAAGTTTGCAGCACCATGATGAATCTGCGGGGCGCAGCGGCGACTAGCCACTGATCCCCTTTTTGTTAAATTAAATTACGGAGATCGGCATGGCATCGATCAATAAAGTCATTCTCGTTGGCAACCTCGGCCGCGACCCAGAAGTGCGCTACAGCGCTGACGGCGCCGCCATCTGCAACATTTCGATTGCAACCACCAGCAACTGGAAAGACAAGGCCTCAGGCGAGCGCCGCGAAGAAACCGAATGGCACCGCATCGTGTTCTACAACCGCTTGGCCGAAATTGTTGGGGAATATCTTAAAAAAGGCCGTTCCGTTTACATCGAGGGGCGCCTGCGCACCCGCAAGTGGCAAAACAAAGAAGGCCAAGACGTCTACACCACTGAAGTGATCGCCGATCAAATGCAAATGCTTGGCGGCCGTGATGACATGGGTGGCGGTGGCGGCAGCAGCAATAGTAGCGATGGTGGTGGCGAATACGAAGGCAGCAGCAGCGCTCCTTCAAGACCCGCAGCCCGCCCACAAGCACAGCGCCCACAGGCCCCTACCGCAAGCCCAGCTAGTCTAGGTGACCTTGACGACGATATTCCATTCTGAAGCACATCCATAAGCGTTACACCCATAAGGCCCACCCCGTGTGGGCCTTATTTTTTCCCACCTGTCATTGTTTTTTATACGACGTGTCAGCTGCCGTCAGCCGGTATTGCTGTCTTCGGCCTTTGGGCTTGTCGGGAAGGGTCATTTCAATCAACTGACGATCACGGCTGCCTGCGACTGCGGGCGGTATCCGCAACGCAGGACGCCAAGCTTGGCCACACCACCACCCGAAACGGGTTACAGCGGTTAGACAAACCAGCGCAGATTTGCTCTCTGGCGGATGGGCGTACGATTTTTTTTCGTATGGCTTAAATCTCATCACTAAACGTCATGACCGCGTCAGCGGCAAATGCGCCCTGACCCTCAGGCATGGCAAACACTGGATTCAAATCAATTGATGCCAAGCGTGGACCGGCAGCGGCTGCAAATGCTGATAGGTTTGACAACATTTTTGCCAAGGCTTTGATGTCAGCCACTGGGCGGCCACGGGCGCCAAGCAAAAGCGGCGCGCCTTTGATCGAGTGAATCATCTCTTGGGCGACGTCTTCACCAAATGGGCAACGGTGCAGCACCACGTCTTGCATGATTTCCACAAAGATACCGCCCAAACCAAACATGGCCATGGGTCCAAACACAGGGTCGCGGTGAATCCCCAAAATACATTCCACGCCACCCTTTAACTGCTTGGCCACCAACACACCCGCCAGCCGGGCGTTGGGAACGGCCGCACGTGCGCGTTGCATCAGCGTCTCAAACCCTTCCCGCACGGCGTTTTCGCCTTCAATATCCAACAACACACCGCCAATCTCTGACTTGTGCAAAATGTCAGTCGACACGATTTTCATGACCACCGTGCCACCCATAGCGCCAGCCGCTTTGACCGCCTCGTCTGCCGTTTCGCAGACCACTTCCGGTGCGCTGGCAATGCCGTGCTGAGCCAACAAAGTCTTGGCTTGCGCCTCGGTGGGTATCTGATCTGGTAACTCAATCGTCCCGACAGTCGGTGCTGGCAAACGTGGCTGCCTTTCAAAAGCGCGCCCAAACTGACCCATCGCGCTGATGGCCTTCACCGCACGGCTGGGGTCCTCAAATATCGCAAACCCGTCCTCTTCATACTCTTGCATTTGTGCCGGTGTCCCGATGGCCGAGAGCACAAACAAGCGATCAGGAAATTGTGCCCGCACATGTTTTAGCTCAGCGCGTAGCCGCTGCCCTGTACTAGCAGCACTCGCCGTGTACGTAAAAAACCCCAAAATAGAACGGTAGCCGCCATCACGCACGACCGACTCAGTGAACGTGCGCGCCAATGACATGTCATTTAAAAACTGCGCCGTCACATCCACCGGGTTGCGCGGTGCCGCGTATGGCAAAACATCAGTCAAGGCTTTTTGCGCCTCTAGTGGCATGGCCGGCATCGGCAATCCACACGCTTCAGCGGCATCAGAAATAATGACACCCGCGCCCCCACTGACCGTGATGACACCCAGCGTGTTGTCAGCCGGATAAATACCGCGCGTGGCCAAACGTGCAATATCGAGCATCTGCTCTGTGGTTTCAACCCGCAACACGCCAAGCTCTGCCATCACCGCATCAAACACCCGATCATCACCCGCAATCGACGCCGTGTGCGACTGCGCAGCCGCACCACCGACGACACTGCGACCAACCTTCATCATGACCACTGGCTTGCCAGCCAAGCGCGCCTGCTCAAGCGCACGAACCAAGACCTCGGGGCGCCGAATCCCTTCAGAATAAAGCGCGATCACATGGGTGTTGGGGTCATCAACCACCATCTGAACCATGTCGCCAAGCGTCAGGTCAGCCTCGTTGCCCGTCATCACAACCGCTGACAGACCAATGCCGTTTGCCACAGCCACCGTCATCAAATGCGCGCCATAAGCCCCCGACTGACTCACAATTGCCACATTGCCAGGCTTCGGAAACCCGAGCTCCAGGCCCGTGGCAAAGCTGCCGTAAAAATGCACCAACGGGTTTAACATCCCCAACGAGTTGGGCCCCAACAATCGCATGCCGTGCGAGGTTGCCACACGCGTCATTTCTTCTTGTAAGCGCGCACCCTCCTCGTTCATCTCTGCAAAGCCTGCGCTAAACAACAAAGCACCACCCGCCCCTCGCTCGGCCAATGCCGTCACGGTTTCTAAGGCAGACGACGCAGGTACCGCAACGATCGCCACATCGGGCGTTTCGGGTAGCGCCTGAACACTCGGATAAGCCTTCAACCCCTGCACCGTTTCACGCTTGGGGTTGACCGGAAAAATCTTGCCGGCATAGCCTTGCTTGAGCATGTAGGCAATCGGCTTGCCACCGATACGTGCAGGGTCATCTGAAGCACCAATGACAGCCACAGAGCGAGGATTTAGCAATCGTGACAATGTGTTGGATGAAGCGTTTTCGGAAACAAAAGCGGCAGCAGCAGCGGTTTTAGGAGCGGTTTTAGGAGCGGTCATCGAGGGTCTCTAAAGCATTGTTGTCAACACAGTCTAGGGTAGCGCTGAGGTCAGGACAAATGGTTTTGAGTGGGGTGAGGTTTACGCAAAAAACATTTCGATGAATATCGAAATATACTAACGGCTGACCAACCGAGCACAACACCCGATCCTCTACTCTCAAAAAGGCCCCCAATGGAACTTGCCAACGCCGCCCATATGCTCTCGGCCATTGGCCATCCCATGCGACTAGAGGCCTACCGACTGCTGATGCAGGCTGGCCCCGCCGGTCTGCCGGCTGGCCAGCTCGCACAGGCCCTGAAGACGGCGCCATCATCACTGAATTTTCATCTCAAGGAAATGATAAGTGCCGGACTCATTTCCTCGCGCCAAGAAGGCCGGTTTGTGATCTACGCCACGGCCTTTTCAGCCATGACCGAACTCATGCGATTCTTAACGGATAACTGCTGTGGCGGCAATCCTTGCTTGCCCATCCGTTCAGACCCCTGTTCGCTCGAGCAATCCTCACCCACTTTACCAACCTGTCGTGAAACTTTATGAGCATTTTTGAGCGTTACTTAAGCCTCTGGGTGGTGTTGTGTATTGTGGCTGGCATTGCCTTGGGTAAAACCATGCCCGAGGTGGCTCATTTTGTGGGCTCGCTCGAGGTTGCCCACGTCAACCTCCCTGTGGGTCTGTTGATCTGGGTCATGATCATCCCCATGCTCATGAAGATCGACTTCAGCACCATCAGCCAAGTCCGAAATCAAAAGGCTGGCATCGGCATCACGTTGCTGATTAACTGGGGCATCAAGCCATTCACCATGGCCGCATTGGGGTGGTTTTTTATTGCCTATTTGTTTGCCCCTTGGTTGCCTGCCGACCAAATCGACAGCTACATGGCGGGCTTGATTCTGTTGGGTGCTGCACCCTGCACTGCCATGGTGTTTGTTTGGAGCAACCTATGTAAGGGTGATGCCAACTTCACCATCAGCCAAGTCGCCTTAAACGACTTGATCATGATTTTTGCGTTTGCGCCGATTGTCGCCCTGCTACTGGGTGTTTCATCGATCCCAGTGCCATGGGCCACACTCTTCTTATCAGTCGTGATTTATATCGTCATCCCGCTGATCATCGCCCAACAACTTAGGGCTCGGCTCATGCGGCGCGGCCCAGAGGCCTATCAAGCGGCGCTTGCGCGCATTGGCCCCTTCACCACCGTGGCACTGTTGGCCACCTTGGTTTTGTTGTTTGCGTTTCAAGGGGAAGCAATCGTCGAGCAACCACTCATCATCGGCATGCTTGCCGTGCCGATTTTTTTGCAAGGTGTGTTGATCGCCGGCTTAGGCTACTGGCTCAATTTAAAGTGTCGCGTACAACACAATGTCGCCGGTCCTTCAACCATGATTGGCGCCTCGAACTTTTTTGAGCTTGCCGTGGCGGTCGCGATCGTGCTCTATGGCTTTGACAGTGGTGCGGCCTTGGCCACCGTGGTTGGTGTACTGATTGAAGTACCGGTGATGTTGTGGCTGGTGAAGCTGGTCAATAAATCACGACCTTGGTATGAAGCCAAAATCCGCCGCGAAGTGTAGTTAAGATTTAGTGCTTAGTGCTTAATGCTAAAAAATTAGTGCTTAAGCACTTGGCCTTCTGGCAACCAAATCCACCAAGGCGGAAACGCCTTGGTGACGATCCCCTTCATCAAGAGCGGCATCATATTCTTCGAGCACTTCAATCTCAAAATCACCAAATGCGCTTCTCATCAGTGCTTCGGTGTAAAGATGCCCAGCAATATCTGGTCCGCCGGTTTTATACTCCAATTGCTTTAGACCGTAGCCTTCGATCATCACATAACCACCAGGCTTGACAGCGCGTTTCATGCCATCAAAGAGCTTGTCGCGCAGTTGCGGGTTAGCAAATTGAAAGAAAATGCCCACCACCATGTCATATTGATGCGCGTCCCAATCCCACTCCGTGGCATCAGCCGTTTCGATGTGCATGTCGACACCGCGCTCAGCCGCGAGCTTGCGTGCTTTCGCAGTCGCAGCCGCCGCCGCATCGATTGACCAAACTTCACAGCCTTTTTCGCTCAACCAAACGCCGTTGCGTCCTTCGCCGTCAGCGATCGCCAACACCTGCATGCCAGGCCTCATGCGCGCAATCGCCTGCTTGACCAAAAATGCGTTGGGTGCCTTGCCAAACAAGTAGTCTTCCGTCGCTAAAAAACGATCGTTCCATTTCGATATGGCAGGTTTCATTTCAATCTCTTTTTTTACCGCTTGTTTTAAGCCAAGCGTTGCAACCAGCCGTGCACGTCTGGTGCGCGACCGTACTGAATGTCAGTGAGCTCTTTGCGCAGCGACAAAGTGAGATTCCCCGCGGGCGCCTCTTCGTCACCTACCTTAAATTTCTCGCCCTTTAAGCAGCAAATCGGGGTCACCACGGCTGCAGTACCGCAGGCAAACGCCTCCGTGATCTCACCAGAGGCAAATCCCTCACGCCATTCGTCCAAAGTGATCTTGCGCTCTTCGACCACGTGGCCGCGGGCACGAGCCAAAGTGATGATGCTGTCTCGAGTCACACCCTCCAAAATACTGCCTGTCAAAGATGGGGTCAGTAAGGAGCCGTCTTTACGCACCAGAAAGACGTTCATTCCCCCCAACTCTTCAAGGTATTTGCCTTCTTCGGCATCCAAGAAGAGCACTTGTGAGCAGCCGTTTTGTGAGGCCTCTTGCTGCGGCATCAATGAAGCCGAATAGTTGCCACCACATTTGGCGGCACCCGTGCCGCCTCTGGCTGCCCGTGTGTATTGCTCAGAAACCCAGATCGAAACGGGCGCCACACCCTTAGGGAAGTAAGCCCCAGCGGGCGAAGCAATCACGTAGTAGGCGGCGCGTTGCGCAGCCCTTACACCCAAAAAGCGCTCATTGGCAATCATGAAAGGCCGCAAATAAAGACTGGTCTCCGGCGCACTCGGTACCCACTCGTGATCGACCATCACCAACTGCTTAATCGACTCGAGAAACTCGGCCTCAGGCAACTGAGGCAAGGCCAACCGTTTGGCAGAACGTTGCATGCGCGCAGCGTTAGAAGTCGGGCGAAATCCCCACACTGAACCATCCGCGTGGCGATAAGCCTTCAGGCCTTCGAAGATTTCTTGGGCATAGTGCAACACCGAGCAGGCCGGGTCTATCGTCAGTGGGCCGTAGGGCTGCACGCGCGCGTCGTGCCAGCCTCGTTCAATCGACCAGTCAATGACCACCATGTGATCCGTAAAGTGCAAGCCAAACCCTGGGTTGGCCAAAACCTTGTCGCGCACGTCTTGGCTTTTGCGTTGATTTGAAGTGGTAACAGTGAATTCAGGAGCAGAAGTTGATGGCATGATTAGAAATCGGTGATTGTCTGTGAAGGCGGGCTTATGATGGCCACTGCGGTGTCATTTTAAAAATGGTTGACGCCGTAGTGACAGATTTTCATTTTCGTTAGGATACGCCTTTATACCCAATTTGTTTGCTGTCGGGGGACGAGATCGGCAGGCGAAATAGAACAAAAAGCCACTTTTGGATAGGTCGACACCAAAGTGATGGCTTAAAAACGGAGACAAAACAAACCCATGGCAATCGATACCCAAAACGCTGCCACCACAGTTGGGCGTTACGACTACATCATCGTTGGTGCCGGTAGCGCCGGTTGTTTACTGGCCAATCGCTTGTCTGCAGACCCCGACTGCCAAGTCTTGTTACTTGAAGCCGGTGGTCCAGACAACTACCACTGGATTCACATCCCCGTGGGATACCTCTATTGCATTGGCAATCCTCGAACAGACTGGCGCTTTAAAACCGAAACCGACCCAGGGCTCAACGGCCGCGAGCTTGGTTATCCACGCGGCAAAGTCATGGGCGGATGCTCATCGATTAACGGCATGATTTACATGCGTGGACAGCGCCAAGATTACGACGGTTGGCGTGATTTGGGTAACGCCGGCTGGGGCTGGGATGACGTATTGCCCGTTTTTAAAGACATGGAAGACCACCATGCAGGCGATAGCGAGTTCCATGGTGGGCGCGGTGAATGGCGCGTTGAAAAGCAACGGCTGTCGTGGGAAATACTGAATGCATTTCGTCAAGCCGCTGCCGAGGCGGGGATCCCAAGCATTGAAGACTTTAACCGTGGCGAGAACGAAGGCAGTGCCTACTTTGAGGTCAATCAACGTGCAGGCTGGCGTTGGAATACAGTCAAAGCCTTCATCAAGCCCATCAAGCATCGTCAAAACCTAACCATTCTCACCCACGCACGCACCACCGAACTGATATTAAAACAGACCCCCACTGGGGCGACAGTCACCGGTGTGGGCTTCATCAAAGATGGCCAACAACAGGCTTTGTTGCAGACAAAAGAGAGTGCACGTCACAGCGAAGTGGTGTTATGCGCCGGTGCGATTGGCTCAGTACAGGTGCTTCAAACATCAGGCATCGGACCGGCGGGCCTTTTGGCGCAACATCAGCGCACTGTTTGGGCAGACCGGCCGGGCGTAGGGCGCAATCTGCAAGACCACCTTCAACTGCGCACCATCTTCCGCGTTAGCAACGCCAAGACGCTGAACACCATGGCCAATAGCCTCTGGGGCAAAGCCAAAATGGGCCTGCAATATGCTTTAACGCGCAGTGGCCCACTATCAATGGCGCCTTCCCAACTCGGCGTCTTTGCCAAGTCGAGCCCTGAACGCACGCGTGCCAACGTTCAATACCACGTACAACCCCTGTCGCTGGAAAAGTTTGGTGAACCCTTGCACAATTTCCCCGCCTTCACCGCTTCGGTTTGTAATCTACAACCCACGAGCCGTGGCTTTGTTGAAATCACCAGTGCCGACACCGCGCAGGCACCCCGCATCAACTGTTGCTATTTGTCGACTGAAGAAGATCGTCAAGTGGCCATTGAAAGCATCCGGCTGACTCGACAAATCGTGTCCCAGCCAGCCTTGGCTCAATACCAACCGCAAGAAATAAAACCGGGCCCACACCTCGACACTGACCAAGCGCTAGCGCAAGCGGCTGGCGATATTGGCACCACCATTTTTCATCCGGTAGGCACCTGCAAAATGGGTAACGACGACATGGCCGTGGTTGACTCAAGCCTCAAAGTCCATGGCGTACACGGCCTGCGTGTGGCTGATGCCTCCATCATGCCAACCATCACTTCGGGCAACACCAATTCGCCAACGCTAGTGATCGCGCAGAAGGCAGCAGACTTTATATTGAAGGAAAGGGCTGCGCGATAGGGCAGCCCTTAGGAGCAAACGATGCAAGCAACCCACCAACACATGAGACGAATCACAGCGCTCGGGCTTTGAGGGTCACCGTGGGCAACAGGCGATGGATTAAGCAATCGGCCTCGGTGGCGGCACGCTCAAGCACCACCAATTCGCCGTCGTGCAAAGAGATCAAGGGATGGTGCCACGTACCGGGTAGAAGGGTGACGCCTTGGTGCCCGTCGACCCAAAAGGCACGCAGTGTTGACAGGTCTGGCAGACGAGGTAGGGTGTCAGAACCACCCACTGAATTGCTACGAGCGACCACCACCACAAACGATAGGTCGGCCAAGGGCACAAAGGTTTGGCTGCCAAATTGATGGCACTCCAGCATTGACAGTGTGAGTGGCAAAGCCTGTGATTGTGTGCGGTAAACAAAAAGCTTGGGTTGACCATCGTGTGCGCTGAGCACGGGGCCAAGGGCATTGATTTTGAGGGTGGTACCCGCATTAATCAACACACCAGCGGGGCTTTGCCCACCCCCCAAAACATCGCCATAAGGCACAAACGCGTCACGCGTCAGTGGGTCAATCGACAGCGCCTCAGGTGCGGCGTGACGCATCAGAAGAGCACCACGTACAGGCCATAGAGCCCCATAAAGAGCACCACCCAAATGGTCGTCACGCCAATGCCCCATGTCTGCCCCATCACACCCTCGTCGCCGTAGGTGCGACTCATGGATCGCCAAACACCGTTCGTGATGCCCAGCAAGCCACCAATAATGGCGCGCCATGTGCTGCGTACCCATTCAGCTACCCTGTAAACAACCTTGGGTGCGAACTTGCGATACACCCAATCGGTGTCGGCACTTAGTTTGCGTTCCCCACCGAGGTGCTTGACCATCAAGAAGAAACCCAAACCGGTAAACAGTAGTAGCTGCAATTCCCAAAATAGATGGCCTGCTGAGTAGGCGTTGTATTCGACGGGGAAAGGCATGAAACTGTACAACCATGCTGGATTAATGCCGATGAAAATACAGAAAAATGCCGCAATACCCATCGCCAATAACATATTCCAAGGCGCCTCTTTTGGGCGTAAACCAACGTCTTTGCGCAAAAAAGTGTAGTACGGCAACCTCAACCCCGTGTACAAGAAAGTCCCCGCAGAAGCCATCGAGAGCAGCAGCCATACCCAAGCAATGCCCTCAACCGCAGCCGCCTCAACAATCATGGTTTTACTGACGAATCCACTAAATAGTGGGAAAGCCGAAATTGACGCCGCGCCAACCATGTAAAGCAAGAAGGTGATGGGCATGTACTTGTAGATACCACCGAGCTCAGTGAGCTTGCTCTTACCGGTCATGCTAATGACAGCGCCCGCGGCCATGAACAAAACAGATTTATACAAAATGTGGGTAAAAGCGTGCGCCGTGGCACCATTTAATGCAATCACTGTTCCCATGCCAACCGCAGCCACCATGTAGCCCACTTGGCTGATGATGCTGTACGCCAGTAGGCGACGAATGTCGTTCGCCAAAATGCCATAGACCACGCCCCACAGCGCCATGATGACACCCAACAAAATCAAAAAATCTGTACCGGGGAAGCCACGAATCAAGGTGTAGACGGCGGTTTTTGTGGTCAAGGCACTTAAGAAAATCGCACCCGTAATGGTCGACTGAGGATATGCATCAGAAAGCCACGCGTGCATGGGCGGCACTGCGGCATTGATCAAGATCCCGAAAAGAATCAAATAAAACGCCCAACCCGTGGCTTGCATTTGATCAAACACCAGCGAGCCGGTATCGCTAAAGAACAACACAATACCGGCCAGCAACATCACGCCACTAACAGCATGCACCATCAGGTATCGATAACCAGCGGTGTAGGCCGCTTGAGTGGCATTGCGCCAAATGAGCCAGACCGAGGCCAGCATCATCATTTCCCAGAACACATACAAGGTCAGCAAATCACCCGCTAAGGCCACACCAGTGGCAGCCGCCGCGTAGAGCAGCGATGTGACATGCTGGATATTGTCCTTGACGTGCAACGAGTAAATGGTGGCAATCAAAGTGATTAGACTAAAGACGTAAGCAAACGCCAAACTGAGTTTGTCAACACGCCCTGTTACCAAATCAAGGCCGGCCACCTGAAACTGTCCATAAGTGCCCGTCTGAGTTTGAAAGACCAAGAAAACAAACACCAAAGCCAACGCCACGCGATAGCCCTGCTGAATGGATCCACGCAAGAAAGGAATCACCAAAGCGCCCAAGATCAACACAAAGCTGGGGTGCCACCAAAACCCTGACTGAGTGACAGCTTGGGCCGCGACCTGAATCTCACTCATCACGCGTCTCCCGCTTGGCTGGGTCGCCAGTCAACGCATTAGGTTGGTTCTCATTGTCGTAATAGTTTTCTGGGCGATACAGAAATTTGTAGCCTAAAAACTTTGAGACCACCACAATCACAACGCAAGAAAACAAGCCATAAACCGCACCTGCGCCTGGCCATGATTCCCAGAAGAAACGGTCATAGCCCGCAGGGAACATAAAGTTGGCGATGACCAGTAGCGCCATCACCACCAACATAAAACCACTCATGAGTTTTGAATGGTCATGCATCCACTCGAGGACTCGACCAAGTTTGGAGAGTTTCACGCGCGTGCTCCTTTAGCTGGTATGGGTCGGTGCAATATTGAATGGCATAACGGGTGTGGGTTTGAAATCACAATGCCCCCGTAAAAATGGACTGAATCAAACCGATAATCGGGTCAACAAAGAAAAACAGCAATAGGGTACCAACCGCTGTTAAACAAAGTGGCACCAAACAAAATATGGGCGCTTCAGCCAACCCAAATCGATGACCCACGCCATGCGCCGCGTGTTTGTCGTCGTGATCGTCTTTCGGGGGCGACAACAAAAAGGCGCGAATCACGGGTGGCAGCAAGTAAGCCATGTTTAACAAGGTGCTGATTAAAAACACCACAATCATGATTTGTTGCTGCACGTCGACCGCACCGAGCAGCAAGTGCCACTTGCTCCAGAAACCACCGAGTGGTGGCGCCCCAATCACTGACAAAGCCCCGAGCAAGAATGCAAACATGGTGATGGGCATCTTTCGTCCCAAACCATCCATTTGGCTGATTTCGGTTTTATGGGCGGCGACATAAATGGCGCCCGCGCAGAAAAACAACGTGATCTTGCCAAAGGCATGCATCACGATGTGCAAACCGCCACCCACAATGGCCAGCTGGCTGGCCAACATGGCACCCAGAACGATGTATGACAATTGGCTGATCGTCGAATAGGCCAATCGAGCCTTTAGGTTGGTTTTTTGTAACGCAATAATGGAAGCTGATAGCATCGTAAAGGCCGCAACCCACATCACAAAGTCAGCACTCCAAAGGCTTTGCAAGTAGTCTAGGCCAAACAAATACACCGCGACTTTTAAAACAGTGAACACCCCCGCTTTCACCACTGCCACAGCGTGTAACAACGCACTGACTGGCGTGGGAGCGACCATTGCCGAGGGCAACCACCGGTGAAACGGCATGAGCGCCGCTTTACCGATACCAAACATGTACAAGATCAACAAAATCGCACCAACACTGCGACTCACGTTATCTTGCAAAATACCACCTGGCTGAAAAGTCAACGTACCCGCCATGTACCAGGTCACTAACATCGCCGGCAGCATCAGCCCAATTGAGGTTCCCAGCAAGATGCCCAAATAGATGCGCGCACCCCGTTTGGCCTCTTCATTGCCTTTGTGTGCAACCAAGGGATAGGTTGAAAGCGACAACACCTCATAGAAAATAAAGAGCGTGAACATGTTCTCAGCGAAGGCCACGCCGAGCGCCGCAAAAATTGCGATCGAGAAGCACGCAAAGAAGCGGGTCTGATGCTTTTCTTTGGCGCCACGCATGTAGCCAATGCCATAGAGCGACGTCAGCACCCAGAGGCCAGAGGCCACAAGCGCGAAGATCATGCCCAAAGGCTCAATCGAAAAGCCCAATGTCAAACCCGGCATGATGTCAAAGAGCGCAACCGAAGGCCGGCCACCGGCGTTTACGCTCGGCAGCAAAGACAGTACCGTCGCAAACAGAATCAGGGTTGAGCCAACCATCACACTGTCGCGCAAATTGCGATTCGCACCCGTGAGCGCAATCACCCCAGCAAAAACCAAGGGCAAAGCCATGGCCAGAAGGATAAGGGAAGCGTCACTCATCGCGCGCCCCCGAAGAATCCAGCCGCCTCTTGCTTAGCCAAAGTAATCGGAATGCTGGGATCAATTCCGAACCAGATATTCGCAAAAACCAGCACCCAAAGCATCACCAACAAGGGCATTGGCGCTTCACGCACGCCTAGCATCGACTGCCCATCGACAGGCTCTTTGAAGTAAGCCACTTCAACCACCTTCCAGATATAAACCACGGCCATCAGTGAGCTCACCAAAATCAGGATGGTCAACAAAATGCCCAATCCGCCCAACTCAAGCACGGCTTGGATCAAATACCACTTGCTGATAAAACCAGCCGTCAAAGGAACCCCGATGAGCGAGACTCCCGCCAACACAAACCCCAAGGTGGTCAATGGCATACGCTTACCCACGCCAGCCAGCTGTTCTATGTTTGATGAACCAAAACGCAGAACCATGCCAGCCACGGCCACAAACAAAGCTGCCTTGATCAAAGCATGGTTAAAGAAGTGAATCATGGCCGCCGTGACACCGGCGCTACTGGACAAACTAATACCCAAAACAATGTAGCCAAGTTGCGCGACTGAGGAATAACCCAACATGCGTTTAAGGTCACGTTCAAACATGGCCACGGCTGAGCCCACCAAGAAGCCACCCACGCATAGCGGAATCAGCCAAGACGACAAGAAAGACGCTTGAGGCCCAAGATTGGGAAGAAATAGCTCATACTGAAATCTCAACATCACGAACAAAGCGACCTTGGTTGCGCAAGCCGCAAAGAAAATCGCCACCGGCGTTGGTGCATACTGATAGGCATTGGGCATCCAAGCGTGCATCGGAAAAAGTGCCGCTTTGAGTGCCACCCCGAGGATCACAAACCCACCGGCAATCATGACCGGTAAGGTATCTGAGACGTCAGCCAATCGCGTTGCCATGTCAGCGATGTTTAAGGTCCCCGTCATCATGTAAAGGTAACCCACGCCAATCAAATAAAACGTGGCGCCCAAGGTACCGGTCACCAGATACTTAAAACTCGCAGTCAATGCCTGGCGCTTGGGGCCATTGGCCACCAAAACGTATGACGCCAATGACGAAATCTCCATGAAAACAAAGATGTTGAATGCATCACCGGTCACTGCGATACCCAAAAGACCCGTCATCGCCAGCAACCAGCATGAGTAAAGTAATGCCTGATGTTCTTCGCCCACCTCGGCGTTCATGCTTTCGCGACCAGCCGCCAAAGCCACCGTCGAAGCACCAGAGATAATCATCAACATCATCGCCGACAGTGGGCCAATCGTGAGCCCAATGCCAAACGGCACTGGCCAATTACCCAGTTCGTAGTAAATAACGCCGGTCTGCATGACTTGCGCTGTCAAAGCAATGGCCATGGCAAACGTCAGCGCACTCGTGACGATTGCCACCAACCATGGCAGGTTGCCACGGTTTGCCAACAACGCCAAAAGCGGCGCTACAAATAGAGGCAGCACCACCACGAGGACAGGGAACTGCGCCGCCAAACTCATGATTCTTGGTCCTGGCGGCGGATGTCACTTTCTTCGATCGAGCCATATTCCTCACGAATGCGAATGGCCAGTGCCAGCCCCAAAGCGGTCACGGCGATGCCGACCACGATGGCGGTCAGTATCAAAACCTGTGGCAATGGGTTGGCATATAGCTGCCCGGGTTCGGGTACGCCTCGCATGATGGGGCCCGTGCCACCCTCGACTTTATCCATGGTGATGTACAACAAAAACACGGCCGCTTGAAAAATACCCAAGCCGATCATGCGTTTGACATAGTTGCCTTTGACGAGCACGGCATAGAGCCCGACGACCAGCAACAGAATAAAAATCCAGTAGTTATAGAGACCCAGTAAAGTCATGGTTCTGTCCGTTTTTCTATTACTTAGTAAGTGGGTCGGTTAGCGATGGCATTAAAAATCAAGATCAAAACTGTGGTGACAGTCAGACCCACGCCAAACTCAACCAATAAAATGCCAACATATTGCCCGATCAGCGGATCAGACCACAGCACGTTGTAGTCCAGGAATGCGCCACCGAGCAGCAAGCAAACCAAACCAACACCAGTGTAGAGCGTGGCCCCAACAGCCGCCAATCGCAACATGGCTTTTTCAGGCATGGCTTTGGCTGAGCGATCAGCCCCCTCCAAAATGCCGTAGAGCATCACGGCAGCGGCAAACAGAGCACCCGCCGAGAACCCGCCACCCGGCGTGTACTTGCCGTGGAACTGAACCACCAATGCGAACAGCATCAGTAGCGGAATTACCAGCTTGCCGACCACGCGCAAAATAGAATGGTGCTGTACGCCACGAACCTTGGCGGCCAAGGCCTCGCTAGAGATCGTTTGGCGGCGCTTGGGCTTAAAGCTGAGCACGGACAGCACGCCGATACCTGCCGTGAAAATCACAATGACTTCGCCCAAGGTATCGTAGCCACGAAAGGAAGCCAAAATCGCGGTCACCACGTTGGGAATGTTTATCAGAAGGGGCGTCTGCTCGAGGTACCACGGCGCCACGTGTTGATGGACAGGTGCTAAGGGGTCACCCAACATCGGCTGCTGAAAAGTAGCCACAAATAGGGCGAGCGCCAACACACCCAACACAGCCATCGGAAACCAACTGAATTTTGCGCGAATGGCCTCTTTCTCGCCGGTCAATGCCAAAGCGCCCATAAACAGCACCGTCGACACACCAGCACCAACAGCCGCCTCCGTCAAGGCCACATCAGCGGCATCAAGGATGAAGAAATTAGAGGCCATCAACAAACTAAAAATGCCGAACCACATGCTTGCCACAAAAAGGTTCGTGGCAAGCACGGTAGCGATGGCCGCAACCGCCACTAGCGTTAGTGTCATGAAACCAAGCAGTGAAATCATGGCTCACAGCCCTCCTTCGATGCGTCTTGAGCGCCAAGCTCAGGCTTTAAACCGCCGAGCAAAGCGGTATTACCCAAAGCGTAGGACGACACGGGACCGGTAAAAAGCAAAAACACCAAGATGGCCAAAAGTTTAAACGTTGCCAATTCCAAGCCCGAATGCAACATCAGGCCAACCAAAATCAACATCGTTCCCAAGGTTTCGGTCACGCTTGCGGCATGAATGCGGGTATAGAGGTCTGGCATACGCATGACACCCACGCCACCGACCAACACAAAAAAACCACCCGCCGCCAAGAGCAACCATGACAACCATTCGAGGATCATGCCCATCATGATGAGGCCCCATTTTTGTCATTGCCCGCCGCTGGGACGACTTGAGGGACAGGGACCCGCGTCGCTTGGCGTGCTTGACGATTCTGAAAAAACTGCAACACGGCCAATACCCCGATGAAATTAATCAGTGCATAAGCAAGTGCCAGATCCAAAAAGTCTGGGCGCTCATATAAATAAGCAACGACAGCCACAAACAATACCGTCTTGGTTCCGAACATATTCATGGCTAAGATGCGATCGTAGATGGTGGGACCCATCAACCCCCTAATCGTGGCCATCACCATCGTGACCAATATGGCCAAACCAACTGCAATCAACATCAGCGCTCTCCCTTGCCACGCAGTCTCGCCACGCGGTCGTTCATGTCGCCACTGACGACACCCTCAGCGCCCGCAGCCGTCAATGCGTGCACGGTGACCACACCGTTTTCATCAATGTCTGTGGTTAACGTGCCAGGCGTGAGCGTAATGGAATTGCCAAACAAAACCTCCCGGACTTCGCCACGGCCCTTTGACTGGACGGTGACCATGGTAGGGCTGATGGGCATTTTTTTGGCGAGAATGATTGCGGTGACCTGCCAACTGGAGATCACGATTTCTTTGAGAAGCCAAGCCCAGTAGGCGAAAATGCCAACGCCCAAATGCACAGGCACAGACTCGTGGTCAAGCGTTTCAAAGCGGCGGACCAGCACAATGACCAGCAAACACGACGCAAGTCCGAGAAACAGCATTAGCGGAAGATAAAGGCCCGATAACAGCAGCCACAACACCACTAACGTGACAAATAGAACAATGATTTGCATGCAACGGCCACCCTGTCTTTGTTGAAACAAAACCGATGTTGTACACGACGTCATTCGACATCGGTTTCCCTTAATTACCCGGCGGAGGGGTCGAACACTCGGAACATTATAGGGTCACTGTCGCGATGTGGAAAATCGGCAGGCTTTCGCAGCAGTCATTGACCACTCAGTCTATTTGAGTCTGTTGCCATGTCATATCAAAATCACAATTGCTGCAGTGCGGGATAGGCAAGGGTAATCTTTTAATGGATGATCATGCTGAACAACTCTTAATACAAAAGCGAAACAACAACACGACATGGCAAAACAAATATTTTCGGGTTTAAAAATTCTCGACCTGACTCGCATCGTGGCCGGCCCACTGTGCACACAGAACATGGCCGACATGGGCGCAACAGTCTACAAAATTGAAAAGCCCGGCTTGGGCGATGACTCACGCCTCATGGGACCCAAACCGCGCGTCACCAATGGTCAACGACCGATTGATGCCGCCATGACATTTCTTGCTTACAACCGAGGCAAGCAATCCGTCACCATCGATATCACCCTACCCGAGGGTGCCGCGCTTGTCCGAGAGTTGGCATCCCACTGTGACGTAATGCTTGAGAACTACAAGTCCGGTAGCCTTAAAAAGCTTGGGCTTGATTACGACAGCATCAAGGCCATCAATCCCAGCATCATTTATTGCTCACTCACCGGCTTCGGCCATGACGGGCCCTACGCGGGACGACCTGCTTACGACTTTATTTTGCAGGGTATGGCTGGCCCCATGAGTACCTGTGGTCAGCCCGATGGCTCGCTAGGTGCCTCACCCATGCGCACCTCGATGCCCACCACTGATCTCATCACTGGTCTCTACATGAACGTGGCCATTGTGAGTGCGCTTTATTACCGCTTGACCACTGGCGAGGGTCAATACATCGAATCGACCCTTCTTGACGCCTCCGTTGCCTATAACGGACATTTGGCTGTGAGTTACTTGAATTCAGGCGTGATTCCAAAACGTGAGGGCAATGCCAACCCGATTGCAGCGCCCTCAGACGTGTTCGCCTGCGCCGACGGCTACCTCATCATCGCGGCCGGTAACGACCGGCAATTTGAGGGCTTGTGCCAAGCCATTGAAATGCCTCAACTGAACAAAGACGTCCGCTTCACCAATAGTGCGCAGCGCATCGAAAACCGAGAGGCGCTACGCGAGCAAATCGCGCAACGGGTGTTGCAACACGGCAAAGCCCATTGGCTGAATCGCTGCCGTGAATTCAATGTGCCAAGCGGCCCCATTAACAATATGCAAGAGGTCTTTGAAGACCCGGCGGTCATTCACCGCGGCATTGTGGTTGACGTACCCACCTCAAGTGGGGCTTTTTTGAAACTGGTTCGAAACCCCATGCGCTTCGCCAAAACCCCCGTTGAACACCACGCCCCGCCGGAACTGGGTGCCGATACCGATCAAGTGCTGGCTCAAGAGCTCAACCTTGACAAAGCAGCGCTTGATGCGCTCAAGCAAAGGGGCGTTATCTAGCACTGAAAATCTTTGGCTCGATTATTGCTTACCGAACAAAGGATTGACGCTTCATTTCAATTAACGCATTTCATCACAACAAACGCGAGGGGAAAAACGTGACCGTAGATATCGCTTTTAAGACAATGACCGAATTGGCCGAGGGCCTGGCCGCTAAACAATTCAGTTCTCAAGAAGTCACTCAACACTACTTAAGCCGCATCAGCAAGGCAAATAAAAAACTTCACGCATACGTCTCGGTTGACGAAGACATGGCCCTAGCAATGGCACGAGCAGCCGATGATCGCCGAGCCAAGGGTATTTCCCTAAGCGCATTGGATGGCGTGCCGTTTGCAGCCAAAGACCTGTGCGAGCTAACAGGCCACATCACCACAGCGGGCTCCCAAGCTTGGCACGATCGTCGCAGTAAAACCGACTGCACCGCCCTGATGAAGCTGCTGCGCAGCGGTATGGTGATGCTTGGCAAAACCCACATGGTGGAGTTTGCCTTTGGGGGCTGGGGCACCAACCCGGTCATGGGCACACCATGGAATCCCTGGGACCTTAAAACCCATCGCGTGCCCGGCGGCTCATCAAGTGGCTCAGGCGTTGCGGTAGCGGCTGGTTTGGCGCCTGCGGCCATTGGCTCAGACACGGGCGGCTCGATACGAATTCCATCGGCACTGAACGGCCTGACTGGCCTTAAAACAACCCATGGCCTCATCAGTTTGCATGGCGCAGTCTCCTTATCCACTTCGCTTGACACCCTCGGGCCCATGACTCACAGCGCCATGGATGCGGGCGCTTGGACCGCACTCATGGCGGGCCCTGATCCGCTTGATCCAGGCAGCCTTAACCGGCCTACCTTTGAATGGCGAGGCGATCAGCCGCTGGATAAAAGCCCACTGGCTGGTGTGCGACTGGCTGTTTTACCGGTTAATCAATACCCGATGGCGGTCGATGCGGCTTCTTTGCAAGCGTTTGAGGACGCGTGCAAGGTCTTGACGTCGCTTGGCGCTCATTTAACCGAGCTCACCCTGCCATTTGACTTTGATGACCTAATGAAGCGAAATGGCCAAATCATCGCCGCTGAAGCCATTGCCATTCACGAGAACTATATTGATGATCCGAAACTGCCACTCGGACCCGCTGTGCGCAAACGAGTACAAGGGGGGCGGGCCATTTCTGCAGGGCAATACGTGCGCGCCCTTGCCCATCACCGCGCTTGCAGCGCCCAATGGGGTGCCTTGATGCAAAATTACACCGCCCTTCTGACGCCCGCTATTCCTTTCCCTGCTATTGCTGTGGCCGACGTCGATGAGCTGCAAACCCCCATGGCATCATTTTCCCGTGCCGGCAACTACCTAACCGCCTGCGGCTTGGCCTTGCCGGCTGGTTTGAATAGCGCCGGATTGCCGCTCAGTGTGCAACTGCTGGGCAAGGCCTTTTCCGAAGCCGAGCTGCTGCGAATTGGCGTGGCCTTTCAGCACGTCACGAACTGGCACCGAGCAACGCCAGACCTCACCAGCGTGGGGCTGTAAATCGGTCACAAGCGAGCGCCTTGGCAGCCAAACGCTCGCTTGCCGATCGAATTCAAGCAAAAGGCGCTAAAATCATGGGCTTTCCATCGAATTTGTAGAACTTTTGCTGAAGGAGTAAAAGGTGCCTATTTACGCCTATCGTTGCACCGACTGCGGACACGCTGAAGACGTTCTTCAAAAAATGTCTGATGCGCGGTTAACAGTCTGTCCCGCTTGCGGTAAGTCAACTTACGCCAAGCAAGTCACGGCGGCGGGTTTTCAGCTCAAAGGATCGGGTTGGTACGTGACCGATTTCCGCAACAACGGTAACAAGCCCACCACTGGCAAAGCGCCGACCAACACAGCGGCCGCTGACAGCGCACCGGCTTCGCCTGCTAGCTCACCCGGTGATGCCAAGGCCAGCGAGAGCAAACCGAGTGACAGCAATGCCAGTGCCAGTAAACCCAGTGAAAGCAAATCCAGTGAAAGCAAACCGAGCTCACCGGCGCCAGCTGCCAATGGCAGCCATTAGTCGTCAAAAATAATGTCTTATCTGGGGTGCTAGCACCCCAGAGCCTGCCCCTTAAGGAGCACTTCCGAATGCGTACTTGTTATACCGGTGAGGTTAGCCGCAACCACCTTGATCAAACCGTGACTCTATTTGGCTGGGTACATCGCCGTCGCGATCATGGCGGGGTCATTTTTATTGACTTGCGCGACCGAGCTGGCTTGGCACAGGTCGTGTTTGATCCTGACAACGCGGCGGCCTTTGAAGTGGCTGAGCGCCTACGCAGTGAGTTCTGCATCAAGATTGTTGGTCGAGTGCGCAACCGTCCTGAAGGCACCACCAACAGTGATCTGGCTTCAGGCGAGATTGAAATTCTATGTGATAGCGTTGAAATTCTGAACGCTTCAGTGACCCCCGCTTTCCAGCTTGACGATGAAAATCTCTCAGAAACCACGCGTCTAACCCACCGGGTACTCGACCTGCGACGCGGCCAAATGCAAAAGAACTTGACCTTGCGTTACCGGGTTAGCATGGCTATTCGGCAATACCTCGATCAGCTCGGTTTCATCGATATCGAAACCCCGATGCTGACCAAAAGTACGCCAGAAGGTGCCCGCGACTATTTGGTGCCCTCGCGCGTGAATGCGGGTGAATTTTTTGCATTGCCGCAATCGCCTCAGCTCTTTAAGCAGTTATTGATGGTGGCGGGTTTTGACCGTTACTACCAAATCACCAAGTGCTTCCGTGACGAAGACTTAAGGGCTGACCGTCAGCCTGAATTCACTCAGATTGACTGTGAGACGTCATTTTTGGGTGAAGAAGAAATCCGCGCGATTTTTGAAGGCATGATTCGCGACGTTTTTCAGTCAACCCAAGGCGTCGCCTTGGCCAATCCGTTCCCCATCATGACTTACGCCGAAGCCATGCGCTTGTATGGCTCTGACAAGCCAGACTTGCGAGTGGCCATGCAATTCACCGATCTGTCTGACGTCATGCAAGACGTGGACTTTAAGGTGTTTGCCCAAGCCGCACAAACGCCCGGCAGCCGTGTCGTGGCGCTTCGTGTGCCAAATGGCGCCGCTTTGTCGCGCAGCGAAATTGACGGTTACACCAAGTTCGTGGCGATTTATGGTGCCAAAGGTTTGGCTTGGATCAAAGTCAACGAAGTGGCCAAAGGCCGCGACGGTCTGCAATCACCGATCGTCAAGAACATACACGATGCCGCCTTGACCACCATGATCGAACGCACCGGCGCCCAAGACGGTGATTTGATCTTTTTTGGGGCCGACCGCAGCAAAGTCGTCAACGACGCCATCGGTGCGTTGCGCCTCAAAATTGGTCACAGTGAATTTGGTCAGGCCAACGCCCTGATGCAACCTGGCTGGAAGCCATTGTGGGTGGTGGACTTTCCCATGTTTGAATACGACGAAGAAGCTGGCCGATTCACGGCTGCTCATCATCCCTTCACCAGCCCCAAAGATGGCCACGAAGACCTACTGACCACCAACCCCATCGAAGCACTCTCAAAAGCCTACGACATGGTGCTTAACGGTAGCGAGATCGGTGGTGGCTCAGTGCGTATCCACCGCGAAGAAGTCCAAAGCAAAGTATTCCGTGCGCTCAAGATTGACGAACAAGAGGCCCAACTCAAGTTCGGTTTCTTATTGGATGCGCTGCAATACGGCGCACCACCGCATGGTGGCATTGCCTTTGGCTTAGACCGTATCGTCACCATGATGACCGGTGCTGAGTCGATTCGCGACGTGATTGCTTTCCCCAAGACCCAGCGCGCACAGTGCTTGCTCACGAAAGCGCCTTCGGCTGTCGATGAGAAGCAACTCAAAGATCTGCACATTCGCCTGCGCCAAAGCGACGTGCCAGCACCACAGTCCTAAGCTGATGGCGCGGCTGCGACTCGTCAGCTACAACATTCACAAAGGCCGTTCATTGGGCGGTCGTGATTCTTTGGGTGAGTTGCGCTTAGGCCTGCACGGCCTGCACCCTGACATTCTCTTTTTACAAGAGGTACAGGGGCGCAACGAACAGCGCATGAATTTACATGCACAACATGAATCCTTGGGCGCCGCCTTGCGCATGGAAGTGGCTTATGGTTGTAACGCCGTGCACGACCTCACCGATCATGGCAACGCCTTGCTATCGCGCTTTCCAATTGACAGCTACGAAAACGAAGATGTGTCGGACCACGCGCTTGAGCAACGCGGGCTACTACACGCCGAAGTCAAAATAGCCGGTCGCACAGTTCACTGCTTTGTGGTTCATTTGGGTCTTTTTGCCGATAGCCGTGTCCGACAAGTGCAAGCCATGACCGAGCGCATCAGACGCTTGGTGCCAGACGATGCGCCCGTCTTGATTGCCGGTGACTTTAACGATTGGCGTGACGAGCTTGCGCCACTTTTTATCACGCAACTCGGCGTGCGCGAAGTGTTTTCTCTGGCGCCCCGAACTGCCGGCGACATGCCCCGATTGCGTGACTCCATGCGACAACTCGGTCAAGTGTTACGCGGCCAACAACCCCTCTCGTCTTTGTCGCGGGAAAAGCGCCTGCACATCAATCAGTTGCCGCTCGACGGCGCCCAAGCCATCCGACGCCCCCCAAAAACGTTCCCCGCTAGGTTTCCCATGCTCAGACTTGATCGCATTTATCAGCGTGGCTTCGCCGTTAAAAAAGCACAGGTATTACGCGGCAAACCTTGGACCTTGCTTTCCGATCATGCCCCAATCGTGGTGGACGTCGAGCTCGGTTAACTCAAAGCCACGCGCCTAACCAAGGGCGCTCGCCACCAGCATGCTGGCAATACCCCACATCATCAGGGCCACAAACGCATCAATCCAGTGGCGAATTCGATCCAGCGTCAGGTGTCGACCAAGCCACCAAATCAAAGCCCCAAACACCAAAAACCAAACCCCTGAGCCCACAATAGCGCCCAAACCAAAGGCTGTTTGCGCGTCGCCCTCATAGGCCGTTGACGCACTGCCAATCAGCACGGTGGTATCGAGCCAAGCGTGGGGGTTGAGCACAGAAAAACCCAAGGCTGTCACGATCGCTTGTGTGCGACTGACCGCAGGCTCAACCGATTGAGCGCTAGCCGATATTTGTCGACGCCTCAAAAATCCATGCCCCGCTCGCTTGGCAGCCAGCGCACCGTATACCAACAAAAATGTCACCCCTGCTGTCAACAGCACGGTGCGCAACCAAGGCAGCGCCAACGTCATGGCCGTTAAGCCGTAAACACCCGTGGTAATTAACACCATGTCAGCCAAGGCGCAGACGCCCGCCGTCAACCACAAGTGCTGACGCTTAAGCCCCATGCGCAAAAGATGTGCGTTCTGTGGACCGATTGCCATGATGAGAGAAATACTCAGAAAAAATCCAGCCGAGAAAGTCGCCAAAGGAAAGGGTGCACTAGCCATGAACTTCAACCTCAAAAAAGCAAAAGATTGCAAAAGATGTTGAGCATCATGACGCACTGCCCACATTTATTAAATATAATTAATAATTAGTTTAATTAATTAATTTATTTTTAATTGACGAGATGATTGATCCCAAACATTTGCAAGCACTGGTTGCTGTTCACGCCGAAGGTAGCTTTTTAGCGGCGGCGCGTGCGCTTGGCTTAACACCGGCCGCCATCACACAACGCATCAAGGCCTTAGAGGCCACCATTGGTTCGCTTGTTTTAATCCGAGGCAAAGCATTGCGCCTCACGCCACAAGGCCAATCGCTGCTTGCTTACAGTCAACGCTCACAGTTGCTTGATCAAGACCTACGCGAAACGTTAAAACTGAACCCGCGCACAGGGCGTGGTGGGCGTAGCCGCTCAAGCTGGCAAACGTTGCGCGTGGCCATCAACGCAGACTCCTTGGCCACTTGGTTTTTGCCAGGCGTTCATTTGGCATTAACCAAACACCAATTGTTGCTTGACGTGGTCATTGATGACCAAGACCATACCCATGAGGCACTAAAAACTGGCGATGTGATCGGCTGCATCACCACCTTGGCGCAACCCATTCAGGGCTGCTTGGCCGAACCGATCGGTGCCCTACGCTACCGCGCAGTGGCCAATCAGCAATGGTTGGCGCGATGCTTGACATCAACAGGTCGGTTGTCGATTCACCGCTTACTGGCCCAACCAGCCGTGGTGTTCAATCGCAAAGACGCCATGCATGATCGTTTTTTGGCGAAATACTTTGAACTGCGCCAACCGCTTTACCCCAAACACTTTGTACCAGCGCTAGACGCCTTTGAGCGTGCTATTGCTTTGGGGCTGGGTTGGGGGATGGTGGTGGATATGCCAACCAGACCGTTCGCTCTCGCCGGCGATGTGGTTGAAGTGTTGCCTAACCAGTGTTTAACAGTGCCGCTGTACTGGCAACACTGGGAAAAAGAACCCAACGCCGCTGCCGCCCTGACGCAAGCGGTGAAAGAGGCCGCGCACTCGGCACTCTATCAAACACCATGAATTGCTCGAAAAAAAAACCAACGACCAGGCTAACGACCCGCGCGCTGGTAATTGTCTTGGAGCCTGACGATATCGTCCTCACCCAGGTAGCTACCCGATTGAACTTCAATGATTTCCAATGGAATTTTGCCAGGATTGGCCAGGCGATGAATCTCACCGAGAGGGATATAGGTCGACTCGTTTTCACTTAAGACCATGACTTTGTCGCCACAGGTGATTTCAGCCGTGCCTTGCACCACGATCCAGTGCTCTGCGCGGTGATGGTGTTTTTGAAGGCTCAAACTAGCGCCTGGCTTGACCATGATGCGCTTGACCTTAAAACGATCGGCCTCATCGATGCTGTCATACCAACCCCATGGCCGGTGCACTTTGCGGTGCAACTGATGTTCTTCACGCTTTTGACTCGACAGTCGCTCGACGATGGCCTTGACCTGCTGGGCTTGGTCACGATGACCCACCAACACCGCATCAGCGGTTTCAATAATCACCAAATCCTCAACACCGACGGCACCCACTAACCTGTGGCTGGCATGAATCAACGAGTTCTTGGTGTCAATGACCACCGTATCACCAACGGTCACGTTACCCTGCCGATCTTTCTCACTGAGCTGCCAAACCGCATCCCACGCGCCCAAGTCGCTCCAACCGGCGTCAAGTGCCACAACTTCAATCGAAAATTCGCTGCCTGGGCATCGCTCGAGCACCGCATAGTCCGCCGAGATGGCAGGCGCGGCTAAAAAGGCCTCAGATAGTGGCCGTACAAATTGATGATCAACCGCTGCACCAGCCCAAGACGCGTTCACATGATGGCTGATTTCGGGCGCGAAGCGCTCGATGGCCTTTAGCCAAACGCTGGCTCGCACCACAAAAATGCCGGCATTCCATGCGTATTCGCCGCTGGCCAAGTACTGCTGAGCGGTCTCTAGGTCTGGCTTTTCTGTGAACTGAATGACGGGATAAGCCTCACTGGCGACGACTTGTGCACCGCGCCGTATGTAGCCATAACCGGTTTCAGGGCTAGACGGTGGCACGCCAAGTACCACCAGCGCACCGGTTTGGGCCCGTTCTATGGCGCGCGTTAGCGCCTGAGCGAAGGCAACACCATCCGTGACCACTTGGTCCGCGGGTGACACCACCAAGATGGGATCTATATCAGCCGGTGCTGCTGCGATCGCCGCCTTTGCCGCGAGGGTGATAGCCGGTGCGGTGTTGCGCCCTTCGGGCTCAAGTAACAATAAGGCATCGGTGCCAACGTCAAGCTCACGCCACTGTTCTGCCACCAAAAACCGATGCGACTCGTTGGTCACAATCAAAGGTTGAGCCGCCACCAGTAACGGGCTCGCCAGCCCAGTTAAACGCGCAACACTTTGTTGAAACAAACTTTGTGTGCCCTGTAACACCAGAAACTGCTTGGGAAACCCAGCGCGCGACAAGGGCCAGAGACGACTACCCGAGCCGCCGCATAGAACCACGGGGGTGTAAGTCATCGAGGAGTTTGAAGACATGGATGTCCTTGAATAGGGTTCAAATATTGGGTTAACCGTGTAATCCGGCATGCCGCAAAACTGCGATTAGTTTAGTTCACGCGGGCGTGGTGCGTCATCACATCAAGCACCACTTTACCGTCTGCACTTAGCACGTGGGTGCGCGAGACGGCAGTCAATCGGCCGCGATGCGTGATGGTGCTCTCACTCAATAAGGTTGTGCCAAGCCCCGGGCTGACGTAGCTTGCGTTCACACCCGTGCAACGCCATTGATCGCCCAAAGCCGCATTGGCAGATATCAACGCCAGGCCCAAGGTAACGCCGCCTTGCACGTGCCCCACCCGATTGCCCACGTGCGGTCCATTGGTGAGCACTGCTTTGGCGCCTTGTGGGGTGTGTTGGACATCAGCACCCAACAAGAGGAACCAGAAACTGGGTGCTTGATCGGCATGGGCCCAGTTTTCTAAGGCCTGTTGACTGCGATCAACAATCTCGCGCTCAGACGGTGAAAGCGTCTCGATGGCCGGGCGCGGCAAATCGGGCGCGGGTTGCTCAATCCATGGAATGGGATGCAAAGTCTGGCCTTTGGGTGCGGGCAGGACCATGAAGGTACCCGTGCCAAACGCCACCACTTTGTCGCCCGCCACAATTCGTGTGCGGCTCATGCCAAGGCGGCCCGTTGACTGGGCAAAAAATCCTTCCAGTTCACCGTGTGCCACAAGATCACCCGTGAGCCGCTCACCAGTCAGTTGGAGATTCAGTGATACGGTTGCCAGGCGTGCTATTGGCGTGGCGGCCGCACGCACCGCATTAGCCAACGCAAAATCAGCCAACACGGTTAAGGCACAGAGATCCACGCAGCCTTTGCCATCGATGAGGGCTGACTGTGCAGGCATGGTCACACGCGCATGACCACCACCAACGCCTTCGAAGGTAAGACCCAAAAAGTTGCCACAAAAGTGATAGCCGGGGGCGCGATTCAACGCAATGGCTTTAAACACTTGATCGATAATTTGTGCTGATAATTGACGGTTGGTGCTCATCGGATTTCCGTGTTTTGTGTCAAGGCGACTATACACTCAGGGATCTTGCCCAACACGGAACCAGTCACGCTGTTGTTCGTTAAGCCAACATGACGCTTGCACGCCGAATCGCCCATTTAGACATGGATGCTTTTTTTGCATCGGTTGAGTTGTTGCGCTACCCGCAGCTCAAAGGTCACGCCGTGGTGGTAGGTGGCAAGAACGTGCCCGCGCCATTCGTTGATGAAACGGGCCAATGGCAGTACGGCCGCCTGGGACAGTACGCCGGACGCGGCGTGATCACGACCTCAACTTACGAGGCCCGTGCGCTCGGCGTGTTTTCTGGGATGGGGCTGATGCAAAGCGCCAAGTTAGCCCCAGAGGCTATCTTGTTGCCCGCCAACTTTGAGGCCTACCGCGACTATTCACGCCGCTTTAAGCAAGCCGTGGCCTTAGTCGCGCCCATCATGGAAGATCGGGGCATCGATGAGATCTATCTTGACCTGAGCGATCTTGATTCAGACACCTTGGCGTTAGCAAGACGCATCAAACAATCCGTATTTGATGCCACTGGCTTGTCTTGTTCAATTGGGATCACCCCCAACAAACTACTCTCTAAAATCTGCTCTGATTTGGACAAACCCGATGGTTTGACTTTGCTTAGCACTGAAGAAATCACAACGCGCATCTGGCCACTGGCCGCAAGCAAGGTCAACGGTATCGGCCCCAAAGCCACCCTCAAGCTCGCAGAACTGGGCATTCACACTATTGGTGATGTGGCTCAGACACCAATGCTTGACCTGCAACAAGCTTTTGGGCGTCAAATGGGGCAATGGTTGCATGAGGCTTCACACGGCATTGACGATCGACCGGTGGTGACCTACCGCGATCCCAAGTCGCTGAGCCGGGAATCAACGCTCGCGTCTAACTTACACGTCAAACACGACCGCGAGGCCCTGACTCGTATGGTTGATGATCTTTGCCAGCGGGTGGCCGAGGACTTGGCACACAAGCAACGCCGCTGCAAAACCGTTGGCATCAAAGTCAAGTTTGCCGACTTTTCTGTGGTGACGCGTGATTTAACCGTGCCGGAAGCCATCGCAGAGGCCCGTGACATACGCGATGCGGTGTCGGATTGTTTGAAGCGCGTGGTCTGGCACGATCGTATTCGGTTACTGGGCGTTCGGGCCAGCGGCTTGGTTATCCCCGGCGAAGACCCGCCTCTGCCTCAACTGCCACTCTGGCGCTAGGGGGTAATAAGACCTCGAATGGTTTGCGCGGCAGTGGCAGCACCGGTCATTTCGATCGGTTCGGATCGCCCTCTATTAAGCAGCACACTTAAGGCTGTGCAGAAATCACCGGCTGTCAACTGACCGTGTGTGATGGTTTGGACATGGCCACTGTCGCTCACCCAACGCATTAAAGCGTCACTCTCTGGCCAATCTGCACGCGCCACAGACAAGATCGGCGTGCCAGCTGCGCATGCCTCAACAAAGGTGCCGTAGCCCGGTTTGGTTAACACCACATCGCTGGCCGCAATCAAGGCTTGGTAGGTCGGCGCATGGCCGTCGACCACCACAGCGTGTGGGTGCTGGTTGGCGAGCGCTGCTGTCACCAAATAAATCACCGCTCTACCGTTGCAATGGGTCGGCCAAGCCGCGGGTTGCAGTTCGGTGGGAATACCACCCATGCTGACCAAGACCAACCATGGGTCACGAGTTTGTTTATTGTTTTCTTTCTGGTGGATTCTCTCTACCCATCGGATCACAGTCTCTGGACAAGTCTTGGGTGGGGGTTCGCCAACCACACCGATCGAACGGGCATTGGCGAGTCCAACCATTGACATGCTCGGAGTGGGCTGCAGAAAAACCGCCGCACTGGCATAGGCGTCACGCATGGTCTGTAAGATGCGCTCAAATGTTTGCAAGCCCATACCGGCTTGGCTCAAAGCCGCCGGACAAGCGCGCACACTTTGCACCAAAATGTCAGCCCAATTTAGCGAACAGATGGCCACTGCGGTGACGCCCGCCTGGGAAGCACCCGCCAAGGTCAGATAAGGGATATCGGCAAACACCAAATCCGCGGCTTGCTCAGCCAATTGTTCTGCCACCTGATCCACATGCCGTGTCCAATCGGCATGTAAAGCCTGATAGCGACGCAAGCTGGCTGGTAGATCGGATTCTAAAGCGCTGTACATCTGCATGCCAAAATCGTCTGACACCACATCGATGGCAAACGGCACACGCACGCGCCGGGCCATATGCAGGGCTGGCAGCTTGGTGCGCAGGGTGAACCGGATGGATGGGGCGACTGGGTTGGGGTTGGGGTTGGGGCTGGGGTCAGTTTGGGTTATTTCAGACGTGAATTGATTCAAAACAGGCGCCACTTGCGCCAAGTGACCAAAACCGTGTGAAGAGATGGCGACCACACAATGTTTTGTGGGCAATGCATGGCTCATGATTCGACGCCGATCAGGTGTTGCCCTTTGCTGATTGACCTTGTTCAGTTCTCAGTTGCTCAAGTGACAGCGCTTGATCGGCTTGGTCCTTGACTGACAGCAGGGGTTGGGCTGCGATGGGCCATTCGATGCCGATCGCGGGATCAGCCCAGTAGAGTGCCTTCTCGAAGGCGGGGTAGTAATAGTCGGTCGTCTTGTAAAGAAACTCGGCCACATCGCTTAACACCACAAAGCCATGGGCAAAACCAGGCGGCACCCAAAGTTGCTGCTTGTTGTGCTCAGACAAATGATGGCCGGCCCACTGACCAAAGGTCGCCGACCCTGGCCGCACATCGACGGCCACGTCAAACACTTCGCCAGAAGTCACCCGCACCAACTTGCCTTGGGCGTGCTGTGCCTGAAAATGCAAACCACGCAGCACGTGTTTGGCCGAACGGCTGTGATTGTCTTGCACAAACGAGACCTCAAGCCCGGTGGCTGATTCGAAATCTTGCTGATTAAAGCTTTCGAAGAAAAAGCCCCGATCATCCCCAAACAATTTGGGGGTGAGCAACAAGACATCAGGCAAGGCGGTGTTTTGGACGGTATAGGGCATAGGGGGCCTGGCTTAACGCTGTGAAACCAGGCGCAAAAGGTATTGGCCATAGCTGTTTTTTTGTAAGGGCGCGGCTAGCTTTTCAACTTGTTCGCGATCAATCCAACCGTTGTGCAGCGCGATTTCTTCTGGGCAAGAGACCATCAGGCCTTGACGCTTTTGAATGGTCGCAATGTAGCTCGATGCCTCAAGCAAGCTGTCTTGTGTGCCGGTGTCGAGCCAGGCATAACCACGGCCCATGATTTCAACCGTCAACTGCTCGCGCTTGAGGTATTGCAGGTTGACGTCTGTGATCTCAAGTTCACCACGGGCCGAGGGTTGGATGTCGCGGGCAATATCGCAGACGGTGTTGTCGTAGAAGTAAAGTCCCGTCACCGCATAGTTACTGCGAGGTTGCGCAGGCTTTTCTTCTAGGCTCACGGCGCGCTGTTGGCCATCAAAGGCCACCACACCATAACGCTCAGGATCGTGCACGTGATAAGCGAAGACAGTCGCCCCATTGGGCTGGGCATTGGCACTTCCTAGCAACTTCACCAAGTCGTGGCCGTAAAAGATGTTGTCACCAAGTACCAAGGCGCTCGGGCCGCCATTCACAAACGAGCGGCCAATAATGAAGGCTTGCGCCAAACCGTCCGGTGAGGGTTGAACCGCGAACTGAATGTTCATGCCCCATTGGCTGCCGTCGCCCAACAAGGCCTCAAACCTCGGGGTGTCTTGCGGGGTGGAAATCAAGAGTACGTCTCGGATACCCGCGAGCATCAGGGTGCTCAAGGGGTAATACACCATGGGCTTGTCGTAGATGGGCAGTAACTGCTTAGAAACAGTCTGCGTAATGGGGTAGAGACGGGTGCCTGAGCCGCCAGCCAAAATAATGCCACGGCGTGCGGTTTGAGTGTTGTTAGCCATATTGCTTTTCTACCCACTGTCGATAGTCACCGCTAGTGACATTTTGTACCCAAGCTGGGTTTTGTAAATACCAATGCACTGTTTTTTCTAAGCCAGACTCAAAGGTTTCTTCAGGTGACCAATCCAATTCTGCCGAAATCTTACTCGCATCAATGGCATAGCGACGGTCGTGCCCGGGACGGTCTTTCACAAATGTCATCTGATCGGCATAGGGCTTGCCATCGGCGCGAGGCCTTAAGGCATCCAAGTGCTGGCAGATGGTTTTAACCACTTCGAGGTTTGCTTTTTCGTTATGACCACCAATGTTGTACGTCTCACCCACGCGACCGTCTTGCAAGACACGAATGATGGCGCGCGCATGATCTTCAACATACAGCCAGTCTCGGACCTGCTGGCCATCACCGTAAATGGGCAGTGGTTTACCTGCCAATGCATTCAGGATGACCAATGGGATCAACTTTTCCGGGAAATGATAGGGCCCGTAGTTGTTGCTGCAGTTGGTGGTCAGCACAGGCAAGCCATAAGTGTGGTGCCAAGCGCGAACCAAATGATCCGAGGCCGCTTTGCTGGCCGCATAAGGGCTGTTAGGCTCAAACGGGTTGGTTTCGCTAAAAGCAGGATCGGTGGGCGACAAGGTGCCATAGACCTCATCGGTCGAAACATGCAGAAATCGGAAGGCTGTTTGCGGTTGTGCGGACAATGACTGCCAAAACCCACGGACCGATTCCAGCAGGTGGAATGTGCCGTTCACATTGGTTTCGATGAATTCGCCAGGCCCGTGGATCGATCGGTCAACATGTGATTCAGCAGCAAAATTAATCACCGCACGGGGCTGATGCTCTTGCAGCAAGCGCGCAACCAATTCGCGGTCACCAATATCCCCTCTCATAAAATGGTATCTGCTATCTGATTGAAATTTCGATAGATTTTCTAGGTTGCCGGCATAGGTCAGCTTATCGAGATTGAGCACTGGCTCGTCCGAAAGTGACAACCAAGTGTGTACAAAATTACTACCTATAAAACCCGCGCCGCCTGTAACAATAATCATGTTTGCTCACTTTCCTAAGTGTTTTAATTGTACCAAACCAGCTCTTTTGATACCAAAAAAGGGCCAGAAGCATTGTCCGTACATTGCCAAATTGTGTATATGATTTGAAGCAAGAGTTTTCAAAAGCTCGGCCTAATCAAAAACCACAGGGGGATCAAATGAGGGAAATTATTACCGTATCTGTTGCTTGCCTGACTCGCTCGATCGCGGGAGACAAACAATGAACGGGCTAGGACGCATCGTGCACAGCCGCGAATCACGCCGCCAAGCCATGAACAAACCGGTCGCCGCTTTTGAAAGCCTTGGACGCCCCGAGAATTTAGCCGATGAAATTGCGCAACAGCTGCGTGACCGTATTCTAAAAGAGACGCTTGGCCCAGGCCAGCGCCTACCAACCGAGCAAGCACTAGGCGCACAGTTTGGCGTCAGCCGCAACGTGGTTCGCGAGGCAATCGCCCGTTTAAAGTTGACTGGCTTGGTTGAGACACGCCATGGTGTGGGCACATTCGTCAAACGTGACCTGGCCAACCGCCCCTTTGAAGTCGAGCAAGACGATCTGCTGGATTTTAAGCAATTGATTGATGTTTACCGCTTACGCGTTGAGATTGAGTCGGGTGCTGCCGCTTTGGCCGCCACTCATCGCAACACCGCACAACTTGAAGCGCTCAAAGAAGCCCTCAAGCAAGACGATCACCCAGCAGAGGACTGGGAAGCTGGTGCCAATTCAGCAGTCGATTTTCATTTGGCAGTTGCGCAAGCCTCAAACAACCCATATTTTGTTCGCATCATGGGTCATTTGAGCTCTGTCATCCGCGATGCGGTCCGCACCTTGCGCTTCAGAAGTTCAGGCACACCGCGCATCCTTGAAATCCATGCCGAGCATGAGCGTATTGTGCAAGCCATCGAAAAGCAAGATGCCAACGCCGCCCGCCAAGCCATGCGTGATCACCTAGAAAACGGTATAAACGGATACCGCAACCTATTTGGAAATTAATCGCGCATGGACAACTCAACAAACAATGTCATCGTTGAAAAGCGTGGCGGGCAAGGCTGGATCACTTTTAACGACCCTGCCAAACACAACGCCATGTCTTTGGACATGTGGGCTGCCGTTGAGCCCGCACTCAAGGCTTTTGAGAATGACGATGAAATCCGTGTCGTTGTACTGACGGGTGCTGGTGAAAAAGCTTTTGTTAGCGGTGCCAACATCTCTCAATTCGAAAAACTACGCTCATCAGTCGACGCAGTGGCCGAATATGAGCGAGTCGCTGAAGGCGCTCAAAACGCCATCTACAACTACTCGAAACCCACAGTGGCCCGTATTAAGGGCTACTGCATCGGGGGCGGTTTGAACTTGGCCCTATGTTGCGATATTCGGATTGCTTGCGACAACAGCTCGTTTTCAATTCCAGCCGGCAAAATGGGTTTGGGCTATCGATTGACTGCGATTCGCAACTTGGTGACCGCCACCGGTCCAGCCAACGCGCTGGACATCTTTTTGTCGGCGCGCCGGATTGCCGCCCAAGAAGCCCAACAAATGGGTTTGATCCAGCACTTAGCGACCGAAGACACCTTTGAGCAAACCGTGCGTGAGCATTTGGATCGTATCGCTGCCAATGCGCCCCTAACGTTGCGTGTGGGCAAGCACATGATTCGGCGTTTCCAAGACGTGCCGTCTGAAATCGACATGGAAAAAATGCGCGAGATGGTACTGAGTTGCTTTGCCAGTGAGGACTATCAGGAGGGTAAGCAAGCGTTTGCCCAAAAGCGTGCTCCCGTCTTTAAGGGCCGATAGTGACTGGCGCGACTGCGCACACCCAGAGATCAGTCTAGCGACCGCACATGGCTGATCTTTGGTTTTTGTTGTTTCCCAGTGTCACGATGTTTGCCGTTATGGTGCTCACGACAATTGTCGGTGGTACTATGCGAGCCTTTGCTGGGTTTGGCGGCGGTCTGTTGCTCGCCCCCATCTTTAGCCTCTACTTGCCCCCAAAAGACGTGGTAGTGGTGGTGATTTTGTTGAACTTCGCAAGCACCTTTCAGTTGTTGCCGGGAATGTGGAAAAGCATCGATTGGCCCTTGATCTGGCGCATGGTGCCTTCAGCATTGCTGGGCATCCCAATTGGCAGCTATGTGCTTTCCGGCTTAGACGCCGCCATGTTTCGACATATTGTGGCTGGTGTGGTGATTGTGTTGTCACTTGTGCTCTTAACGGGCTGGTGCTACAAAGGCCCACGGGGTAGACTTCAAGACAGCATCGCCGGCATCACCAGTGGCATGTTGACCTCGGTTGCTGGCATTGGAGGCCCACCGTTTGTGTTGTATATGCTGTCTGCCAAAGGCTTCTCTCCCGTGGACTTTCGCATCTTTTTTACGGTGTTCTTTGCCTTCACGCAACTCACCGCCGTGACCCTGCTGCTGATTCAAGGCGCGATGCAACCGTATCAGTTTGGTTACATCGGCACGCTATTGCCGCTTTACCTGATGGCCACCGCGCTTGGCGCCTATTTGTTTGCCAAGGCGTTAAAAAACTACGCCAACCAAATCAAACGCATATCGCTTTGGCTACTTCTGGCCGTCGGCGTGATTACCTTCGCGATTTAGGTTTAATAAGATAGGTTGGGCTTAAAACGTTTCGGTCTTACAATGCCGCCATGTCTGAACACACTCCTCAGCGCGTTTTAATCACCGGCTGCCAAGGCCAAGTAGGCCATGCTTTGGTCCAACAATTGGCGCCTGACTTTCAACCTATCGGCTATGACCGCCTGGGGCTTGACCTTAGCGACTTGGATCGTTTGGCTGACAAATTACACGCGGCCATCGAAGCGCAACAACCCTGTGCCATCATCAACGCGGCCGCGTTTACGGCTGTTGATCGGGCTGAGTCGCAAGAATCGCTCGCTTACGACATCAATGCGCTTGCGCCTGGCATCATGGCCACGGTCGCGGCCTCGCACGGTCTGCCAATGGTGCATTATTCAACCGACTATGTGTTTGACGGCAAGCGCGTTGGCGCATACACAGAAGACGATCTGACGGGCCCATTGTCAGTTTACGGACGCAGCAAGTTGGCCGGCGAAAAGGCAATTCAGGCGGCAAACGGCCCACACTTGATTTTGCGAACCAGCTGGGTTTTCGGTGCGCACGGGCAAAACTTTCTTAAAACCATGTTGCGACTGGCTCAAGAGCGCGATGCTTTAAGTGTTGTCGACGATCAACTCGGGGCGCCAACGTCAGCCGAGCTGATTGCTCAAAGCACTCACACCGCTCTTTCAAGTTTAATCAGGGGCGATGGCGCTCACGATCCTCGTTGGGGGCTCTATCACCTTGCGGCCAGTGGCCACACCAGCTGGCACGGCTACGCCCAACACGTGATCTCGCGCGCCAGGGCGCTGGGCTGGCCCATTCGCATCAAAGACGACGCCATTGCGGGTATTGCCGCTCAAGACTACCCCGTGGCGGCCACACGCCCCATGAACTCACGCCTAGACACCCGCAAATGGCAGCAGGCCTTTGGCGGCGCCGCTGCTGCAGACCAAGGCGAAATGCTACCGAACTGGCAAGTCGGTGTTGATCACGTTCTGGCAAAGATCACTTTGCAACCATGAGGATCTTGATCGTTCGAACCTCATCACTCGGTGACCTGATTCACATGTTGCCGGCGATTACAGACATTGAACGACACGTCCCGAATGCTGTGATTGATTGGGTGGTGGAAGAAAACTTTGCCGAAATACCGCGTTGGCACAAGGCGGTGCAAGACACCATTGTGGTTGCGCATCGCCGCTGGCGACGCTCTTGGTGGTCAGCGGCGACCCGTTCTGAAAGAAAAGCCGCTGTTGATCGCTTGCAATCGGTGAACTACGACATCGTGCTCGACATGCAGGGACTACTCAAATCGATTGGATTTGTGCGTGCCGCCCGAGGTGTGAAGCACGGCCTGAGTTGGACCTCAACCCAAGAGTCGCTGTGCTCGCTTTTTTATGATGTAAAGCACCCCGTGGCCTTTCACCAACCCGCGGTTATCCGTCAACGTTTGCTGGCTGCAGCCACATTTGGTTACGCTGTGACTGGCGAGCCTGATTTTGGGTTGGATCACTTGGCTATCAATGCACCCACAGCGCCTTATGCGGTCATCATGCCTTCGGCGAGTCGTGACGATAAGCTCTGGCCAGCCCCAGATTGGCAAGCGGTTTTTGATGCGCTACAAACACATGGTTTGGGCTTGCAACTGCTTGCTGGAAACGACAACGAACGGGTCCGTGCGCAGGCCTTGATTGAAGCCCGGCCCGATGCCGTCGTTACCCCAAAAAGTTCGCTCACTGAACTGGCCGCTTTGCTGGCTAACGCCCGCGTGATGGTCGGCTTAGACAGCGGCTTGACGCACTTGGCAGCTGCGCTTGGGACGGACACGATTGGTATTTACAAGGCCTCAACACCGGCCATAACCCCGGTTGAAGGTCGCGGTTTTGTGGCGAGCTTGGGCGACCAAAATCGCTCGCCTAGCCAAGATGAGGTGTTAGAGGCGCTGCGTGCCGCCTTGTCCTCGTTTTGTCCTCGCTTGGCGCCTAACTGAGCGCATTGGCGCTGTTGCCTGTGGCCTTTCGTATACTTGAAATCATTCAAACCTGCCAAAAGGAAAACTTGACGTGTTTGCACGCTGGATTTATTCGCTGTTGCTCATCATGGTTGCGCCGCTGGCCTTGGGGCTGTTGATGTGGCGAGGCCGCGCTAGCCAACACGATTGGCAGGCGCTAGCCGCTGAGCGTTTTGGATACTATCCACAGCCTTGGGATGGTGTGGCACCCGTTTGGATACACGCGGTAAGCGTGGGCGAAGTCCGTGCCGCGGCGCCCTTAATCAAGGCCATGGTTCTTAAAGGCGACACCGTGTTACTCACCCACTTCACGCCAACCGGACGCGCTGAAGGGCAACGACTGCTTGCGCAAGAACTCCATGATGGCCGAGTGCGCCAACAATGGGTGCCTTACGACTTGGCAAGCGCCATGCGACGCTTTCTTAAGCACTTCGAGCCACGATTGGCGTTGCTAGTGGAACGCGAAGTCTGGCCTAACCTCGTGCACAGTGCTCACACGGCTCGTGTGCCCGTGGTGTTGGTGAGTGCGCGGCTGTCTGAGCGGTCACTTAAGCAAGCGGTTTGGATCAACCGTCTGTTTGGTGGGTTGCTGCACGACACATATGGCGAACTTCGATTGGCCTTGGCACAAACCACTGAAGACGGTCAACGGCTTTTTGACAGTGGGGTGTCAGAGATCATTGTTTCAGGCAATCTGAAGTTTGATATTGAAGTGCCACTCGTTGCGGTAGAGGCTGGCGCCCATTGGCGCACAAGACTCAACCGACCCGTGATCACCATTGCCAGCACACGCGAAGGCGAAGACAAACTGTTCGTGCCCTTGATAGCCGCTAATTTAAAACCCCAGCTCGACGGCCACAGGCCGCTGTACATTTTGATTCCCCGACACC
>Ga0335398_10000658_pt1 | contig 61098 bp, 49 predicted proteins | sample BON03_FD_205742 | JGI IMG/M metagenome (GOLD analysis project Ga0335398, IMG submission 205742) | Freshwater microbial communities from Lake Bonney liftoff mats and glacier meltwater in Antarctica - BON-03 (spades assembly) (version 2) | ecosystem: Environmental > Aquatic > Freshwater > Ice >... | reverse complement strand
GTCGTTTCCGTTCCTTCCCGTTCATCGTCAATGTCTCCATGTCGTGGCCGGGTTGCTACCGCAACCCGCCACAGAGGAGGACATTCTTATCGAGTTACCAGGGGGACATTCTCATGGAGTTCCGACACAGATGGAAAGGAGGAGTTGACTATCCGCAGAGCTTCGTTCGTTCCTCCCGTCTTTCACGTGCTCGACGGCGACGCCCTCGTTGGCTGCATTCGCATGCGCAGCCTGCTGCGCAACAAGTACACCATTGATATCGACGGCTCCAACTCTTGGACGTTTCGCATGCCATTATTTACCATTCGGTTCCGGGGTGACTCGGACAGTGGCACGGACATCTGGGTGGTAGTTGGGCCGTCCAAGATGGAATGGAACATCCTCATCAGGCCAGGCATGAGCGATCGACAGTGCGTGACCGCATGGGCTTTCATCCACAGCGAGTGGTGGAACTACAGTTGAGGACAATGACAACATGAATTACGGGTCGAACAAATCGACGCAGCGAATGACGGTTCCGCTGTCGCTGGTCTCCACGTTCGGGGGCTATACTATGCGCGCTTTAGAATTCATTCTCAACGGTAAGCGACTCTGTATCGCCGCACCGCCGGTAGATTCCGGGCTCGTAATGTCGCAGGTAATTCTTTGCGGAGGCGTACCCGATCAGTCGACCGGGAGCGGCGAGTTGAGGTTTCGTGTAGGTGGTATTAGCGACGATCATCACCTTGAGTGGATCAGCCAGCAACTTGCGGTGGGAGATCACTTGGAGATTCGCGTGATCGACGCTCCCGAGTCCGATCCCCCTGCAACTCGCAGTCGCGTTACCGATGAAGAGCATGAGCGCCTTCGCATCGCATCAGATCGTTTCACCTGAGCCGAACAAGCCGGCTGCAAAAGGACGCCATGAGCAAGAAAGCATATTTTATCTCAATCGATGTTTCATTCTCGGTTTGGCGTTGGGCGTCGGTGGCGCGATGGTCTATTTGGGCAAGAGCGTTGCAGGTGCATTGGTTCTGCTGAAGGAAATTGAGGTCGCGCAATCGGGCGACAGAGCATTTGAGGCATACCAGCGGGAGAGTGGAGCAGTGGCGATATATGCTCTCGGGCAGCATCTGAAGACTCTCGAGGGCGTCCGAGATATTGGTGATGAAACCCCCGCCTTTCTGACGAGATTACAAATCGCCCGCGAGACTGCGTTCACGCACGCACGTTGGGCGAAATTGTATGAAGACGATGGACAGACTGAATTGGCCAGGAAGCACGTTGCGGAAGCGTTGGACCATATAGCGCAGCCTGAGAAGTTCCGAAGCATCACCAACACGAGTGCCTTGATGGATTTGGTGAGAAAATACGACGAGAGAGAAGTGCCATGACAATGCTGGTTACCAGATGCTTCAACAGAACCTCCGCCCCGCGTTTCCAGTTCGGAGGAGCATGATTGATCGGACTTTGGATTCGCTGCCAGAGTTCGTTGCCAGCGGCGGTCGGCGAGCGTAGCCCATCGTTACTTCGGCAAGATCGCATCGAGCATCGCTTCAAAACCTTCTTTCGTTCGCGAGCCCATGAACCGGCGGTACACCGTTCCATCAGCGTTGATCATCACGTTCATCGGCAGTTCATTTCCGACATACAATTCGCTCGTGATCCCGTCCGGATCGAGCAGGACCGGGTAATTCATCCCGTGCTTCTTGACGAAGGCACTCACCAGCTCAACGAGTTCTTCCCGGGCGATTTCCTCGCCATGATCATCCGCGTGCGGCGCGCCTTCCACATCACTTTGGCCGTGATCGAGTGCGTGCTGGTCGGGCAGCCCATCCAGTGAGATGCCGATGATCGTCAACCGGTCGCCGAACCGGTTGTGAAGCGCAATCAGATCGGGGATCTCCGTCCAACACGCCGTACACCACGTCGCCCAAAAATTAAGGAGCACCGGCTTGCCGCGCAGTGACGACAGACGGACCAGTTTGCCATCCAGATCGGGCAGTTGAAAATCCGGTGCCGGCAGCGGCTCCGTCCGTCCAGGGGCGGCGGCGATGTCGACTTTCGCAAACAGCTGGTTTCCGGAATCGGCCCACCATGTGGACCATTCCTTCAGCCCGTTTTCTACCTGTTCACGCTTGGCTGCGTCCTCGCCCGAGTAAGTTCCGGAAACTTCGTCAAATGTCCCGTTCAGCTTCCTCTGGCGCACGCCGAAATCCTTGTCCGTCCAGTTGCGGAACGTGGACGCGGCGGCGATCCGCACATCGAGGTCCTGGTGCTGGAGCAATGGCGCGACGGTGTGGCTGAGGTTGGTGAATCCACTGGTGCGGGCCTGCCGGAGCGCGAGACGTTTCAATTCCGGGTCGGGGTCGAGCAGCCACGCGTGGACGACCTTTTCCAGATCGGGATCGCCGACGGCGGTTAGGATTCCGAGGGCGAGTTCGCGCACATGAAAATCGCTGTCCATCGCTGCGTCGTGAACCCACGCGGGGGCCGTGTCCTCATCAGTCAGATCACGGCCGCGATTGTAGGCGCGGAGGGCGGCGAGGCGGTGTGGGATTTTTCCGGTCGCCCAGAACTGCCGGTAGACCTCAACCGGATCGCTGGAATTGGATGCGAGTTCCTCGATCAGCTCCGCGGTGGCCGCCGGTTGTCGCAGCGCGGAATTCAACATGATCTTCTGTTGAATGGGGGCTTTGAAGGCGAGCAGCAGGGCGATCACGACGACACCGAGGACGAGGGCGATTCGTGAGCGGCGTTTGGTTTTCGGATCGGGCATGTAGTTGAGACTAGCGAAGCGCACCGGTTATTCCAGCGCTGAAAAGTGCCGTCCGGGGCTCGACAGTTCGATGTCATTCCTTCAGTGTCCTCCCATGAAATTCCTCCTGCCATTGATGACGATCACCGCCGCCCTGCTCGCGGGGTGCGCCACCACTCCCGAACCGCCCAAGTATGTCCGCATATTTGACGGCACCACGTTCAATGGCTGGGACGGCGATACGAACAAGACCTGGCGCATCGAGGATCGCGCATTCGGCGGCGGTTCGTTGAGGACGCAGGTGCCGCGAAACGAGTTTCTCGCGACAACCCGACAGTACACGAATTTCGTGCTGAAGCTTTCGTTCAAGCTGATCGGCGATGAAGGGTTCATCAATGGCGGCGTGCAGGTGCGCAGCCAGCGGGTTCCGGGCGACAGCGAGATGAAGGGGTATCAGGTCGACATGGGGGATCCGACCTGGTGGGGCAGTATTTACGATGAGTCACGGCGGAACAAGGTGATGGCACAGTCCAACATGGAGGATGTGAACAAGGTGCTGCGCCGAAACGACTGGAACGCCTACGAGATCCAATGTGAAGGGAACCGAATCACGGCCCGCATCAACGGGCTGCTGACGGTCGACTACACCGAAACGGATGAGAGCATTCCGCAGTTTGGAAAGATCGGACTGCAGATCCACGGCGGCGGCAAAGCCGAGGCGTGGTACAAAAACATTTACGTCAAAGAGTTGCCGTAGGCGGTTCGCGTGGTGAACAACCCCACTGAAGTTCTCCCGGGCGATTATTACGATGAGATGGTTGCCAATGCGAAGGCCGCCGTGAAGGCGTTCCTCAACCGCGCGGAAGAAGCGATGAAGCTCTACCTGACTCAGTCCGACGCGGAGTTGATGGAAGAGGGTCCCGGCGAGGAAAACAACCCCATGAACGACGATGAAGAACGAACCTTTAAATGGATGTTCATGGCCTTCCCGTTGAGCCGTTTTAAGCTGGTCTGTCTGGCCGGGGCGGCAGGAAGGATTGCCTCAATGCGGAAGCTACTAATCAGCGGGAGCTGACCGGTCCGTGAACAGCGGCAGTTTCACCCTCCATGCCGCCACACCCAGCGCCGCGACCAGTCCGGCCATGACATAGAACACCGGCACGTACGAGCCGTTTGTGGAGACACACCACGCGAGCAGCAGCGGTCCCAACGCCGAGGCCAGCACAGTCATCATCTGCGCTGCGCCCTGAATGCGGCCCAGTTCACGTCGGCCGTACGTCGCGCTCCAGAAGCTGAAAAAGATCACGATCACAAATCCACCGACGATCCCCATGAAAACAGCCCAGAGCATGACCTGCCAAACGGTTGCCAGGAACGGCAGAGCCAGCAGCGCGATCACCAGCAGGGCCATCGTCAATGCCATCACGCGGTTGGCGGTCCAGCGCGCCGTCAGCCACCCGCCTAGAAAATTTCCGGCCAGCGAAGTGATCGCCGTCACCGCGAGTGCCCGATGATACACGCCGGCATCGAACCCGCGTTCGTTCAGGATGGATTCATTGAACAGGCCGATGCCGGAAACGATGAGATTGTAACTCGAGCTGGCGATGGCGAAGACCCAGAAAGCAGGGGTTCGCAAGGCCTGCCAAAAGGTGGCTCCCGCCGCTTTGCCCGGCTCTTCAAGATGCTCTTTGTCGCGGTCTGCACCGGTGAGACCGCACGATTCGGGATCGCGACGCACCAACAGCAAAACCAGCGGTACCAACACGAGCAACAGGACCCAGCCGATCCCGGCCCAGGTCGTGCGCCAGCCGTACTTTGAGATCATCCAACCGACCGTCGGAAACGAGAGCATAAAGCCGACGCTGACCAGCACGGAATACGCGGCCATCGCCTTGGCCAAACGACGGCCAAACCATTGTCCCACCAGATTCAGGCTCGCGACCGAGAGAGCACTTTGACCGAAACCGCGCGTCAACGTGACCATCAGGAGAAGCATCCAAAACCCGTTCACGCCGCTCATGAGAATAACCACCACGGCCAGCAACGCGATGATCACCGACATCACGCCGCGACTGCCGTAACGATCCAGCAAACGACCGAAGCCAAGGCAAAACAACGAGCCGATCAACGTCGCCCAAAGGTTGATCTGCGCGTAGCCCAGCCGGCCGATTCCCAAATCGCGCAACAGCGGTTCGGTGATGAGTCCGAGTCCTTGCGTTCTGCCGGGAAGCGTTCCGACCATCGCGGCCGCCGCCAACGCCATGTTCACCCATCCGTAATAGAACGAGGAGCGATCCAACCAGGCCGGTGGACGTCTGGTGGTGGGAAGGGAATTCATGGTCCGCAACTAGACGGCAGTTCGCGTGGTCGGTTTCAAAAAAAGGGCTCGCGTGGCAACGGGCCGCAGACATTCCATCCGCAGCAAATACGGAGTTGAATGCCGGTTGACGGCGCTACTGCGCACGATTGAAAAATCGCCGTTACGGCAGCTTCTTGATGTCCGGATAGTTCAACAGGAACTCGCGCCGTTGATCGCTAAACGTCTTGAGACTCATGATCGTATTCTCACCGCGGACCAGGTCCTTCTCGACCAGCGCCAGAAACGCTTCGTACGATTCCAGCTTACGCGTGTCCGCTTTCACATCCTCGTCGATGAGGGCCTGATACTTGAGGGCAATCGGACCCAGCTGATTCCAGTCGAGCCACTTCGTGGCCATTTCCTTCACGTAACCGAGATACCTGGTCCGCAATGCGGGAACGGCGACGAGCCGGCTCAGCAGGACCTTGTTCGGATCTTCGGAACCGATAAACGGATCGAGATCGGTCCCGCGTGCCGCACCGCCGCGAATGTTCGGCGGCGCGTCATAAAACGCCTCGTTGCCGTCATGCGGATAAATGACGAAACGGCCCTGCTTATCCCGGTATAAATTGTAATCGCTGGCGCGGATCCAATAGCCGTCGTCGTTGATGAAGACACTCTCCAGCGCCAGAAATTTCAACGCCGCATCGACGTCAAAGATGGGTTCGAGTTCCTGCTCCAACTGATCCAGCGGCGTCTCGGTCAGCACCTTGCACAATTGAACCAGGGCGGTCCACGCCTCGGGATCTTCCTTGCTGTGAATCTCGTAAAGCTTCCGGTAATCGTCCACGTTGTCGCCGATGTAATTCAATCCCGCCTTCGCCCACGGACTGCCCGGAGCCTTCCACCGCGTGCCGCCTTTGGTGCCCCACCAATCCTTCACGAAATCCTTGTCCTCCTGCTGAGTGTTCACATAGACGCCCCAGTATTCGCCATTGATGACGAGCTTGACGAAATTCGCCTTGGGCGCGGCGGTGTATTCGCGGGCGATCTGATAGTACAGTACCGCCTTCAGCATCGTCGCATCACCATTGGAATTGAGCAGATTAAACGTGCGATACCCGGCGAAGTCCTGTCCCTTCACCACGAAATCAAGCTTGAGATTGAGTGAGCGTTTCCGCCCTTCGGCAACGAACAGAAAAGACGACGCGCCCCGGCAATGCACTCCGATATTGTCGAAAGCCTGTCCGTCCACGGTGAGTTTCGCCGGAACATCGATGTCGGTGAAACGGAACTCCGTAAGGGCCTGTTCCCAGTCCGCATCCTCGAATTCCAGGAAGAACGTTCGCACTGTGTCGACATCAAACGCCGGAAGATCGAGATAAGTCGGAACGTCCGCGACGTTGGTCTTCGGCCCGGGTCCGGTCGGTTCTCCGCCGGGTCGCGGAACCGGCCGTCCCGAGGCGGGTTTGGCGGCGGCTTCTTCCGCCAGCGTCTTGCGGGCGGTCGCCCGCTCGGTGGCGTCGAGCATGCCGTTGCCATCCTTGTCGAACCGGTCCTGGACGTTGTCCTCCTTCGAGAGATTGGCAGCCCACGGCGGAGCGGTCCGGGGTTGCGCCATTGTACTCGTAGCCAGACCAGCCACGATCAGGAAAAAGCCGAAATGAAGAGCCTGACGCGGAACGGAAATGGAAACTGGGTTTTGCCGGGAGGTCATGAAGCGCGAGCTTCGTCTTCACGCTTTTGTAGTCAAGCCACTTCTTGACCCGCCCGCACTGGATGGAAAGTTTGGTGTGAGGGTTACATCAAACCACCGCCACGTGGTTTTCCAAGACCCCGATCCCGCTAATCTCGATCCGGATCTTGTCGTCGGCTTGCAGCGTGAAATCATCGCCCGGCACCAGGCCGGTGCCGGTCAGAAGCACGGCGCCGTTGGGAAACGTTTGCGAGCGGAACAACCAGTTTGCGAGCTCGGAAAGTTTGCGTTTCATCTGGCTGACCGAGGTGTCGCCACTGAACACTTCTTTGCCGTCGCGCACGATGTTGAGCTTGATGCTCCACGCGCGCGCTTCCACTTCTGATGCGCCCACGGTGATCCACGGACCCAGCGCGCACGCGCGGTCGTACACTTTTGCCTGCGGCAGATACAACAGGTTCTCTCCTTCGATGTCGCGGGAACTCATGTCGTTGCCGATAGTGTAGCCCACAATCTTTCCTTTGGAATTGATCACCAACGCGAGTTCGGGTTCGGGCACGTTCCATTTCGCGTCTTTCCGAATCCCGACGGCTTCGCCACTGGCAACCACTTTCTCGGGAAGGGATTTGAAGAACAGTTCCGGGCGGTCGGCTTCGTAAACAAGGTTGTAGGCCTGCGCGCTGAAATCGGATTCATCCATGCGAGCCGTTTTGCTGCGGAGATACGTAACCCCGGCCGCCCACACCTCCTGCCGTTCGATCGGCGCGAGCAGGCGGACGTTGGCCAGCGGAGCCGCCATCAACGTCTGGTTGGAAAGCTCCTTGAGCCGTGCCGTCAGGTTTTCGCTTTCGAGCAGCGACGTCAGACGACCATGTTCACCGGAGCCGATGTCGGCCACCGTCCGGTCATCATGGATGAGGCCGAGACGAAGTTCGTTATAGGAATTGAGATAGCGGCAAAGTTTCATGATGCGTGGTGGAAACAGGATTAGGGATCTTCCCGCAAAGAAGCAAGCACCGGAGATATCGTCCCGATCAATGATTCTGCCTGAAGCCGCCTATCGGGCGCCGCGCGTTTTTGTCAGGCGTCGGTAGATTTTGTCCGAGCTGCAGGCGTAGAGATATTGATTGCCCTCGCCGGCGAACGCGATACTGACGGTGTTCTTGTCCTGCGGCCTGAAGAGAAGTCCGCTGATCCGCCCGAGCTCGTCGAAGATCTGAATGCCCGCGTGCGACGTCACGTAGTAGCGCCCCTCCTCGTCAACGGTTGAACCGTCGCCGCCGGAGTCATCGCGGCCCACCGGGAGGCGCAACGTCATGAAGCGGTCACCTCCGTCCAGCGAGCCGTCTTCCAGAATTCGGTAGGCCCAGACATGGCCGCCCCGATATTCCGACACCGCGAGCGTGCCGCCGTCCGGCGTCAGCGTGATGCCGTTCGGCGCCGTGATACCGGTGGCCACCGTGCGTGCAGTCCCGCCGGTGACCAGGACGACTTCGCCCTTGCCAGTCACGGTGACGTACACGTTTCCCTTCCGGTCGACGATCAGGTCATTCGGTTCAATATTCTCTGCGAGGATCTCGACCGCGTCCGTTTTGGGGTTGATCTCGACGATCTGTTTCTTGTTGTTCTGAACGCACGCGATGAAACGCCCGTCCGGGGCGATCTTCATTCCGCTGATTCCGGGGACCGCTTTTGAGACCGCCGAAACGGTGCCGTCCGGGGCGATTCTGGTGATGCCGGTCCCGCTGCCGAGATCGCAGAAATAGAAATTGCCCTCCGCATCGCTGCACGCGGCGTCGGTGAACTTGAATCCCTCGGCGACCAATTCCCAGCCGGGGTCGGGAGATGGCAGGATTTTGGAAAGCGCCTCGTCACCCTTGAGGTTTTGCGCCGCGGCAGGGAGCGCGAATGCCAGAACAGCACCAATCAAAATCCGACCAAAGAATCTGGAATACATGTCGCGAAATTGAAGCAATGATTGGATTTGAGCAATGGCGGATCCGCTCCGACGGTGGAGCCTTGTTTATTTCCCGGTGTATTTCAGCCGGTAGATCTTGTTGCCGGTGTCGTCGCTGAACAGGATCGAGCCGTCGGGCGCCTGGGTGCAGTCGGTGGGCCGCCCGAGCACGGTGTCGGTCGCGGCGTTGAAGAAATTCACCATCTTCAGTTCGCCGTACGGATGGCCGTTCTCGAAGAGGATTCGCGAGAGGCAGTAACCGACTTTCTGCGTCGAGTTCCATCCACCTTTCTGGGCGACAAACGCGTCGCCGCGCGCACCGGGAATCTTGTCGCCGGTGTAGAAGGTGAGCGAGTTGGCCGAGCAATGGGCGGGCAACAGCCATTCGGGGATGGTGGCCATGCTCGCGTATTCAATGAGTTTCGGGTTGTCGAGGAAGTTCAGATTGGGCTGGTTTTTGCCGACGATCCAGGGGTGTCCGTAGAAGCCCCCTTCGGTGTAATGATTGAGTTCGGCGGGCGGATTGTGGTCGGTGATCGGCTGCCCGAAGGGGGATTTGATCTCGAGCTTGGTGGCGATCATATCGATGTCGTGATCGACCCCCCAGATCTCATCGGTGCCCGGTCGCACGACGAGTTTCTCCGAGTTGCGCAGGCCGGACGCGAACAGTTTCTTGTCCGAGCCATCGAGCGCAAAGCTCCAGATTTTCTTGCGCTCGGAAGCGTCGATCGGCTCGTCGGTGGCGTTGGTCTGGTCGCCGACGTGGGTGTAGATCCGGCCATTGTGAATCAGCAGCGCCCGCCACATGTGGCCGCCCCGCTCGCCGGTCGGCAGTTTGTCCTCCCCCAGCACCAGCACCTCTTCATCGGTCTTTCCGTCGCCATTCGTGTCGCGCGCTTTGGAGATGGAATTGAGCTGGGCGAACCACAGCCAGCCGTCGTGCCATTGAATCCCCTGTAGAATCGTCTTGGGATCCTTGCCTTCGACGAAGGGTGTCAGCTTTTCATACGAGCCGTCTCCGTCGGCGTCCGTGCAGGCGAGGATCTTGCCCTCTTTGGGAACGCTGACGAACAGGGTGCCATTCGGTCCGGTCGCGAGGAACCGGGGGGCGGTGATGGAGTCCGCGGCGACTGACAGCGAATAGCCGTCCCGCACCCAAACACCGTCAGGCACCGTGGCGGCGTCGATGGAAAGGCATCCGAGAAGTGAACCGGCGATGAGAGCCGAAGAGAATTGGAACGGGGGGCGGTATTTTTTCATGACGGGAGCGGAGGTTGGTTGAAAAAGGATGGGCGCAGAATGCGCCTGTGACGGTCGCGAGGCAAAGCCAAATCTTTTCTAATGGTGGGCGGCGGGGTGCCTCAGCGAAGAAGACCCCGAGGAGGTTGGATGGTTGCGTTTGAAAGGGAGAGTCAACCGGATGCGCCGGAAGCCGGAAGGTGGGGTGACGGGAAGCCGACCTTCGGCCTCCGAACGAGCCTGCGATGTCTCGGGGAAACCTCTGATTCCTGTTCCGTCCTGCGTGGAGGAAGGCGGCGAACCGCCGAAGGGCGTCGGGCACGGGCGAGAGAAGGCCGGAGAATTGAGCCCGCCCCCTTGCGCTCAAAGTTCGTTCGGAGAACTCACTCCACCTTGCCCCTCACTTTCAAACACGCAGAAATACGGATCGAAGATTGACCGGTCCGGTCATTTGCGGTTCATCTCACCATCGCACCAAGGAAGAGTTCTCCGGTGGAGGTTGGAGAGGGAATGCGAGGAAACACAACAAATCCGAAACCCATGAACATTTACACTGTCCGGGTTTCCCATAAGCCGTTTCTGTGGGGAAACCTATTCACGCTCACCATCACTCTCCTGGCGTTTGCGATCCTGACGACGACGCTCCTTCCGGTGCCGCCTCGGGGAATCTCTCGCAGCCAGCGGCGCTGCCGCTCCAGTTCCTGGACATTGATCTGGTGTCGAGCAACAAGGTCGCCTTCCTCTTCAACACCGAGGCGGGCACGACCTACCAGCTGCAGTACAAGAACGATCTCAACACGACCAACTGGTCCGCCGGCCCGAACATCGGCGCCGTCCAGGGGCTGACGGCCTACATCCACACCGCCGCCGGGGCGCTTCCCGATGCGCGGTATTACCGGTTGAAAAAAGTTCAGTAGGCACGACTCTTCATCATGAACCGTAAAACCAAACCTATCGGGGCGCTCGTCGGCATTTCATTACTGACGGGTGCCCTGAGCTGCGAAGCGCAGGGAACCATCCGTTACGTCAACCATTTCGACCAGGGATTTGGACAGGCTGACCGGGGCTATGACTGGGATGTCGACGGGAACGGGACTACCGACTTCGGCCTGTTCGGTGGTGGCGCACAGTTTGCCATCTATCCGCTGGAGGGGAACTCGGTGCTCGCGCTTCCCATCCGGCCGCCCGATTTCGGCTCGAACGTGGTGCCGCTCGGCCCACGCTCTGAAATCGGCGATTTCGACTACTCCCCGCTGCAATGGGTGACCACCACCTACTACGACCAATCCCCGATCGGCGTGAGTTTCAACACCTGTTACGATACCGGGTGCAACGGGCTGTTCGTGAACGTGAAGGCCTACTTCGGTTTGCAGTTTCTCGCGGACGGGGAGGCGCACTTCGGCTGGGCTTTCATGGAAAACGGCGTGGGCACTGGCGGACTGATCTACGACTACGCCTACGAGACCGTCGCCGGCAAACCCGCCGAAGCGCTGCCCGCCTGGCCGCGGGGTGTGAGGTGGCCGGAGGATGCGAGCGCGAGCGAGCCTGAAATCGTGCTGGCGCGGGGGCTGCAACCGTAGGGCACTCACTTGTGACTGCGCGGTAATGCGGAGTGGGGGCGGCATGGGGGAACACATGGCGGTGCGGAGCGAAGAGTTGGACGGCGTTTGGCAGATCGGAAGAGAGGCATTCTGTCAAGATTTGCACCCTGATCCCATTTTCTTGACCCCATTTTCTGGTGACGGGTGCGAAAATTTGGTGGAGAACTCGGTGTCTATATGTGAGCGCTGGAGCATATAGTTTTTCGCGATCTGAGAGATATATATGCGAATTTTAAATGCGCCCGCGGTACGATTTCCGGGCGTTCCCAAGAGATTTTGAACTCAACGGCTCCGCGGAGAAGCAGGCTCGGGAGCCGCCCGTGACGGACAGAAAACCGGGTGGCGGTCCGTTGAATTCATGACGAGTCTTCCAAACCGATCCATGATGTGGACTCGGCGATTTGGCAGGTAAAGTTTCGGCCAGCGGCCCCAGAAAGTCGCTGCAATCCACTAAAACTGCCGCATCCGCAGGTTCTTGAACTGCACTTTCATCGGTGGGCCGGTGTGGATCTGCAGGCCGAGAAGGCCGAAAAGGGCGCGGCGTGGATCGTGGTCGCGGACCTCGCTCATCACCACGTCGTTGATGCGCAGCAGGATCAGATTGCCGCGCACGATGACGTGGTAATCGTTCCAATCGTTGTCGCGCACGACCTTGAGCAGTTCCGCAGGGTCGCCGACCGAGCCAGCGTCCTTCCCTTCGCCGGACTCGGTGAAAAGGACTTTCCGGCCACGTTCGGCGAGTTTTTCGCGGCCCAGATATTCCATGACCACACCCGTCCAGACATGGTCCGCAGAGAAGTCGGCCTGCGGGCCGACGAGCATTTCGGCTTTGCTGCCGGGCTCGCGTTCTTTGCTGTGAAAGTAAATTCCGGAGTTCCCGCCTTCGAGTTTGTAAGAAAGTTTGAGGTCAAAGTCCGCCGGCTCACCGCCCGTCCAAATGAGGAAGTTGTTCTCCGCGATGCCGCCCTCCGGGGTGATGCCGGTGATGCAGCCGTCTTGTACCGACCAATATTTCTCGTCACCGCGCCAGCCGGTCAGATCCTTGCCGTTGAAGATGGAGACAAAGCCCTCTTCCAAATCCACCTTGGGCTGTGGGACGGGCGTGGGGTCGGCGGGCAGATCGCCGAGCGCGAACTGCACGCCGTCCTGCAGATGCCGAAGAAACGCAGGGTCACTAAAGGCGTTTTTGTTGTGGCCCAGCGCGGTGTAAAAGCTGCGGCCCGCGCCAAAATCCTGAATCCACGCGAGCGCATTATCCTTATCCGAGCGCTGGCCTTTGTCGGTCGTCTCGCGGAGGTCGAGTCCGAAGAGCACGCGCACTTTTTCGCGCGAGAAGGATGAATCGAATTCATATATCTCGTCGCGCCACGGCAGTGGCAGTGTGGTATTTCCAGCCCATGCGGCATTGAGCGGATGTGTCGGGCCTTCGACTCGAATGGTTACCGCGTCGAACTCCCACGGATGACTGCGAAGGCGTGCGCCGATGAGTTGGCGAAACTCGGTCTCGGTCTCGTTTGCCGCGTCGAACTCCCACGCAGTTGCGGAGTGAATGGCGACGAGGCCTTTTCCGCCTTTTACAAAATCCACGAGCGCGCGCATCCTCGGCTCCTCGACCTCCGGCGGGCCAAAGACATTGAGCATGGTGTTGTTCATCACCACGGCATCGTAATCGCGCAGCTTTTCCGGCGTGAAAATCCCGGCATCGAAACTCGCCGTGGTGCTGAACGCACCGGTCTTTTCGCCCATCAATTCGAGTGCCCGCGTGGCCCACGTGATGGCTTCATCGTGGTAGGTGCCCCGGGTGAAGTTGTAGATGAGTATGCGACGCGGCTGCGCGGGTTCGGCGCTGGCAGTGGCGGGAATGGTTTGCTGTAAATGCGCGACATCCGCTTCGCTCAGCTCAGGCATCGGGCGGGGTGCCTGGGCGGAGGCGATGAGCGTGGCACCGAGGAGCCCGAAAATGGCGGCGGAGAATGGTCCGACGTGTCGTTGGCGATGATTTTTCATGATTAAAGTGGCGTAAGGAAACTCGGGGCGTGCCGTGAGACCAGTGGTCCCGATCCGCCCGTGTGGGTTTAAGGTGAAGTGGCGGTCCAGGTGCCGGGTTGCTTCGCGGCTATGGCTTTGCTAAAGTATCCACCCATTGTGCGACGGGCGTTTCAACAACGTATTCGCCTCGTCATTGTCGATGAAGCGCAAAGCCTGCGGGTCCCACTTGAGCTTGGTCTGCAAGCGCGCGGCGATATCCGCAATCATGCCAAGATACGACGCGGTGAGCGTGGAATCCACATCCGAGACCGGTTCTTTTCGCGAGCGCACGCACTCAATGAAGTTGCCCTGATGATGCCCGGAATCGTAGAGCGGGCTGTCCTCGGGCTTGAGTTCGATTTTCAGATTGGAATTCGGCGCGCCCTCGATGCCCGGCCGGTCGGCGTGGACCCATCCCGTTTCGCCATAGAAGCGGCAGCCGGTTTTCATCTGATACTGGTCTTTAAAGATCAGCTTCACCCCGTTCGCATAGGTAAAGAGCGCGTCCCATTGATTGACATTGTCAGTAAAGCCTTCGTTGCGATAACTCGCCTTGCACTCCACCTCGAACGGCGTCGTGCCCAGCTCCGGCATTCCCCAGAGCGCGATGTCGAGATGATGCACGCCCCAGTTGACGATGAAGCCGTTGCAGTAGTCGTTGATGAGAAACCAATCGCCGTGCCGCGCGGGGTGATAGTCGCGCTTCGGAGCGGGACCTCGCCACATTTCCCAATCAAAGCCTGCCGGCACCGGCGGCACGGGCTGCACGTCGCGCGGGCCCTTGTAGCCGGCCGTGAACTGCGGTCCATCGGTCGAGACTTCGACGGTGTGGATTTTTCCCAGATAACCGTTTCGCGCGAGTTCGCAGGCCTGCCGGAAATGCGCCTGTGAGCGCTGCCAGGTGCCTGCCTGAAACACGCGCTTGCTGTCACGGACCGCCTTTTGAATTGCCAATCCCTGCTCCAGCGAAACGCCCATCGGCTTCTCGCAATACAGGTCCTTGCCCGCCTTCGCGGCGGCGATTGCCATGAAGGCATTCCAATGATCCGGCGCGGCAATCGAGACGGCATCAATGTCTTTCCGCGCCAGCAGCTCGCGGAAATCCGCCAGCATCGCGCAGCCCGCATCGCCATACTTTGCATCCACGAGTTGTTTCGCTTTTCCTCGTTTCTCCTCCGAGACATCGCAGACCGCCACGACCCGCACGCCTTCCAAATCGAGGAACTTCTGCATGTTGCTCGTCCCCATCCCGCCCACGCCGATGCAGCCGACGGTGATTTGGTTGCTGGGTGCGGTCTGGCCTTCCGCGCCGAGCAGTCGCGAGGGGATGATTTGCGGGAATGCCGCCCCACCTGCGAGCAGGGAGGTGGATTTGAGGAAATGACGACGGTTGAGTGACTGGGGCATGGATTTATTGGCTTTGGGTGGAATGGATCTTCTGGTTCCTGGCGGTCTGCACTGGAGCTGATGCCGCATCACGCGCGCTTCGCTCCGTTTTCAAAAACTCGATGAGATGCGCCGAGTGCGATGCCATTAGCGAGGCCGCGAGATCAGGCATCCGCTCTCCAGCGCGTCCACGATGGGTATGTGCTCCATCGCGATGGCCACCGGATCGAAGGTTTGGAGAAAGTCCAACGTCCAGCGGGTGCGGATTTGGAAGAAGAGCGAGTCCCACGTCTTGAGGAGCACGTTGTTTCCCGACCCCTCCACGATGGCTCGATGGAAGGTCTGATTGTGTTCCTGAAACGCCGCGAAATCTTTCCGTTTGGCGGACTCGATGGGGGCATTCGCCGCGCGACGGATGTCCACACAGCGCTCCATCAACAACGGAGCCGCCGCCCGCGCCGACGCAGGGCTGGAGCAACGACCCCAGCAGCCCGGCGGCGGCGATCAGGATGCGGACATTTGATTTCATCAGGTCGGTCGGTGAATGCCTGTTTATACGCGCCATTGTCGGACGCTGACAACCCTGAACATGTTCACGGTTGCGCCGTGCGGGCTCCCCTCCTCGCTGACGCGGTTGCTTCTCTCCGTCCGTATTACCGGGCTACCATTCAGCTCGCACTGCGGAACGGACTGTATAATGTCCCCGCCATGCCCGGCGATGTGACTCAACTGTTGAGTGCTATTGACTCCGGCGATTCCAAAGCAGCCGAGGAATTGCTGCCGTTGGTTTACGAGGAGTTGCGCAGACTGGCGGCGGCTCGCATGGCGAACGAACAACCCGGCCACACGCTGCAACCCACCGCGCTGGTGCATGAGGCGTGGTTGAGGCTCGGGGCCGATGCCCAGCCGCAGTGGCAGAGCCGGGCCCACTTCTTTGCCGCCGCCGCCGAGGCCATGCGCCGCATTCTGGTGGATCGTGCGCGAAGGCGGCTGGCCGCCAAGCGCGGCGGTGGAGGGGAACGGGTGGAGTTCGACGAAGTGGCCATTCCCTCGCCGATCGCGGACGACGATGGTCTGTTGCGCGTCAATGAAGCGCTTGAAAAGTTCGCCACGCTTGATCCCCGCAAGGCGGAGTTGGTGAAGCTGCGGTATTTCGTGGGGATGAACTTTGATGAAGCGGCCACCGCGTTGGACATCGCCATACCCACTGCCAAACAGTGGTGGGCCTACGCCCGGGCCTGGCTTTCGGTGGAGCTCAAGGGCGCGGACAAACTTTCCTGAACTCCACCCATACTTTTTCCTGACGGTTTGCGCATGTAGAAGTGTATGGACTCGAACCAACCGCCCCACCCGGACGCCCGGCCCCGCGAACAAGCACTGTTTGCCGCCGCGTTGGAGCGTTCCGTAACTGAACGCGCCACCTTCCTCGACGGTGCCTGCCTGGGAGATACCGCCCTGCGCGCCCGACTCGAAGCCTTACTCGCCGCGCATGAGCAGCCGGAAACGGTGCTCGCCACGCAGACCGAAACCGCCCGTCCCACGATCAAGCTTGATCTCGCCGATGCACCCGACGAAGCCGTGGGCCAGACGCTGGGGCGCTACAAATTGCTGGAGCGAGTCGGCGAAGGCGGGTGTGGGGTGGTGTACGTGGCCGAGCAGACCGAGCCGGTGCGACGCCGCGTGGCGCTCAAGGTTATCAAGCTGGGCATGGACACCAAGCAGGTCGTCGCGCGGTTCGAGGCGGAGCGGCAGGCGCTGGCGATGATGGATCATCCGAACATCGCCAAAGTGCTCGATGCGGGCACCACCGACGTGGGCCGCCCCTACTTCGTGATGGAACTGGTGCGCGGCATCCGCATCACCGATTACTGCGACCAGGCGCAGTGCTCCACGAAGGAGCGGCTCGATCTGTTCATCAAGGTTTGTCAGGCGATTCAGCACGCGCACCAGAAGGGCATCATCCACCGCGACATCAAGCCGTCGAACATCCTCGTCACGCTGCACGACGGGGTGCCGGTGCCGAAGGTGATCGATTTCGGCATCGCCAAGGCGACGGAAGGGCGGTTGACGGACAACACGGTTTACACGCAGTTGCACCAGTTCATCGGGACGCCGGCTTACATGAGTCCGGAGCAGGCGGAGATGAGCGGGCTGGACATCGACACGCGCAGCGACATCTACAGCCTCGGTGTGTTGCTCTACGAACTGCTGGCCGGCAGCACGCCGTTCGATCCGCGCACCCTGATGGCCTCGGGCATCGACGCCATGCGCCGGACCATCCGCGAGGTCGAACCGCCCCGGCCCAGCACCAAGCTGGCGACCCTGCAAGGCGACGATCTCACCACCGCCGCCAAGCGCCGCTCGGTCGAAAGCTCCAAGCTGGCCAACCAGCTCAAGGGCGATCTCGACTGGATCGTGATGAAGTGCCTGGAGAAGGATCGGGCGCGCCGTTACGACACGGCCAACAGACTCGCGGCGGACCTCAAGCGGCACCTCAACAACGAACCGGTCACCGCCCGGCCGCCGAGCGCGGCGTATCGCTTTCAGAAGGCGTTTCGGCGGAACAAACTGGTGTTCGCGGCGGGGACGGCGGTCGCGGTGGCGCTCTTGCTCGGCATCGCCGCCACTACGTTGCAGTCGGTGCGGGCCACTCGGGCCAAACAAGCTGCCTTGGCAGCGGAAGCCAAGGCGCTCGAAGCCCAAGGCAGCGAAGCCAAACTTCGTCAGCAGGCAGATGCGGCACGCCGTCAGGCCGAGGCCGCCGAATTCGCCGCCCGGCAGCGCGCCTACGCCTCGGATATGAATGTGGCCAAGCAGGCGCTCGCCGGGAGCAATCTGGGCCGCGCACAGGACTTGTTGAACCGCCAGCGGCCCCAACCCGGCCAGAAGGACTTGCGCGGCTGGGAATGGCGTTACCTCTGGCAGCAAACCCACAGCGATGCGCTGTTCACGCTTTGTCAGAAAAGTGAAGTCCAGTCGCTTGCGGCTTCTGCCGACGGCAACTGGCTGGCCATCGGCCTGGTCCATAGGGACGGGCTGTTCGTTTACGATCTCCAGACGCGACAGGAGGTGGCCCATCTCGCGGTTGGGGAAGGTTCGGTGCGCGCCGCTTTTTCATCCGCTGAATCCTTGCTGGCGTTCACCAGCGTCACCGAAGTTGCATCGGGGAAGCCGCAAGATACGTTGCGACTTTGGAGCCCGGCGACTCGCCGGATGGTGGCCGAATCTCCCCTGGACGGTGCTGCTTTGGGATTGGCGTTTTCTCAGGATGGCCGGACGCTCGCGACCCGAACCGATGCGGGACGGATCACCCTCTGGCGCACACCCGAAGGAACCAAGCTGGCCAGTTATCCTTGTGAACAACAGGTAAATAGGGCTGCACCAACCGGCTTTGCCGCAACCTCGGATTTGGGTCTGGCCGCGTATGGGGCGGTGTCCGGACAGATTCGCCTCATGGATCTGCGCAATGGCAAGGAGCTGTGGAGAGCGGTGGGGTCGAAGTCTATCATCACCGCCCTGATGTTTTCACCGGACGGCAAAACGCTGGCGTCAGCTGCCGGCTTCGGCGAGTCGGACATCCGCCTGTGGGATGTCGCCACCGGCAAGGAAATCGGGCGGTTGGAAGGCCACAAATCATGGGTCGGCTCTCTGGTGTTTTGGCCGGATGGGAAAAAGCTGGCCTCCAGCAGCGCGGATCAAACGATTCGCACCTGGGACATCGCCAGTCGCCAGTCGCCAGTGTCTGGACGTGCTGCACGGTCATCGTTTGGAAGTGTGGCGGCTGGTGTTGCTGCCCGACAACAAGACCCTCGTCAGCGGCTGTAAGGACGGCACAGTTGGCGTGTGGGATACTTCCGCAACTCATCCACGACGGGGAAGCATCACCTGGCCGGATAGAATTTCCAATTGGCGCTTTGCTCCCGACAGCCGCTCGGTCGTTACGTTGGATCGGCAGGGTCAGGTGACGCGCTGGTCCGGGGTTGACTTCCATGAGAAGGAACCATTGCTGGAAATCACAAATTACTCGGGAAGCCTCTTTTCCCCCGATGGCCGCTTCCTGGCGGTTGGCTCAGCCGACGGAAACATATCGGTCTGGGACGTGTCGCGGCGGGTTCTCCGGCGTGAATTCAGAGTCGGCGAGGGGAGCGTAACCCCGCTGAACTTTCTCGCGCGGGGAAATCGCCTGGTCTGCTGGACGATCGCGGACAATCGCTTTTCCGAATGGGATCTGGAAGCCACCCGGGAAATCCAGAGCTGGCCGGCACCAGCTTATTTTTCTGATTCGTTTGGTCTGTCTCCGGATGAACAGCTAGGTATTGGAATCGGAAATAGCGGGCAAGTCCAAGGCAGAAACCTGCCGGGCCAAAGCACCACGAACGTGCCCCTCGACGTTTTGGAAGGTCTGACTGTGGCTTTCTCTGCTGACGGGAAACGCCTCGCGGTCGCCAGCGCCTTGGGATTTGCCCGGGTCTGGGACACCGCCACCTGGCGGGAAGAAGCGACGCTCGCCGGCTTTCTCAATGGTGTTGGCTCGGTGGCTTTCTCACCGGATGGCCAACGGCTCGCCACCGGCGGCACCAGTCCGGAGGATGCGCTGAAACTTTGGAGTATGGACAGTTGGCAAGAGGTGCTCACCCTGGAGGGCCCGGGCTCGCTCTATTATTCCACGGCTTTTTCTCCCGACGGCACTGCGATCGGCACCATGACCGGGGACGGTTTCCTGCGCGTCTGGCAGGCGCCATCGTGGGCGGAGATCAACGCGGCCGAGGCGAAGGAGAAAGCGGAGACCAAGCAGCCATGAACCCGAATCGCGCTAAAATCCGATCTCAAAAAAGTCCCAACCCAAAAAACAAAACCATGAAGCAACTCATCCTCCTCCTCATTGCCACCGGCTCGCTGTCCGCGGCCCCGGCGAACTGGCCGCAGTTTCGCGGCCCCAATGCCGCGGGCGTCGCCGAGGACGCCCGGCCGCCAGTCCATTTCGGGCCCGACACCAACCTGCTTTGGAAAATCAAGGTGCCGCCGGGTGTTTCCGCTCCCATTGTCTGGGGCGACCGGATCTTCCTGACGGGTTTCGTCAGCAATCAACTGGTCACCCTGGCCTATGACGCGGGAACCGGTCGCGAACTGTGGCGGCAGATCGCGCCGGCGGACAAGATTGAGAAATGTCATGACTTCAGTTCGCCTGCGGCGTCCACGCCCTGCACCGATGGTGAGCGGGTTTACGCCTACTTTGGTTCATTCGGTTTGATCGCCTACGATTTCAGCGGTAGGGAAGTCTGGCGGCGCGCGTTGGAGCGGCTGCCTTCGGAATACGGCACCGCCACCTCGCCGATCCTCGCGGGCGGTCAGCTCATCCTGCAACACGACGGCGACAGCACCAACGCAGCCCTCTTCGCGCTCGCGCCCGCCACCGGCAGGACGGTGTGGGAATCGCCGCGTCCCCTGGCCGGTTCCTCCTACTCCACACCGATGGTCTGGCGGCACGATGGCGTTGAGGAACTCATGGTCCAGGGCAAGGGCCGGGTCGCCGCCTACAGCTTGAAGGGCGGCCAGCCGAAGTGGTGGGTCCGCGGATGGGGCTTCTCGGCGGTCACGACACCTGTCGCCGGCGATGGGATGCTCTTCGCCGGGGGCAGCGGCATGGGCGATCCCTCTGGGCCGGATGACCCGCTGTTCGATTGGAACAAGCTTCTGGCCGATCACGATGCCAACAAAGACGGGAAGCTCGCCATTGAGGAAGTGCCCGAAACGCTGATCTGGCAGATTCGCAAGGAAGTATCCAAGGACGTCCCAGGCAACATGTTTCCGATGCGAAACCTACTGCGCAACTTTACCGATGCCAACAAGGACGGCGTCGTCACCAAGGCGGAATGGGATGCCGACGAGGCGTACTCCAAGGATAAGTTCAACGCCGACCGCTTTGTCGGCATCCGACCGGGTGGCCGGGATGACAGCACGGACACCCTCGTGCAATGGGAGACCACCAAGGGGCTCTCGGAATTGCCGTCACCGTTGTTCTATCGCGGCCGCATCGCTTTCGTGCGGGACGGCGGGATGTGGACGGTGATTGATCCGAAGAGCGGCAAACGCCTGCTCGACCGGGAGCGCCTGGGGCCGGGTGGTCAATATGTCGCGTCCCCCGTTGCCGCCAATGGATTCATCTACACGGTGAACACATCGGGAACCTTTGTCGTGCTCCGCGCTGGCGACACGCTCGATGTGGCGGCGGTGAACAAGCTGGGGGAGAACGTTCCCTGCACCCCGGCCATTTCGGGCAACCATCTTTACGTCCGCAGCGCCGACCACCTCTGGGCGTTCGGTAAATGAGCATGGAGACCAAGCAGCCATGAACTCGACCCGCGAAGAAGCCCTGTTTGCGCTGGCGCTGGAAAAGCCGGCGGAGAAACGCGGCTCGGGTTTGGTCTTGCCGCTACGCGACAATCTCCAGCGCCTTGCGCTCCGTCGTTCTCGGTTCGGTCAGTGCCGCGATGCGTTCATCCAACGTGGCCAGCATCCCACCCCGGCGGAGGGCGAGACCGAGCAGATACGCATCCGTCACCTGCTGATGACCGACGAGCCGTGCCCCGGCAAAAGCGATCGCTTCAGCGAAGGGCACTTCATCCGGCCAGAACGCATGATCCTTCGCCGCCGTGTTGGCCGCCAGCACGCCGGCGGCTTCCCGGGGAGTGACCGCATCGCGGGAGAAGGCGGCGTTGGACACGATGCGAACGAAACCCGCCTCGGTGAGCGGGCAAGTGGCCCAGCCTTTGCCGCGGTGCCGGGCAAACCACTTCACCGCCAGATCGTGCCGTGCATGGCTCGGCCAGAGCAGCGCGATCAGCACGTTGGTGTCGAGGAGGTAGCCTTTCATGCGCCCTCCGCTTCGATGCGGCGCACGTCGTCCGTGGTGACTTTGGGCGAGTCCTTGGGGAGTTGGAAAACCACGAGGCCGTCCTTGTCCTGCGAAGGGGTGGCGGCGCTCAACCCCCGGCGCATGAGGTCCGACACGGTCTTCCCGAGCGAAACGCCCCGCAGCTTCGCCTGGCGGGCGGCCAGTTCGAGGATATCATCGTCCAGTGTCAGTGTTGTTCTCATGGGGAAAAGATGTCCTTATTCCTGTTTGATGTCAATTTACGTCATGGACATCACTTTATCTTCGACGTGCCAGCCCAACCAAACCCATGCCTCCCTCTAACGAAGAAGCCCTGTTCGCCCTTGCCCTCACGAAACCAGCCGCCGAGCGCGCGGGGTGGCTGGACCGCGAGTGTGGCGATGACAACGCCCTGCGCGCTCGTCTCGAAGCCCTTCTCGCCGCGCATGAGCAACCGGACACACTGCTGGCCACGCAGGCCGCCACTGCCCGTCCCACCATCAAACTCGATCTCGCCGATGCGCCCGACGAAGCGGTGGGCCAGACGCTCGGGCGTTACAAGCTGCTGGAGCGGGTCGGCGAAGGCGGTTGCGGCGTGGTTTACGTGGCGGAGCAGACCGAGCCCGTGCGGCGACGCGTGGCGCTGAAGGTCATCAAGCTGGGGATGGACACCAAACAGGTCGTCGCCCGGTTCGAGGCCGAGCGGCAGGCGCGAACATTGAATCGGTTCGTCCGGTGCTCCATTGCTTCACGAAAACAGTTCACCCTGGGCCAGTGCCTTGAGGAACCTTCGCAGCGGCAAGACGCGCAGCGGGCCGTCTTTCAGTTCCACCGTGCCGGTGTAAACGCCGAAGCCTTTCTGAACGATGCCTTCCGTCAACAACCCTTTCAGCGGAGCGCCGAACTCCGGGCGCCAGCGCTCGGACGCCTTGACCTCGATGCCCACGGCGCGTTTGGCGCGCGTCCAGATGAAATCCACTTCGCGGCCGTGCGGGGTGCGCCAGTAGTGGAGCTGCCCGCCGGTGTTGTGCAGCGCCATCGCGGCGCGCAACTCGTGCAGCACCCAGGTCTCCAGCAGGAAGCCGCGCTCGCTTCCTTCCAGCGGTTCCCGCGCGCGTCCGGAGAGTGCCCGTGCCACGCCGGGATCGAAGAGGTAAAACTTCGGGCTGGCGACTTCCTTGACCTTGGCGCGGCGTTGCCAGGCCGGCAGCCAGAAACCGATGAGCGTGTCCACCAGCACCTCGAAGTAACCCTGCACGGTGGGCCGCGCCACGGCGGCGTCGCGCGCGAGTCCGGCCACGTTGACGATCTGGCCGTTCATGAGCGTGGCGACTTCGAGAAAGCGGGCAAACGAATCCAGGCTTCGCACCAGCGCCTCCTGCTGGATTTCCTCGCGGATGTAGTTCGACACGTAAGCCTCGAGCACGTCGAGCGCGTGGGCCGGCTCGGCGTGAATCTGCGGCAGCAGGCCGAAGCGCAGCACGCGGTCGAGGTCGAAATCGTCGTTCAACTCGGCGGCGGTGAGCGGGAAGAACTGGCGGTTGATGGCGCGGCCGGCGAGCAAGTTGACATCAAGCCGCTTCAACTTGCGCGCACTGGAGCCGCTCAACGCGAAGCGGTATTTGCGCCCGGTTTCCGCGATCAAGGCGTGAACCTCATTCAGAAGACTGGGCAGGCGCTGCACCTCGTCCACCACCACCCAGCTTCCGCGCGGACGCGCCTCGACCTGTTGGCGAAACGACTCCGGCTGCCGGGTCAGCCCGAGCAGCGTTTGCGTGCGGAGCAAGTCGAACCACAGCGCGTCCGGCAACACCTGCCGCAGCCAGGTGGATTTGCCCGTGCCACGCGGGCCCAACAGGAAGAACGAATGATCCGGAACTGGATATTGCCGCGTAAACATCGCCAGCAGATTGACGGCAAATATGCTGGCGAGCAATGCAAAACTCTCGAACCATGAATCCATCTCACGAAGAAGCCTTATTCACGCTGGCACTAGCTAAACCCGCCGCCGAACGTGCCGCCTTTCTGGACGCCGTGTGCGGAAACGATCCCGCCCTGCGCGCCCGACTCGAAGCCTTACTCACCGCGCATGAGCAACCGGACACCCTCCTCGCCACGCAGACCGAAACCGCCCGTCCCACGATCAAGCTTGATCTCGCCGATGCACCCGACGAAGCCGTGGGCCAGACGCTGGGGCGCTACAAATTGCTGGAGCGAGTCGGCGAAGGCGGGTGTGGGGTGGTGTACGTGGCCGAGCAGACCGAGCCGGTGCGACGCCGCGTGGCGCTCAAGGTTATCAAGCTGGGCATGGACACCAAGCAGGTCGTCGCGCGGTTCGAGGCGGAGCGGCAGGCGCTGGCGATGATGGATCATCCGAACATCGCCAAAGTGCTCGATGCGGGCACCACCGACGTGGGCCGCCCCTACTTCGTGATGGAACTGGTGCGCGGCATCCGCATCACCGATTACTGCGACCAGGCGCAGTGCTCCACGAAGGAGCGGCTCGATCTGTTCATCAAGGTTTGTCAGGCGATTCAGCACGCGCACCAGAAGGGCATCATCCACCGCGACATCAAGCCGTCGAACATCCTCGTCACGCTGCACGACGGGGTGCCGGTGCCGAAGGTGATCGATTTCGGCATCGCCAAGGCGACGGAAGGGCGGTTGACGGACAACACGGTTTACACGCAGTTGCACCAGTTCATCGGGACGCCGGCTTACATGAGTCCGGAGCAGGCGGAGATGAGCGGGCTGGACATCGACACGCGCAGCGACATCTACAGCCTGGGCGTGTTGCTCTACGAACTGCTGGCCGGCAGCACGCCCTTCGACGCGAAGGAACTCATGGCTTCCGGCATTGATGCGATGCGCAAGACGATTCGCGAGAAGGAGCCGGTGCGCCCGAGCACAAAGTTGACGATGGAGCTGACGCGGTTGGGGAACGCGCCCGCCCCGGGCGCGGTGACGGGCGCCCCGCGCGTCAGTCGGGGGGCCACCCCGCGAGGGCGCGGGCCGGCGACGCCCGAGGCGGGCGTGGTCCCCACTGAAGAAGAAGTCAGAGCCTCCTCACGTCGGCTGCTACGGGTGAAGGAGACGATCCACCAGCTCAAGGGCGACCTCGACTGGATCGTGATGAAGTGTCTGGAGAAGGATCGGGCGCGCCGTTACGACACGGCCAATGGATTGGCTGCCGATCTCAAGCGACACCTCGACAACGAGCCGGTCACCGCCCGTCCGCCCTCGACGGCCTATCGGTTCCAGAAAGCATTTCGCCGGAACAAGCTGACCTTCGTCGCGGTCACAGCGATGACAGCAGTGCTCGTGCTGGGAGTTGTGGTGAGTTCCTGGCAGGCGATCCGGGCCACCCAGGCCCAGGAGAAAGCCGAGCTGGCGCAGCAGAACGAGGCGGAACAGAGACGAATCGCAGACCAATCCCGTCAGAACGAAGCACAACTCCGCATTCGTGCCGAAGCAGAAGCGGCGGCGAGGCGAGTGCAGCTCTACGCCGCCGAGGTGAACTTGGCGGGGGAAACCCTCGCGGAGGGCGACCTCAATCGCGCGCGGGAACTGCTGGCCAAGCAGATTCCAGCACCCGGCGATACGAACGGCCTGCGCGGCTTCGAGTGGCGTTACCTTTGGCAGCAATCCCAAAGCGCGGAACTCTCTACGCTCGGACAACACGATGCCGCGGTCCACGGCGTTCGCTTCTCGCCGGACGGGACGCTCCTGGCCTCCTCAGGAATCAACGGCACCGTCAAGCTCTGGGATTGGCGGGCGCGCAAGCTCATCACCACGTTGCGCGACCCGATCGTTCAACCGATCGACGGGGATTCATGGGCCGTGAAGCCGCTCGCGTTCTCCCCGGACGGTAGCCGGCTCGCGGTGGGAGTTGGGCGAGACATCGTCCTCTGGGAGGTCGCCTCCCATCAGCGCCTCGCGGTGCTGAGCGGTCACTCGGAGCGGGTAAATTATCTCGCCTTCGCACGCGGCGGCAAAATCATGGCGAGCGGCGCGGACGACCAACAGGTCAGAGTATGGGACGTCACGTCGGCCGAACCCCGTGAACTCGCGGCGTTGCGCGCTGATTTTAACATCAGTTGCGTGGCGTTCTCACATGATGGAAAAACCTTGGCGGCTTCCGGCAGCAGCCAGTCAATCAAGCGCTGGGAACTATCGAACCCTGACGCACCCGTCGAACTGCCTCCCCTTGAGGCCAAGGACACACATACGGGCTGGGTGATGGCCTTCGCGTTTTCTCCGACGACAAACCTGCTCGTCTCAGCCGGTTCCGGGGGGCAGATCATTAGCTGGAATCTGGGAAACGCTCCGAAGGACTTTCTACCCCGCAGACTGCCCACTCCGCTTGGCTCCATCGGAAATGTAAACGCAGTCGCGTTCACTCCTGATGGCCAAACGATTCTTTCTGCGGGAAGCGATAACAACATCACTTTATGGGACGTTTCGGGCCAGGAGCAACCGATCAGGCTCAAGGGCCACGGGAAGGAGATTTTTTCCATCGATGTTTCTCCTGATGGCCAAAGGCTCGCTTCCGCAGGAGACGACCGGACAGTGAAGCTGTGGGATATCTCATCCCGCTGGCGGGAGAAGCCGAAGATGTCGCATGGCACGTGGATGTTTGCGGTCGCCATTTCACCCGACTCAAAATTCGTCGCTTCTCTTTCTTTTCCGGGGAAACTTAAATTGTGGGATGCGGCTACTGAGGAACTGCTCGCGGAACATTCGTTACTTCAAGCTCAAGACGGTCATCTGGTATTCTCGCCTGACTCCAGGATCCTCGCGGCGGAAGAGAGCGGAACCGGCACGATACGCTTGCTGAAAGTTCCCTCGTTCGAGGAGATCACGAACTTCCGCGGCGGTTGCCCCCTGTTTTCACCGGATGGCAGGGAACTGGTGTATTTTCGCGGCCACGAGCGCATTGGGATTCATTGGCGCGATCTGAAAACCCAGGAAGAACGGGTCTGGAAAACCGAATGGGATTCGGTTCGGTGCCTGGCGATGTCACCGGACGGACGAAGCGTTGCCGCCGCAATTGGACGAAGCGTGTGGACCTGGAGCGTCAATGCTCCCGATCACCCGGTCGAGATGGGAACGCTTGCGGAAGACGAAAAACTAAGCAACCAGAGGGTCTGGGATGTGGCCTTCTCGCCCGACGGCCATTGGCTGGCCAGCGCGAATTGGGATGGCAACGTGAGCCTTTGGAATCTCGACAACCCGCGCGCGAAAACCCAGCCCTTCAAGGCGCTCAACGGAGCCGCTTGGGCCGTGGCCTTTTCGCACGATAGCCGCACCCTCGCCACCGGTGGAGACGACGCCACCATCAAGCTGTGGAACCTGGCTTCTCGCCAGCAGACCGCCACGTTGCGCGGGCACATCGGATCGGTCGATGGACTGGCCTTTTCGCGTGACGGGACACTCCTGGCCAGTTGCAGCGGCGACGGCACGGTGCGCCTCTGGCGTGCCGCATCTCTCGAACATACGGACGCGGCAATAAAAACCACAAAATGAAAGCCCGGGAACTCTGAGCAGTTTTCAAACAACCGCGTCCAATGAACCCAAAGCCGAACGTCGAGAAAGACCTCTTCGCCGAAGCGCTGGAACTGCCACCGGATCAGCGTGAGGTTTTTCTGAAAGGCACCTGCCGAGGCGACGAACCGGTCCGCCGTCGTGTCGCGCTCAAAGACATCAAGCTCGGCATGGACACCAAGCAGGTCGTCGCGCGGTTCGAGGCCAAGCGGCAGGCCCTGGCCTGCAAACTCGCCAAGGTCGCCTGGCACGTGATGGCCGACGACACCCCGTATGGTCCCGCCCGCGTCTTCGGCAGCGGAGGGAAGAAACAGGATTTGGGGAAACCCGCCCGTGAGCCCGTAGAACTGAATGGACATAGTATGAACGGGAACATGGGGGAAGCGATGCAAGGTGCAGCAAGGAATTTTGGTGATTCGACCAGACCGGGAGTCAACGCAAGGTTGAACGCGGGAACGAAAGAACCCGCGAGCCACGCATAAAAAACAACTGAATGAACCCGGCCTGGCACTGAATGTTTTCTGGCTCCCGGAAAGAACGGGAGGAGGGCGTGCGCCGCAACTGCGGCAATCGGATCCTGCACTCAGGGAACCGATGCAGCACGCTGGAACCAGATGACTGAACAGATCACCACTCCCGATGGAGTGGTGCGCAGCGTCCGAATCAACCGCACCTTGAAGAGCACCGCCCGCCACGCAGAGAGAAGACCAAGACAGCTTTTAAGAAAAGAAAGACTGGCTGACCGAACCGCTTTTTACCACTTGACCGCTCTTGCTAATAGGCAACCCCCTTTCCGACTCAGGACTTCCTTCGATGCCCGGGGCACGGTAGTTTCAAAGGATGAACCCTGTCCGCGGATTACTTGCGAGTGCGCTCGTCGCGATCCTTTATTGCCAACCGTCGATCGCGCAGTCAGGCCCAACGCTCAAACTGGGTGTCGCCCAGGTGGATGTGACCCCGGATTACCCGGTGCGCCTGAACGGATTCGGATTTCGCCGCGACGAATCGGAAGGCATCACCCATCGCATCTGGGCGAAAGCGCTCGCGATCGACGATCAGGTCAACGGCCCGGCCGTGGTGATCACGGTGGACAACCTGGGCATCCCCGCCGTCATGACCCAGGAAGTCGCGCGACGATTGAAAGCGGGCACCGGGGTGAATCTTCAGCGCCTCGCCATCACCGCGAGCCACACGCACACCGCCCCGATGCTAACACCGGTGGCGCCGACGCTCTTCGGGGTGCCCATCCCCACGGACCATCAGGAACACATCGATCGTTACACTCGTGAGTTGACAGACCGGCTGGAGGAAGTGGCGTTGGCCGCGCTCAAGGATCTCCGGCTGGGTCGGCTCGAATGGACAATGGGTGCGGTTGGATTTGCGAAAAACCGGCGCACCGCCGGCGGACCGGTCGATCACGATCTCCCGATGATGGTGGTTCGTGGTGAAGACGGTTCCGTTCGCGGAATCTGGTTCAGCTACGCCTGCCACTGCGTGGTATTGTCGAAAAATCAGATCTCCGGCGACTGGGCGGGCTCCGCGCAGATCGAGATTCAGAAACGTCATCCGGGCACGGTGGTACTGGCTTCGGTCGGTTGCGGCGCGGACCAGAATCCCGATCCGATGGGCACCGGGGATCAGGTGTTCGTGGCGGCTGACCACGGAGATCGGATCGCGGATGAAGTGGACCGGTTGCTCGGCCAATCGTTGAAGGCACTCACCGGTCCGCTTGCCATCCAGCTCAAGGGTATTCCGCTCGCGTTCGACCCGCCCCGCACCCGTGCCGAGTGGGCCGAGCGCGCGCAAGGGGATAACGCCGTCGGGCATCATGCGCGCGTCAACCTCGCCCGACTGGATCGTGGCGAGTCGTTGCCTGATCACATTGATTACCCGATCCAGACCTGGCTCTTTGGCGACGGGCTGGCGATGGTGTTTCTGCCGGGCGAAGTGGTGGTGGACTATTCACTTCGGCTGAAGAAGGAACTCGACCATCAACGGCTGTGGATCAATGCCTATGCGAACGACGCGCCCTGCTACATTCCGAGCGAGCGCATCCTCCGTGAAGGCGGTTACGAGGGTGGCGACGCGATGATCTATTACGATCAACCAAACAAGTTCGCGCCCGGGCTCGAGCAACAAATCATCGACGTGATCCACGAACAGATTCCCGATGGATTCGCGAGTCCCGAATGAACCGTTGGAAGCCGGCGGGATGACTTGATGGATCATCGTTGGTGACGACAGCGACGCGGCGCTTTCGATTCAGCGAAAGGGTGCTCCAGCGCTTTTAACCTCCCGAGTAACACATTTGCAAGTTGGTGAAAATCAATGGTGCGATTTGGGGTGCAACACCTCGGATCTTCGTCTCCCTGTGTCAGGGGTTACTCAAGGTTCCACAACCGCCGCGAACGCGGGTTTGGGGATGAAAAGGAAAATGGAAACCATACAGGTCACAGATCAACACAGAAGATCGTTGAGTTGCGTGAACTGGGAAGAACACCGGACAGGAGTATACGCCCGTTGGCACAAGCCGTTCCTGATCCGGGTTTTCCGCGCATCCCGTGGTTCTCATCTCCGAATTTAGGATTATGGTTGGGTCTCTTTCCCAATGGAAAGAGGCAGTTTCCAGACTTCCATCGCCCCGGCCAGACTGTCCGCACGGACGAACTGATCCCCGACTCCTTGCAGGTCGTAAATCCCTTTCGCCAGATTGAACTCCGCCGGCGGCCGGTTCACGAACGTCAGCTTTCGCGGAGCCAGCGCTCCCGCCACTTCCGCAATGTCGGTCACTCGCAACACGTTCAGCAGCGCTGGTCCCTGCCAGTGCGAACCCGGTGGATCACTCAAAATCACGTGATTGATGCGCCCGTCCACCACGGCGGCGTACAGGCCAAGAACTCCCATGTCGTCCTGGCCGTAAACCGAGATGGAGGAGTCCCCAAATCCACCTTCCGTCACCGCCCAGTCGACCGCCCGCAGAATGTCCCAGACCTGCTGGGGGCCGCTTGTTCGTCCGGTCCACGCCGCCGTCATCTGGATGCCCGCGTACTCGACCGGGCTCATCGTCTGTTCCGTGAAACGCGGATTCAAGATCAGCAACGAGCTGCGGCCCAGCAGCGGCAGCACTTCATCCATGTCCATGAAATAGAAGGTGTCGCCAGGTCGCTTCACGTAAATGACCAACGGCGTTTTCGCGGAACGATCCTTCGGGGTGAGCAAGCGGCCACGGATGCGCACGCCCGGTTCGGTTTGAAACGTGATTTCCTGATAGTCCGCGTAACGCGGTGTCCATCCGGCTCCGTTGTTGGAAACCTTCGTTTCAAACGGAATCGTTTCCCGCGGAAACCAGCGAAAGACTTTTGCCTTGAGCTGCTCCACGAGTTCGCCACGACGGGACTGCCAGGCCGCGAGCGATGCCGGCATCCTGGGTTCCGCGAGTGGAATGAGTTTGTTGTGAATGCTGTAGTTGATTGCGTCCGGCGGCAGCTCGGTGAGGCACGCCAGATCCGTCGCCCGCTCGCGAGGTGCGACGTAATCGTCCTCCGGAAACGGTTCCTTGCCGTCTTTCAACCAGCGCCACATCCACTGCCGCGCTTCCTGGAGAAACAACGGGGCATCGGTGTGTCCCACGTCGTCCTCCACTTCGCGGGGACGGTTCGAATCACCTCCTGCCTCCAAATCAAATATGCTTTTCGCCCGCCGGAAAACTTCGTGGTAGCCGTCGGGAGGGAAGTCCTCGTCCTTACGCCCGCTCAGGATCAACAGCGGTCGTGGTGCGATCAAAGCGCCGACGATTGGGAAATCCAGCTGATAGGTGTTGTGGTAGTAGATGCAGTCGCACTGGCCGAAAGCGCGCCAGTGTTTCGCCTAGGTTCCGAAGGTGATGGTTGAACACACCGGTGCCGCCGCCGCAATCCGGTCATCCACCGCCGCAGGGTACCAGGTGATCGCGCCGCCGCCCGAGATGCCGGTCACCCCGATGCGCTTCACGTCAACTTCCGGTGGGGTCTCGAGGTAATCCAGCGCCCGGATCGCATTCCAGACCTCGGTTCCCGCCGACGTGTAACCGAGCGACAACCAGTGCCACATGTTCAGATCGTGCAGTCCGTGATGGATGCCTGGGATCTCGCCGAATTCGAGCGTGTCGAGAATCAGGCAGGCAAAGCCGTGCGCGGCAAACTAGGCCGCCCGGTCCTGATAATTCACCTTGGCACCCAACGGATGCGGCGCGTGCCCGCAGAGGTACAAGACTGTCGGCAGCGGTTGAGCGGCATCGGTGGGCACGTAAAAATTTCCGGTCACGTACAGACCGGGCATGCTTTGAAAAACCACCTTCTCGATCCGGTAGAGCGGCCTGTCCAATGTGCCAGTGATGTTGACCTGCAACGGCGTTCTTGGGGGAAGCGGATCGAGTCCCAGCATGTCGAGCAACTGACGGCGCAGCTCGGGACGGTCGCGTCTCCAATCTTCCAGCGACCGAATGTCCTCGAGACAGCGCGCCGAGATTTCCGGGGCCACCTGTTTCAACTGATTGGGGGCTGCTGCCTGGCGTCCGGCTGCGGATTCCTGCCCGGGGACTTGCAACGAGACAAGCAGGGTGAACAGAAACCCAGCGCGACAAACGATTCGGGAGTTTATAGTTTTCGCATGATAAAGAACGGTTGCTGGACGCCACTGCTTTTGCTCGTGCATGTTGATCGGTGCCCTCGAATAGCGGGCGAACCTCACGTCGTCTTGAACAAGTGGCGGGTGTTTTTCGCGTCGCCCGTGTCCCGCCGTGGAAGGCCACACACGCGGTTTTGACCGACGAGGTTCAATTCAGTTTCACTGGCGTTCGTGAAGCAGACCGCATACGACCGACCGGGATCGGTTGCGGTCTGGGGTCATGCACCTCGCTCGGGTCAGGCAAAGAACTCGGTGATCGCGCTGGCCTTCACGAGTTCGCGGGGTTGATTGAGATGATTGTAAACAATCGTCTCGGGGTGGATGCCCAGGGCGTGGTAGATCGTCGCGAGCAGTTCACCTGGATGAACCGGTTTCTCAAGTGGGGCGGATCCGGTCTTGTCTGACTTGCCGTGGACGTAGCCGCGCTTGATGCCCGCTCCCGCGATGCACGCGGTATAGCAGTAGGGCCAGTGATCACGGCCATCGTCGCTGTTGCCGTTGCCGGACGTGCTCACGCCGCGTTGTGGACTGCGACCAAACTCACCGACGGCGACGACCAGTGTTTCGTCGAGCAATCCGCGCTCGTCCAGATCCTCGATCAAAGCGGACAATCCGGCGTCGAGCATCGGTCCGGATTGTTTTTTCATCCGATCGCTCAGGCCCACATGAACGTCCCACGAGTGATTGTCGGAATTAGCAACCTTGGGCCAGATCACTTCGACCACGCGGGTGCCCGCTTCCACCAGTCGACGCGCCAGCAGGCAGCTTTGACCAAAGGTGTTGCGACCGTACCTGTCGCGCATTGGGTGGGGCTCCTGCTCGATGTCAAAGGCGTTCCGGGTGTTGCCCGACACGATCAGGTTCAACGCCTGATCATAGTACTGATTCAAATTGTGTTTGGCGACAGCCTTGTCGATCTCGGGCATTGCCTCGTTGATCGAGTCGCGCAGCCGGGCGCGGCGCTTTAGGCGCATCGAGAACACCTCAGGGCGCATCTCCAGGTCATCAACCTTGATGTGGTCCATCTTGTTCATATCCATGTCGTCGCCGGCGGGATAGAGATTGTAGGGGTCGAACGCCTTGCCAAGGAACCCCGCCGTGCCGCCCTTCCCAACCACGTTGCTCTCCTGCAGCGGACGCGGCAGCATGACAAACGGCAGCACCGGCTTGTCCTGCGGTTTCAGGCGGACGATCTGCGATCCGAAATTGGGAAAATCCTTGGGCGACGGCGGTTCCAGCTGGCCGGAGGGGCTGACCTTGTCGGTCGTGTAGCCGGTCATCATTTGATAAATGGCGGCGGTGTGGTTGAAGAGACCGTTCGGCGTGTAGCTCATCGAACGAATCATCGTGAACTTGTCATTCACCTTTGCGAGCTTCGGCAGGATTTCCGTGAAATTGACGCCGGGAATTTGAGTCGGGATCGGCTTGAACACACTGCGCACATTGTCCGGCACATTCTCCTTCGGATCCCACAAATCGAGATGACTCGGTCCGCCCTGCAGGTAGACCATGATCACGCTCTTTGCCTGCCCCCAGCCGGGGCCTCCGCCTTGAGGCGCTTCCGCGGCTTTCGCCTTCAGCTCGAACATCGAGCCGAGCGACAATCCGAGGATGCTCGAACCGCCGATTCGCAGCAGGTCGCGCCGTGACATGTGCAATTGCGGATCACAGAGATCGGTGCTGAATTCGCCTGGTAATCTAATCATGACTTTGCCTTCTGTTTGAGGTTCAAAAAATGGTCTCTAGTGATTGAACAAAAATGCCGGATTGTTGATGAGCGCCCAGGCAATGTCCTGAGCCGCCGTGAGCCGGATGTTTTCAATTTGTTTGGTGCTGAGCTCCACCGCGCGCTTGAGTTCCTTCAACTTCGGGTCGATCGGCAACGGCTCTTCAAGACGGGCCAGCTGTTCCTGAAGTTCTTTCAACTTCGGGTCGATTGGGCGCGGTTCCTTCGCTTTTGCCTGTTCCTTTCGCAATTGGTTGAGTTCGGGATCAAACGCGTCAAAAAACCTGTTCAACATCGTCTGCTGTTCCTCGGTTCGCAGGTCGGTGGTGGTGGCGATGATCAACTCAATTTCATCCGGCACGCCGAAATCAACCGGCAGTTTCGCATCCGTGATCGCCAGGCGGAAGCGGCCGATCGCGTGTTTGTTGCTGTTAAAATTCTGCTCCAGTTTGAAAGTCAGCAGGGAACCACTATCGTTCACGAGCGGTTCCTTGAAGGTAAAGGTCGCAACGTGATTGGTTCCGACCTGTGGCGCGATTGCCCAGCCGTTGTCGTCGTTTCGATTTCCGTCAATCGCTTTGCCCACCTCGAAATCACCCTGGCTGAAGTCCGCGCGAGCGTCTTGCAACTCAACCCGATCATTCTTAATCGGCACGGACAGTGGCGATACGAAAACGTCCAGTTCGGTCAGGACGAAATTCCCGTCACTCTCTGCGCGTCCCGGGCCGTTCTTCGGCAGTGATTCGTCGGTCAAAACCTCCAGGCGCGCCGCTGTGATGTTTTTCAGATCCGTGTGGCTGGTGATTTCGTAGGTGTCTTTCTTGACGGCGCCCGCCGCCAAAACGGAGCGGTCCTTTTGCTGGATCAAACGCGTGCCGTCGCCGGCTTTGATGGTCTTCGGATCAACAAATGTCCAACGAGTGGAGCGGTTCGGGTTTTGTTCCCACTCAGCGAGTATTCTAGGCAAGCGTTCGTCATAGTCGCTCAGCTTGGATTCGGCTTCTGCGATTCCCCTGTTCTGCTTTTCGTTCAGTTCCGCTTCGCGGGGTGCCATCTCTTCTTCATATGCCGCGACGTTGGTTTTTGCTCCTTCAACGGCCGCCGCACGATCGGTTTCGTTCTGTGCAGTGATCGGTGCGAGTTCGATCTCGTAATCCACCAGCTCCGCCACCAACTCTTCATGGTCCGTTTCAACAAACGAAAATGCCTCCTGCAGGGTTTGAACCTCCGCTTCGTCTGCCGGCCGATTGAGAATTCGCAGGTAAAGCTCTTCGATCAATTTGTCGTTCTCAGGCATCTCCAGCAGCAGCTTCGCGATCACGTTGTCCGGGTCACTGATCGCGTTGTCGACGCTCGGGCCGCTTACAAGCGACATGACCGAGCCCAACTGGATGTCGTTCGCGCGCTCACACTCGCAGGCGCTTTCGCGGGCCGGACGTCCAAGTGTCGCAAGAAATCCATCGTCCAGTTTCACGCCCGAATCCGGCAGCTGCGAAGCCCTCGTGCCTGCTGGCATGCCGGGGAATTTGGGCACCGAACCCATCGCGAAATAGACCGAGTCAAACATCACTTCGGCAGGCAGCCGCTTCGGCGTTGCATGCGAAAAATTCACGGTATCGTCCTTGTTCCATTTGTTGGTCTTGATCGACAGCTGATAGGTGCGCGACTGGCAGATCTTCTTCACGAGTTGTTGCACGTCAAAACCGCTTTCGACGAATTGCTCGGTCAGCCAGTCGAGGAGCACGGGATTCGACGGCGGGTTGCCGGCCCGGATGTCATCAAGTGGCTCGATAATTCCCAGGCCATTCAGGTAGCCCCAAATGCGGTTCACGTAACTGCGGGCGAAGTAAGGATTGTTCTCCGACGTGATCCAGGCGGCAAGCTGTTCGCGGCGGTTGGCGTCTTCAACCGCTTCGTGCTCAACGCCAAACGGGAATCCAGGCGCGGCAATTTCGCCGGTGCGAAGGTGGACCTCTTCGCCCGTGTCCTGTTCGTAGATGATTTCGTAAAGGGGTTTCGCTCCTTCGACGGCTGTCCCGCCGATTCGCTTGTCCTTGCTCTCCGGATCCATTTTGAAACCCACCCGCGCGAAGTAGGCGGACATCTCGTAATACTGATTTTGTGTCCAGCGTTCGAACGGATGATCGTGACACTTGTTGCAGTTGAATCGCGTTCCCAAGAAAAGTTGTGTGGTGTTTTCCATGGTGTCCTCAGGCGTGCGCAGAATCTTGAAATACGAGGCCGGAGGATTCTCGCGATTCGATCCGTTGGCGGTGATGATCGAGCGGGCGAACTCGTCGTAAGCGACGTTGTCTTCGATGTTCTTCTGAATCCATTCGTGGAACTTTACCGCGCCTTCCGCGCCCAGAAACTTGCGATTCACGAGCAGAAGGTCCGCCCACTTGTTCGCCCAATAATCGACGTAGGCCGGGCTGCCAACCAGTTCGTCGATCAGCTTCTCGCGCTTCATTCTCGAATCTGTTTCGTCGGCAAGAAACGCTCGCAGCTCGTCGACTGATGGGGGCAACCCGGTCAAGTCGAGATGCACGCGACGAATAAACTCAGCGTCGGTGCAAACTTCGGAAGGGAGAATTCGCATCCTTTTCCATTTCGCGGCCGCGAGGATGTCGATCTCGTTGAACGATTCGGGCTCGGCCCATTCGAATCCGTCTCGGTCGCCCATCACTGTCAGCGTCGTGGCTGCGTAGGCCCCCTCGAACCGCGCCATCACCGGAGATTCACCGCGTCGCGTTGCCCGCACAACGGTCGGGTTTTCCTTGGCTACGTCGGCCGCATCCGTGTTTCCGCTGGAGATGAACGCTTCCAACGTCACGTCCCGCGTCGTGCCGTCCGAGTAGCGGGCCATGATTTGAAACTGCTGCTCGTCGCCCGGTTTGGCGAGCACCGGATTGAACGGATACATCTGGATTGATTCCACGCGCGCAGTTTCCTGATTCAGCTCACTTCCGTTTTCGATCCAGGCCCGCAAGATCTTGTAGTAGTCTTCGTCAACCTTGGTTCGTTGGCCGCCTTCGTGCGGGACGGTTCCAGTGGCCTTGAGCAGAATGAGGCTTTCATCGGGCGATGTCAGATTGATCCGACGCCCGGCGTGATCATCGGTGAATGAACGCACATCAAAAATTGGATCGTAGCCGCGCAACGACAGCTTGAATCCGTTCTTTCCATCCTTCGAACCATGACATGTCCCCGCATTGCAACCGAGGCGTGAGAGGACGGGGTTCACGTCGCGAACAAAGTCCGGCTTAAACGTCTCGCCCATCCCGGAAACCATCACCGGCACCGTCGTCTCAATTCCCTGATGGCTCACCCGCAGCTTGCCTTGTCCGTCTGTTTTCCCGCGTAACACCTTCTTGTCCGAAATATCAAACAGCGACTTCGGGAACTCAAGTTTGGCGGTCCGAGTCAGGTCAATTGATTCGCCGTCTGCGGTCCAGCCGGTGATGACCAGTTGAGCGTATTCGTATTCGTTCGCAAGCTTCACGGTCGAAGGCTGTGTCGTGATCCTGTAAATGTTTTCGGCGATCACCTTCTCAAGCGGCACCGGCGTGAACAGTTTTTGCAACGCAGCCGACTGGCCATCAACGAGGCGGATCATACCATCGTGGCCGGCGACGGCGATTGACTTGCCGTCCGGACTAAATGCCACCGCGTAGATGCCGGCCGGAACCTCGATGCTTGCGAGCACTTGAATGTTGTTCGTGCGATACGCTTCGATCTTCGCATTCTCCTCCCCGGAACGGCTGCCGGAAGTTTTCTCGAGAACCGCCTTCAGTTCCTCGGTCAGCGTCGTGTCATAGTCGGTCGAATACAGATTGACGTAGCCAACACCGTTCAAGCTGCTGCCCGCGACAATGCGTTTTCCATCGGGCGAAAAATCCACGGAGAAAATACGACCGGTCATCGGTGGGAAACGACGGATCAGATTGGCATTATCGCCGATCACGCGTTTCGTCTCACGTTGGATCCGGTAGATCTGCGGCGTCCCGTCCGCGCCACCGACGAGCACTTCATCTCGTGTTGGATGGCGGGCGACGGCGGCCAGACCACCGCGCAAAGCGCCCGGCGTGATCGACGTGATGTTGTCGACAAAACGTTGCGTCTCGAGCTCGGTCAGTTTGACTGTCTGATCGCGTCCAACGGATATCACGTGATCGCCCTTCAGCGAGAAGACCGTGTCCAGAATCCAATCGTCGTGAGATCCCTGATAAAGAACTTCCGCACCAGATTTGGCATTGATTGCGCGCAATGTCGTGTCCGCGCAACCAAATGCGACGAGCTCGCCGTCCGGTGACCAGCTCGCACCGTAAACGGTATCGAATGTCACCGGCACGGACACTTTCAGTTCGCGCTTTTCAACGTCCCAAACCTGAACCTCACCCATCCGGCCCGGCAGACCGCCAGTCACTGCGAGCTTGGTGCTGTCGGATGAAAATCTGACCGACTCAATTCGCTCAGAGAGCCCGATCAGACGATCCACCAAACCGGAGCCGTCGGCGCGATGCAGCAGCACTTCGTGATAGCCCGCGATCGCGAGCCATTTGCCGTCGGGAGAATAATCGAGCGAAGTTACCACCGGAGGCCGGGTGTAGAGCGGGGGATGCTCCCGATTGTATTCTGTCTTCGCGCTGGCCGGGGTGTCATCGAGCGCTCCGTCAGCGATCCATTGGCTGACCAGCAGGATTTCCTTCTCCGTCAGCGGGCCCCCCTTTGCCGGCATCTCGGCTTCGCCGTTGACCGGTGTGATCTGTTCGACCAAATGGCTTTGCGCGGGGTTGCCCGGAAGAATCGCCCGTTCCTCGCTCTCGCCGCCTTTCAACAGGCCGTCAAAATCCGTCATGACATAGCCCCCCTTGTTCTTCGCAGGCTGATGGCAGCCGTGACATTTCTCCTGAAAGATCGGGCGCACATCGCGATAGAAACTGACGGGTTTCGCGTCGGCGGCAAGCGAATCCTCAGTCGCGAGGCCAATCAGCGGCGCGACGAACAGCAGGGCTCCGAACAACAACGTAAATCTTGGGCGGGCGACAGTAAGCATACGGCGTAGTTCCATTTCGATTTGGTCTGTTGAACCGCGACGGCGACGAACGCCGGGTGATGCACGCGATCCTTCCCGTGGAGGAAGTTATCTGTCGTCGTCGTGGAACGGACCATTACTACCCAATGTAAACGAGACGCACAACCGGTAATTTGGCTGCCCCGAGCCGAACAGGCAGCCGACAGGGTACGCGAATTTCGCGAATTCGCACGAATTGCGAAGGAATCGGACCGCAGCGATCCTGGCCGCTGCAGCTGAGAAGGGTTCAGATGTTTGAAAAATATTTGAGCGGGCCATAGACTCCCGGAGCCGCTGCGGGCTGGAAGACCGCGGTCCAGAGAGCGACAGTGTTCACCCATGTTCGTCAGACAGACTGATTGCTCAACACGCTGGCAGACCGGGGTCAACAGAAGAGCGCAAAGGAAGTGAAGCCGTGGAAAACAGCATGGCCCGCGAAGAGTGGTCGTAACTGAAAACGGTTTCACTGAATACTGATTACCGTCTTCTGAATCACGACACGGATCGAACGCCAACCGGTTGAGAACCGGTCGCCTGTTCGGGAATTTTCCGCCCCCACGGTTCTCTTTATCACGAATCTATGAAAAAGTTGCCTTATGCAACCCGATGAATGGCGTCGTTCGCACCCGGATATTTTCTTTCTGACCGCCGCCGAACCCGGGCGGCTGGGCAGGTTTCTGGCCCGGACGCGTTTGTTGGACGCCGGAGAGGAACTCGTGCGTGCGGAAAAAGCGGGTGACGGCAACATGAATTGCACGGTTCGCGTCACGACCAACCACCGGACAGTCATCGTGAAACAGGCCCGGCCATGGGTTGAGAAATATCCGCAGTTCGAAGCCCCCTGGGATCGCGCGATTCGCGAGATTGAATTCTACGAACTTGTCCGGTCGAACCAAAAAATTGCCGGCACGATGCCGGCACTGCTTCATTCAGACGGCAAGTCGCGCCTGATCGTGCTGGAAGATCTCGGGGTCGGCAGTGACTATACGGGCATCTATCGCGGTGACGCGTTCAGTAAAAATGAGATCAACGCATTGGCCGACTACCTGTCCGAGCTTCACGGTAGCTTCGAGAACGAAACCAATCGACGGGGCCTGGCCAATCACGAAATGCGTGAACTGAATGCGCAGCACATATTCTTCATCCCGCTGCAGACCGATAACGGTCTGGATTTGGATGAGATTTCGCCGGGGTTGAGGTCCGCCGCAGAGCAGTTCAGAGCGGACGCGGACTACGTGAACCAAGTCCACGCACTCGCCGGGATCTATTTGTCGGAGGGTGAGCATCTTTTGCATGGCGATTTTTTCCCGGGAAGTTTTTTGAAGACGGGGAGCGGCCCCCGAATCATTGATCCGGAGTTTGCGTATTTTGGGCGTTCGGAATTCGATCCTGCCGTGTTCATCGCGCACCTGCTTTTGGGACGCCAGGATCCGGAGTTGATCGACCTCTTTCTCCGACGGTACCAGCCGCCGTCGAGTCACGACGTAAAACTGATGCTTCAGCTCGCCGGGGTCGAAGTGATGCGGCGGTTGATCGGGTACGCGCAACTCCCGCTCGGCTACGGTTGCGAACAACGCAAACAATTGCTTCAAATTTCGAGACAGATGGTTTTGCAACCTGATAGAAATTTGTGGGCGCTCCGCCTGCCATGAACCGTCGCCATTTCCTGAAAACCAGTTCGCTGATCGCCTGCACTCTGCCTGGTCTCTTGAGCGCGATTGCTCAGGGCGTCGCTCCCGCCACGCTCCGTGAGCGGATTCACGGATTGCTGGTTGGTTCGATGATCGGTGATGCGCTGGGCGGCCCGATCGAGTTCCAGAATCGCGACGATGTCCAACGATTGGGAAACCCGCCGAAGGTCTGGGGAGCCGGCGAGGTCATCAACCCGGCCTCACTTCAAGCGGCGGTGGATCGCCTGGAACTGAAATCGTATCAGGTCCTTCGCTCTGCTCCAGAGCCCTATGCCCAATGGACGGTCGATGCCCTGCCCGGCAGCATCACGGACGACAGCCGGCACAAACTTATCTTGTTGCAGGCGCTTCACTCCGCGGATGAGCGAGCTGGCTGGCCCGTCAGCGTCGAGGCGTTTGCTCGCGCCCATCTCGACTGGTCGAACAGTGCGGCCATCAAGGACAACGATGCGTTCAAACAACTGAACAAGGAATGGTTGCGCGAGTGGGAACAAAGCGCGCGCTGGGTCCTCGGCAATAGAGATCCGGAAATCGCGCTTCCTCCGGCGCGCATGTGGGGCGGCTTGCCGACGTGTTCGGGACAGATGTCGCTGTTGCCGCTCGCGGCGCTTTTTCCAGGCCAGCCCGGGCCGGCCTACCGTGCGGCGTACCATCTGGGATTTTTCGACAACGGATTCGGAAAGGACTTGAACGCCGCGTTGGTCGCCGGACTTGCCGTCGCCCTGACGATCCCCACTAACGGAAAACCGGACTCAACTGTTTGGAACACGATCAACGAAGCCATGCGAATGACCGATCCGTATGGCTACAAAAAAGTTCCATGGGTAACTCGCCCCGTTGATCGATGGTTGGATGTCGCCACGGCTGCTGCAAGAAACGCGAACGGCCAGCCGGCCAGAATGTTCGAAACGTTGGAACGCGAGTTTAAGAACACGATCAAATGGGAAGCACAGGTGCCGGTCGTAGTCGCATTCGCGTGCCTGGATATATGCAACTACGATCCATTGGCCGCGTTGCAACTCAGCATCGAGTGGGGGCACGACACGGATTCCTACGCGCAACTTGTCGGCGCTTTCGTTGGGGCACTGCACGGTGCCGGGATCTTCCCGGCCGGCCTTCGGGCTCCGGTCGAACGTCGCCTGAAGGCCGATTACCAGATTGATCTCGCCGCAGAAGTCGACTTTCTCGTTGGACTGATTGCGAACACTGAAATCAGTGACCTGGTTCAAACGCACTGACGATCTGCCCGGCGGTTGATCACCGGGCCGAAACCTTCGTGCTCGCGTAGGTCCCCCCGGTGGGTAACGCTCCCACCATGCCCGGCGATGTGACTCAACTGTTGAGTGCTATTGACTCCGGCGATTCCAAAGCCGCCGAGGAGTTGTTGCCGTTGGTGTATGAGGAATTGCGTCGGCTGGCCGCGCAAAAGATGGCGCGGGAGCAACCGGGGCAAACCCTCCAGCCCACCGCACTCGTCCACGACGCCTGGCTGCGGCTCAGCGGGAAGGAAAACAATTGCTGGGACAATCGCGGACATTTTTTTGCCGCCGCGGCGGAGGCCATGCGCCGTATCTTGATTGACCGTGCCCGCAAACGGGCGCTTCGCCGCAAACATGAATTGGATGAGGGCGCCGGTTTGGAACATCTGGACATTGTCCAGACCGCGCCGGACAACGAACTGCTCGCGGTCAATGACGCGCTCGACCGGCTGGCCCAGTTCGACCCGCAAGCGGCGAGCCTCGTCAAACTCCGGTATTTTGTCGGCATGAACATGACGGAGGCAGCCGATTCATTGAACCTGCCCAAGCGGTCTGCCGAACGTCTCTGGAATTACGCCCGCTCATGGTTGCGAACCGAGATCCACGGAACCTGAAAGCTTTTTCAGAAACTTGGCGGAGATTTCAGTTCTCGTTCGCATTGAGGTTAACAGATCAACACGATGAACCCACCAGACCATCAGAAGGAAGCCCGGGCCAAGGCCATCTACCTCAAAGCCATCGACAAGGAAAACGCCATTGAACGCGCTGCATTTGTCGAAGGCGCGTGCGCCGACGATCCTTCGTTGTTCGAGAAAGTAAACGCCCTCGTCAAAGCACATGTGGAAGACAGCTTCCTCGAGGCACCGGCTCTGGACCCGGACCAAACACTGAAAGACACCATCATCGAAGGCCCAGGCACCACCATCGACCGCTACAAACTGCTCCAGCAGATCGGCGAAGGCGGAATGGGTGTCGTTTACATGGCCGAACAGACCGAACCCGTGACACGCAAGGTCGCGCTGAAAATCATCAAGCTGGGCATGGACACCAAACAGGTCGTCGCCCGGTTCGAGGTCGAACGTCAGGCCCTGGCGATGATGGATCATCCCAACATCGCCAAGGTGTTGGATGCGGGCGCTACTGATACCGGCCGTCCCTATTTTGTGATGGAACTGGTGCGTGGTGTTCCCATCACCGAATACTGCGACAAGAACAAGCTCTCCACTGTGGAGAGGCTGCGCCTCTTCATGCCGGTCTGTCAGGCGATCCAGCATGCCCACCAAAAAGGCATCATCCATCGCGACATCAAACCGAGCAACGTGATGGTCACGTTGCACGATGGAAGCCCCGTTCCCAAAGTCATCGACTTCGGCATTGCCAAGGCGACCAATCAGAAACTCACCGAGAAGACGCTGTTCACGAACTACGCCCAGATGATCGGGACACCCGCTTACATGTCGCCAGAGCAGGCAGAGATGAGCGGATTGGATGTCGATACGCGGACCGATGTCTATTCACTCGGCGTGCTGCTTTACGAACTGTTGACCGGCACCACGCCATTCCCATCAAAGGAACTGATGAGCATGGGCTATGGTGAGATGCAAAAGGTCATCGCCGAGAAGGAACCTCCCAAGCCGAGCACGCGCTTGAGCACGATGCAGCACGAGGAGCGGACGGTCCTTGCGAAGAACCGGAGCATGGAAGTAAGCGCGTTGGGTACGACCTTTCAAGGAGATCTCGACTGGATCGTGATGAAGGCCCTGGAGAAGGACCGGACGCACCGCTACGAAACGGTCAACGGACTCGTCGCCGATATCAAGCGGCACTTGGACAACGAGCCCGTCTCCGCCGCCGCTCCCACCTTCAGCTACCATTTCAGCAAGTTCTATCGCAGGAACCGCAGGTATATGCGAGTCGCCGCGGCAGTGGCTGCCCTGTTGATCGTCGCGGTCCTGTTCAGCTCCTATCAAGCTGTGCGGGCGACAAGGGCCAGCACAGCTGCCACGGCGGCACAGAAGAAAGCAAATTCGAACGAGAAGCTGGCGCAAGGCAGTGAACAGAAAGCCATCAAGGCGGCTGAAGTGGCCAACACCGCCCGTCGGGAGGCCGACGAAACGGCGACGGCCTTGAAGGAAAACATTTACTTCCAAAACATCGCACTGGCGTATGAAGAAATGTCAGCCAACCGACCGGCCCACGCACTCAAGCTGCTGGACGATTGTCCCGAAGAACTGCGAAGTTGGGAATGGGGTCATGTCCGGCACCGGTCCATCGCCATCGCCGCCGGGCAACCCGTCACCCGGTTTCCGGATCCCATCTACTCGATGGCCGTCAGTTCGAACGGCCGGGATGTGGCCTTGATCACGGGCGGATTTTTGCAGGTTGCCGAACTGACGACCGCAGGCACTCTAAAACGGATTCAGGTGCTGGGACCGGTGCCGCCTCCCTTGTTCGAGGCTCAGTCATGGTGCGCTTTCAGTGCCGACGGCCGGCTCCTGGCGGCCGTGTCGACGAATGGAATGGCGACGCTGTGGAACAAGAAAGATCGCACGCTTGTTCGCTCCTTTCAGGGCAGTAAGAATGAGATTGATGCCATTGCCTTTCATCCCTCCGGCAAGGAAATCGCAATCGCAAAGAAGGACGATGAGGAAATCGCCATCTGGGACGTCTCAAGCCGGCACCCGAAACTGCAGATCGAAGTGGAGAGTATGTGCTACTCACTCGCCTACAGCCCGGACCCGGACAGCCACTGGCTCGCTGCGGGAACGGAAAAAAAGACATCCGAATCTGGGAAACGACTTGGGGGAAAATTGTGAAAGAGTTGGATTATCCCGCGCCGGTCTCGGGTCTGGCGTTCAGCCCGGACGGCCGCTTGCTGGCCGGTGGCGGCAACACCACCCTCAAGCTGTGGGATGTCTCGACTTGGGAACTCGAAGCGACGCTCGAGGGACACGCTGCCTAGATCAACTCGGTGGCCTTTACTCCTGACGGAACCCGCCTGATCTCGGCGGGAGCGGGCCGGGAGATCAAGATCTGGGAGCCATTCAAGGAACGGGAAATCCTTTCGCTGGACGGGCACACCAATTCCGTCTCGGCCATCGCCGTGGCTCCCGGCGGCCGGCTGATCTCGGGAAGTCTGGACGGCACCGTGCAAGTTTGGGAGGCGTCTCCGCTGGCTGAACGGCGGGAACTCTTCTCATTGGCCGGGCACACGAATCGCGTGTTTTCGCTGGCCTTCGATCCCTCCAAGCAGGGGCGTCTGGTTTCGGTGGATCAGGACAACCGGGGTTTGGTCTGGGACACCGTTGAACACCGCCAGGTGGGTAGCTTCCATGGCATCTTCGACATTACATTCAGTCCGGATGGCCGCCACAGGGTTTCGCCAAGAGAAATTGGAACGACTGGCTTAGCGTGTGTGGATGTCCACGACGCAAACTCGCCCGAGATCGTCCAATCCTTGCCGAGAGAAGAGCGCCTCATCATGTGTGCCGACATCTCCGTGGACGGCGACTGGGTGGCGGGGGGTACCGTCGATCGAGAAATCCTGGTCTGGAACCGAAAGACCAGAAGCCAGACCAACGTCCTGCGTGGGCATCAGTCGTTCATCGACACTCTGAGGTTCAGTCCTGACGGGCGTTACCTCGTCTCCGTCGGGAACCACGGCGAGACGCTGCGCTGGGACGCCACCCGCCTCACCGAACCGCAAGACGGTTTTGAACTCCTCCCACAGAGTGCCGCGCGCGAGTTCTCGCACATTGGCTTCAGCCCGGATGGGCGCCGGCTGGCGTCAGGCGATGGCTTCGAGGGCATCTTTATTCTCGATGTCGAAACCGGTGAAAAGCTACGGCACATTCCCCGGGCTCATGGCGGGATCGTCCTTGGGGCGGCGTTCAGTCCGGATGGACGACGTTTGGCCTCCTGCGGCATGGACAACATCGTGCGCCTTTGGAACGCGGAGACCGGCGAAGCTCTGCGGACGTTGATTGGACACACGGCACCGGTGTACGACGTCGCCTTCAGCCCGGATGGTCGGCAGCTCGCCTCCTGCGGTCTGGATCAAACCGTAAGAATATGGGAAGCGATTGATCCCGTTGCGGTGCTGCCCTTCGCCAACGCCAGCGGCGATCCCAACCGGGAATACCTCAGCGACGGAATTACCGAGAACCTCATCTACAGCCTGTCCCAATCGCCGAATCTTCAGGTGATGTCGCGGGACTCGGCCTTTCGCTACAAGGGGAAGGACACCGACTCACGAACCATCGGGCGCGAGCTGGATGTCCGGGCCATCTTCAAAGGGCGCATCACCCAGCAGGGCGATACGCTGACCATCAGCGCCGAGTTGATCGACACCCAAAACGATGACCGTCTCTGGAGAGAGGAATACAGTGGCAAGGCCACGAACATCTTCGCGTTGCAGGGCGAGATCGCCCGGGATATGACGATGGCGCTGAGCCAGCGCCTGACGGACGAAGAGGAGAATCGGGTGGTGAAAAGTTACCCCGCGAGTCCGGAAGCCTATGAGGATTATCTGCAAGGACGTTACTGGTTGAACAAGATGACTGAGGATGGGTTTCGAAAGGGCATCACGTATTATCGGCAAGCCATCAACAAGGACCCCGACTATGCGCTGGCGTATGCCGGCCTGGCTGAGTGCCAGTTGAATCTTGCCCTCTTTGTCATGGTTCCTCCGGGCGAGGGTTTTGCGAGCGCACGGGACGCCGCCCTAAATGCGATCCAATTGGACCCGACGCTTCCGGAAGCCCGCGCGGTATTGGGCTGGATCAAAGCCAAGTACGACTGGGACTGGTCGGGAGGCGAGCAGGAGTTGAAGCGGGCCATTGCGCTCAATCCCAATGAACCGAGTGTCCATGAATTTTATATGGTCACTCTGCAATCCATGGGACGGTTCGATAGTGCCAAAGTGGAATTGAGCCGGGTGCTGGAGCTCGATCCGTTGTCCATTCGTGCTCATTTGAATGTCGGGCTGAATCTCTACTTCAGGGGGAAATCTGAAGAAGCAGTAAAAGAAGGACAAAAACTGGTTGAGTTTGCACCGGATTTCATTCCCGGGCACGTTACTCTCTGCCTCTTCTATCTTCAGCAATTGAATTACGAGCAGGGCATTGCCGGGCTCGAAAAGACGGTGGCCGAGCACAAAGAAAGCACCGATGCCCGGTCGGTGCTGGGATATGCCTACGCCGTGGCGGGCAGAGAATCGGATGCGCGGCGTGTGCTCGAAGAGTTGGATGAAATCTCGAAGGAGAGATATGTTCCGCCCGCGTCGCGGGCCATGATTTATCTGGCCCTCGGGGAAAAGGACAGGGCGTTCGAGTGGTTGGAAAAGGCTTATGACGACAAGTCGATCTTCAGCAGCGGCCCGTTCTCCTATATCAAACATCCAGCGTACGACCCGCTGCGGTCAGACCCGCGCTTCGCCGACCTGCTCCGCCGCATGAATCTCGAACCCTAGCAATATGATGGGAACCACCCCAAACAGGAACAAGCCAACCATGAACCAGCTACTGAACGACCCACCGCACGTCATCACCCGCCGAAAAGCAATTCACCTGACCCTGGCGTTGGCCGGCGGTGCATTGATTTCGCCTACCCATTCATTTCTGGCCGCCGAGCCGACGCTGATGTTGACTCCCGAAAATGTGATGGGCCCCTTCTACCCATTGGACAAACCGTTGGAAGTCGATGCCGACCTGACAACCATTCGCGGACACAAGCAGAGGGCAGAAGGCAAGGTCGTTCATCTGATGGGGCGCGTGCTCAATCTCAAAGGCGAACCGGTGAGCGGCGCGAAGATGGAATTGTGGCAGGCCAACACCCATGGCCGATACGCCCATGCGGCAGATCAAAGTGATGCCCCGCTTGATCCCAATTTCCAAGGTTATGCCGTGCAGAAGACCGACAAGGAGGGCGGTTACCGATTCAAGACGATAAAGCCGGGCGCGTACCCTGTGGGAGACGGCTGGACGCGACCGCCGCACATTCACTTCGAGGTTGTCAGTAAAAAGAGCCGGTTCGTGACACAGATGTTTTTCCCGGACGAACCGCTGAACGAAAAGGACAGCCTCTTCACCATGCTCGGCAAAACCGCCCCGGCCGCCACCGGCGTGATTCAATCACCCGGCCCGGACATGGAACCGGATTCACTCCACGTTCGTTGGGACATCATTCTGTTTGAGAACTGAGAGGCGTCAGCATGGCGACAGCACTTTTGGAAAACAATCTGGGATCTCCGAAACCAACACCGATCAATCTACAACCATGAAAAACCTCATCGTCTCCACACTCATCGGATGGCTTGCCTGTTCCTCGCTTCTGGCGGTTGAACCGGCGTCCACCGCCGACGATCTGTTTCAATCCATCCGCACCGGTGATCGCGCCACCGTGCAGACGCTGTTGAAAAACGGAGCGGACCTTAAAGCCCACAACGAGGCAGGCGACACGCCGTTAATGGCCGCCGGTCTGTACGCCGACACCGGCATTCTGGAGCTGTTGATAGAAGCGGGAGCCGACGTCAACGCCACGAACTAGGTCGGCGCCACCGCGCTCTTGCGAGCCGCGACGTTTGCGGACAAGGCCCGTCTGCTCATCACCGCTGGAGCGGATATCAACGCGCGTTCTCAACTGGGCAACAGCGCGCTGATTCTGGCTGCGAGAATGCCCGGCAACAGCGGGACGGTGAAACTTCTGCTGGCCCGGGGCGCGGAGGTGAACGCGACCAATGGGTTCGGTGCAACCGCTCTGATGGCCGCGGTGGCCGCGGAGGACCCCCAATCGGTTCGCCTGTTGCTCGATCAGGGTGCCAACGTGAACGCCCGGCCCAACATGGATCTCGACGGTTTCCTTTTCGGTGGCGGCCGGACGCCGTTGATGTGGGCGGCCTTCCGCGGTAATCAGGAATTGACCCGGCTGCTGCTCGCGCGGGACGCGGACGTCAACGGATTCACACAAATGGGCAGCGCCCTTTCGCACGCCGCCTGGGCGGGGAACGCCGACGTTGCCCGGATCCTGCTCGACGCCGAAGCGGAGGTGGATCAACGCGACTTGCGGGCCAACTATACGCCCTTACACTGGGCGGCGTCCTCGGAGAAACTGGACGACACGCTGGTGCAACTGCTGCTCAAACGCGGCGCGGACGCAGACGCCGAAGGCGGTCAACCGGTCGACAACTTTCTCGGCGTGGCGCAAACCCCGTTGATGCTCGCTCAGAAGCGCGGGGAGACACCCGTCGTCATTGCCCTGCGCGAGGCAGACGCGCGGAAGGTTGAGTCGCTCCCGGAAAAACAAACTGCCCAACCGGCGCGAACCGTGGTGGATTCCGGCGACAACGCCATGATCGCCGATGCCGTGCGGCGCGCGCTGCCGCCGCTTCAAGAGTCGTCCATTGAATCCAAGGCCTCCGCACTCCGCCACGCGAGCAGGCAGGACTGTGTTTCGTGTCACCAGCAATTCCTCCCGTTGGGCGCGATCAGCCTGGCGCAAAACCGACACCTTGCGGTGGACGAGGTGGCGTTGAGTCAGTTGGTGACGGATATTGAACACTTCGCCGTCCAGGCGCAGGAATTGAATTTGGAAGCAACGTTCCACCCGGCACCAGCCATCGAATACGGCTATGCCCTGTTCGCGGGGCGTCTGAACAAGCAGGCTCCTTCCATAACCACGGATTCACAGGTGCACCAGTTGACCGTGATGCAACATCCGGACGGACACTGGGCGTGGAATCTTCCACGCCCTCCGATCCAGTCGAGCGACATCGTGGCCACCGCACTCGCACTGCAGGCGATCCAGTCCTATGCGCCCCCCGGGCGCCAGCGCGAGATCGACCAACGGGTGCGCCGCGCGAAAGCCTGGTTGGCCAACGCGGAGCCGGAAGGCAACGAGGAACGCGCGTATCAACTGCTCGGCCTCGCGTGGGCCGACGAGCGATCCGGCCGACTAAAGAAACTCGCGGAGTCATTGATCCGGCAGCAACGCACTGACGGAGGTTGGGGCCAGCTGGCGAATCTTCCCAGCGATGCCTACGCCACCGGCCAGTCGCTCTACGCGCTGCAGGTCGCCGGGCTTCCTCCCGGAGACCCTGCCGTGCAGAAGGGCCTGGGATTCCTCCTCCGAACCCAATTCGAAGACGGCACATGGCGGGTGAAGCGCCGGGCCTTCCCGTTCCAGCCACCAATGGAAAGTGGTTTCCCCTACGGCAAGGACGGTTGGATTTCGAGCGCCGCGACCAGTTGGGCGGTGATGGCTTTGGCCATGTCACTCGATCCGTCGCAGACCCCACCACCTGCCGCAGTGCTGGCGAAAGCCTCCACGCCGACTCCGACGATTACCGCTACTGCGGCAGGAAATATCACGCCCCCCGTCGAGTTCACTCGCGACATTCAGCCCTTGCTCGAACGTTCATGCGTGGCGTGCCACAGCGGCGAAAGACCCAAGGGCGGTTTCGCGATGATTGACCGCGCGTCCGTGCTCAAAGGCGGCAATCGCGGAGAGCCGGTGATTGTTCCCGGTAACCCCGATGGGGGCCAACTGATTCACCTGGTCCAGGACCAGGTGGAGGATCTCGAAATGCCACCGTTGGCCAAGCGCAACAAATACCCCGCATTGACGAAAGATGAGATCACGAAACTAAGCAACTGGATCGCTCAAGACGCGAACTGGCCCGGAACCGTCACTCTCCGCGTGCCTGAAAAGTGATAGCCGGACAGGCAATCGAAAGTACCGACAGCACCCGCGATATGAGACACCTTATGATTCACACCAAATCCACCATGTCCCTGGCTTCCGCCAGGTTCACCGGTTCCTCTAATGTCGCAGTCCAGATCCGCGTCGGCGCTCGCCGGTCGCTTTCGACTGCGATTGCTCTTGCGGTGTTGTTCGCGGTCGCGGTTCCGGCCTGGGCGGCAGACCCGATTATCGGCACCTGGAAACTCAAGGTCGCGGAATTAACTTTTTCAACCGCGATGCAGGAGGTCCCGCCCAGGGAACTAACCGAGGTTATCCGTGAAGTCGAGGGTGGCCGAATCGAACTGGCCCAAAAAGGCATCCAGCAAGACGGCGCGCCGGTGACCTTTCGCATCACCTACCCCGCCCAAGGGGGAGTCGTCACAATCATTGACGAAGAAAGCCCAGAGGGAATGACCTTTTTTGAGACCCTGGTGAGTCCCGGTAATTGGTATGTGACGAGCCTGCGAGGCGGGAAGCAGGTGATCGTGCGGCACAAGGTCGTCAGCGCAGATGGCAAAACGAAGCGGGAGACCACACGCGGCACGGACGAGCACGGCGAGCCCTTCGAACAAATCGAGGTCTACGAACGTATCCGACAGTAAACAACAATATGAATCACAACCAACAACCCCACTTCGGATGCTCGGTGCCGCGTCTTCGCATGTTGCTGACCGGGATCGGGGTTCTTGCCTCGCTCGCGGCGCACGGCGCGGCGTCCCAACCGACACGCCCAAATATCCTGCTGATCGTCGCGGACGATCTCGGCTACACCGACATCGGCGCGTTCGGTGGCGAAATCCATACGCCCAATCTCGACGCGCTCGCCAAGGCGGGTGTCCGACTCACCCAGTTCTACTCCGCTCCGACCTGTTCACCAACTCGCTCGATGTTGCTGTCGGGCACGGACAACCACCTGGCCGGACTCGGCAACATGGTTGAGACGATGCGCCCCAATCAACAGGGCCACCCCGGTTACGAAGGATACTTGAGCCCCCGGGTGGCCGCGCTGCCCGAGTTGCTCCGGGACGCGGGCTATCACACCTACATGGCAGGAAAATGGCATCTTGGCCTGACGGAAGAAACGAGTCCGGCGGCCCGTGGGTTCGAGCGTTCGTTTGCGCTGTTGCAGGGTGGAGCCGGACACTTCACCGACCTGCCGGTCATCGGTCCGAATCCGGCGATCTATCGCGAGGACGGAAAGCTGGTCCAGCTACCGGCCGACTTCTATTCGAGCCGGACCTTCAGCGAACGCATCATTGAATATCTGGACAACCAGCCGGACGATGGCCGGCCGTTTTTCGCCTATCTGGCATACAGTGCCCCGCACTGGCCGTTGCAGGCGCCCGCCGAATCGATCGCGAAATATGTGGGCCGCTATGACGAAGGCTACGACGTGTTGCCAGCCGCACGGTTCGCACGGATGAAAGAGCTCGGCCTGGTGACGCCGGGCATGCAAACGACTCCCCGAGTTCCTGGCGAACGAGAGTGGAACGCATTAACCGCTGAGGAGAAACAAATCGCCGCGCGCAACATGGAAATCTACGCCGCCATGGTCGATGACCTCGATCGGTATTTGGGCACCGTGCTCGACGCGCTCAAACGCCGCGGTGAGTTCGACAATACTTTCATCTTCTTCATGTCGGACAACGGCCCCGAGGGATCCAACCTGGATGTGGACTGGGATGCTCTTCGGGACTGGGTGACGCAATGCTGCGACAACCGCCTCGAAAACATGGGGAGCGCAAACTCGTACCTGTGGTATGGCCCCAATTGGGCGCGCGCAGGGGCCGCACCGTTTCGCGGATTCAAAGGTTTCACCGCTGAAGGCGGAATCCGTGTGCCGGCCATTGTGCATTTTCCAAAAACCGTGCCGGGCGGCTCCATCCAAAACTCCATGACCACCGTCATGGACGTGATGCCGACCCTGTTGGCCGTCGCCGGAGTGGAACACCCACAGACCTTCCACGAACGCGAGGTCCTGCCATTGCGCGGTACTTCGATGATGCCTGCGCTCACGGGTGCCAGTGACCGGGTGCATCCTGAGGACTACGTAATGGGCTGGGAACTGTTTGGCGATCGGGCGATCCGGCAGGGCGAGTGGAAAATCGTCTGGAAGTCTTCCGGAGACCAATATTACCCCGCCGCGCCGCACGACCCCCAGATCACTGCGGATAGCTGGCGACTCTACAACGTAGCCCTGGACCCCGGCGAGCGGATCGACCTGGCCGGGCAACACCCTGACGTGTTGCGAACGCTGATCGCCCATTGGGACGTTTACGCCCGGGAGACAGGTATCGTACTTCCGGACTACTCAGTGGACTCTCCCGAATAAGCCCGAACTCAAACGAACGACCGAATTCCAAGACCATGAAACAACTCACTCTTCTCCTTTTCGCTGCGGGGGCACTATCGGCAGCCACGCCGAGCTGGCCACAGTTCCGTGGACCGAATGCCTCCGGTGTCGCAGACGGCGCGCGTCCGCCGGTTCACTTCGGACCCGATACCAACCTGCTCTGGAAGGTCGACGCGCCATCGGGAATTTCCGCGCCCATTGTCTGGGGCAACCGGATTTTCCTGACCGGGTTTGTAGACAACCAACTGGTCACCCTGGCCTACGACGCAGGCACCGGTAGGGAATTGTGGCGAAGGATCGCGCCCGCGGCCAAGATCGAGAATCACCACCGGTTTAGTTCACCCGCGGCGTCCACTCCCTGCACCGATGGTGAACGGGTTTACGCCTACTTCGGTTCATATGGATTGATCGCCTATAATTTCGACGGAACCGAAATCTGGCGCCGGCCCTTCGAGCGATTGCCCTCCCAGTACGGCACTGCCACTTCGCCCATTCTGGCGGGTGGCCAGCTCATTCTGCAGCACGACGGAGACAGCACCAACGCGACCCTCGTCGCTCTCGCGCCGGCCACCGGCAGGACCGTGTGGGAATCGCTGCGTCCCCTCGCGGGCTCGTGCTACTCGACGCCGATGGTGTGGCGTCACGATGACATGGAGGAGCTCATGGTCCAGGGCAAGGGAAGGGTGGCGGCGTACAGCCTGAAGGGCGGTCCACCGAAGTGGTGGGTCAGGGGTTGGGGCTTCAGCGCAGTCACCACGCCGGTGGTCGGAGAGGGAATGTTGTTTGCCGGCGGGAGTGGCTTGGGGGATCCCTCCGAGCCGGATGACCCGATTTTCGATTGGGATAAACTCCTGGCCGATCACGATGCAAACAAAGATGGACAGCTCGCTCTCGATGAAGTTCCCGAAACGCTGATCTGGCAGATTCGCAAGGAAGTTTCCAAGGACGTCCCGGGCAACATGTTTCCGATGCGGAACTTGCTGCGCTCCTTCACAGATGCGAACAAGGACGGGATTGTCACCAAGGCGGAGTGGGATGCTGACATGGCATATTCAAAGGACAAGTTCAACGCCGACCGCTTTGTCGGCATCCGACCCGGCGGCCGGGCTGACAGCACGGACACACACGTGAAATGGGAAACCACCAAGGGACTCTCCGAAATGCCATCGCCGCTGTTCTATCGCGGCCGTGTTGGATTCGTACGCGACGGCGCGATGTGGACCCTGATCAATCCCGCAACCGGCGACCGACTGCTCGACCGGGAACGACTGGGGATTGGCGGCCAGTTCATCGCCTCTCCGATCGCCGCCAACGGATTCATCTACACCGTGAACGAATCAGGAACCTTCGCCGTGCTCCGTGCCGGTGATACACTCGACGTCGCGGCGGTCAACAAGCTGGGTGAGAACGTTCGTTGCACTCCGGCCATCGCCGGCAACCGTCTTTATGTCCGCAGCGCCGAACATCTGTGGGCATTTAGTCACTAGGATTGACTGCGAATTTCCCCAGTCACACACTAGGTCACTCATTCCAAATTCATTACTCGCTCCATGAATCAATTCATCCAAACCGCCCGCGCCCTGCTGATCTGCGGGCTCGTTCCCATGTGTTTTCACAGCGCTGCGAACGCCGGTGTGGTCATCAACGAAATTTTCTACCACGCGCCCGATGATTTCGATGATCTGGAATGGGTTGAAGTTTACAACCCGGACGACCAGCCCGTGGACCTTGCCGACTGGAAGTTAACGGGTGGGGTTGAGTTTCATTTCAAGAAGAAAGCCACCATACCGCCGCGTGGCTTCCTCGTGATTTGCAAGGACGCCAAACTGTTCGGCGAGTTCTACGACGTCCCGGTCGTCGGCGAGTATAAGAAATCAATCGGCAACGGTGGCGACACGCTCGAACTGGTGGACGCCGCCGGTGCCACCGTGGACCGGGTCGTGTTCAAGGATGGCGACCCGTGGCCAACTGCGGCGGATGGCAGCTCGGCGTCGCTCGAGCGGATCACGCCAGAGATGCCCGGTGAGCGCGCGGACAACTGGTCGGCTTCACCGCTGCCGGAGGACGAAGCGCGACCGGCGGGAACACCGGGCCGCGCCAACGCCAGTTTCTCCGCCAATTTTCCACCGGTCATCGGGGGCCTTGTCCTGTCCTCGTCGCAGCCACTTCCAGGCAAGCCGGTCCGCGTGAGTGCCACGGTTGAAGATGCCGACGGTCTTGCCTCCGTCGAGTTGCGCTATCGCATCGTTCGTCCGGGCACGGTCGGAGATGAGCAGGTCGTTCCGATGAAATCCACCGATGGAAAAAACTTCAGCGCCGAGCTTCCCGGACAGGTTGCCGGTTCACTGGTCCGGCTCCGCGTGCATGCGACGGACCGCGCGAAGTCCGGACGGTTTTATCCGTCGCCGAACGACCTACGGCCGGCGGTCTCCGTGTTTGTTCAGGCGCGCCCGGAGGCGGCTACCATGCCGGTGGTTCAGATGATTCACGCGGGGGGCCGGGAATTTGCGGAGATGGAACGGGTGCGACTGCAATCATTGAATCCCCATAGCGGCCCCATGCAGCCCAGTGAACTGGATATGTTGTTGGAAGAGTTTTCCGGCGCGCTCGACCTGCAAGAAGGGTGGTTTGAATGGAGCGTCAACCAGGAGCTGGATCTACCGTCGTATCGCGCCCTCCGCAATCTGATTGCCGCGAAGCAGTCCGAACGCAATGCGTTCATGGAGGAAGCCGCGGCTTCTACAGATGTCACGGTGTTGAAAGCCGAGGCTCCTGCGCACATTAAAGCATTTCAGGATTCGCTGGTCGCCGGGGTGAAAACCGCGCTGCCGACGGAAAAGGGCGCCGCCTTCGAGGTCTGGTATCGTGAACGGCTCAAACCGGTTGAACTGGACCAGACAGGTTTTCTAAAACGATTTCTTAACATCGAGTCCCCGTGGCTGGCGTTGAACGCGCGGTTTGAATTGACGGAGTCCCAGCTGAATCATCTTCGTCCGTCACTGCGGGCCGCAGACAAGGGCCGGTCCGAAATGCTCTCGGCCTTTCGGGGCGATTTTGCAGCGCTGCTCAGGTCGCTTGGGCGGGTTGAAACGGAGCTGAACGCCGCCGCCGAAGAGCAGTTGACGCTGCGCGAGCGCCGGTATTTGCAGGAATGGAAAAGCGGACAGGGCTCACCCATCCGTCCGCGCGTGATTCAAGCCCGGGGCCGGTCTCCGCGCGGCAATGCGGCATTCATCTACACGGATCAGGAAACGGGTGCGACCGAGGTGTTCGACTTTGTCCACATCACCGAGCGCAGCGCCGGTTACAAGGTTCGCTTCCAAAAGGACCGGCGCCTGCACGGCATGAGCACGGCGAACGTCATCTTTGAATACAACGACCGGTTCGTGATGGCCGAGCCGCTGGCGTTCGAGTTGTATCGTCGGCTGGGCAACGCCGCCTGCGCGACGGACTTTGTGCGACTGACGCTGAACGGTCATCCGCTCGGCTATCATCTTCTGTTCGAGCAGGTGAACGGTTCCTTTTTCGATCGCAACCGGATCACGTCCGGTGGCGAGCTCTACAAGATTCTGTGGTACGGACTGGGCATCGAAGGACAGCACGAGAAACAGGACCATCCCGACCGTGACTATTCCGATCTGGTCAAGTTGATCGCGTCATTGGACTCCACGTCTGGAGCGGACCAGTGGGAGGTGATTCAGAGCAACTTCAACGTCGATCAGGTTGCCACTTATTTCGCCGTCAACATGGTGCTGTCGCACTGGGACGGTTTCTTCAACAACTACTTCACCTACCATGACCGCAAGGGCGGCGGCAAACGGGAGATGTATCCATGGGACCAGGACAAGACCTAGGGCTATCATGACCAGAGCGGCGACGAGGTGTTCTTCGACCTGCCGGTGACCTTCGGCATGGCCGGCGACCGGCCACCGGGCGGTGGACCGGCCGAAATGAAACGCGGTCACTGGTGGCGGCCCGGTGGCTATTTTTCCAGCCCGCTGCTCGCCAATCCCGAGTTTCGGAAACGGTTCCTGAAACGGACGCGGCAGATCCTCGATGAGACCTACACCGAGCAGGTGTTTTTTCCGGTGATCGATGCGATGGCGGCGCGGTTGAAACCGGAGATCCCCCTCCGCGCAAAGGCCATCGGTGAAGATCCGGCAGTCGCCCTCGCGCGACTCGACAAAAACGTCGCCTCGCTCAAGGAACATCTGGTGAAGCGCCGGAAGTTTCTGCTGGAACAGGACGAGATTGCGCACCTTTCAAAGTAAAGTACGCCGGACTGCTCATCCGGTTCACCTGCCATTGGCAAACGTGTGGTCGTCGGATACAGCGATGGTTGTATCAACCGGCTGCCGCGCGCGCCGTGTTCCTGATGGCGCGGGTCTGGGTGACAAGTCACTTTGCCGCCGGGCCGCTCTGAAGATCATCATGCTGGGGAGGGGACACTTAGCCGACGGTGGTGCGCACCCGGCTTGGATCAGCACGGCGTCTTTCGCACGTGCGTCTGTTTGATCGTGCGGCGAAAAACTTGTTCGCCCGGGAGGATTGTCGTACAAGCCTGCCCATGTTCAGCGAAATCAAAAATTCACACGGCGAGAAACTCGACTTCACATTTCATCGGGGCTCGGACGGCGGTCGGCTGCTGGTTGTGATCGGCCACGGGGTGACGGGGAACAAGGACCGGCCTTTCGTCGTCGCGCTCGCTGAGAGTCTCGCGAAATCCGGGATCAGCGCGCTGCGGTTTTCGTTCAGCGGGAACGGCGGTTCCGGCGGCCGGTTTGTTGATTCGACGATCACCAAGGAAGCGGCCGACCTGGGCGCGGTGCTGGACGTCGTCGCGGCGGATGATCGGGAGATCTGTTTCGTCGGGCACAGCATGGGCGGCGCGGTCGGCGTGATTCGCGCGAGTGAAGATGCGCGGCTCAACCGGTTGATTTCGCTGGCCGGAATGGTGGACACGGCGGGCTTCGCGCGGCGGGAATTTGGCGACGTGGAACCGGACAAGGGAAACATGTGGGACAACCCGGAGTGCCCGCTGTCCAAAGCGTTCATGGATGATCTGGCCGACATCGGTTCCGTGGCGGATCGGGGCGCGAAGATCACGGTGCCGTGGCTTCTCGTTCACGGAACCGACGACGATGTGGTGCCGATCCAGGACTCGAAAGACATCCTCGCAAAGGCCGGCGCGAATGCGGAATTGATCCAGATCTCGGGATCGGATCACGTGTTCAGTGGAGATGCGTGTCGGCACATGATTTCAGCGGTGACCGGTTGGCTGAAACCGGTTGGCCAAGCTTGACGCTCGCAGTCGCTGCGGCCAGTGTTGCCGACATGATCTCCAACGTCAGGTTCGCGTTTTTATCGCTGCTTCTGGTCGCGTCGCTTCAGGCGCAGGTCCCCCAAACACCGTCCGATGTGAAAGGCCCGTTCGAGCCCAGATCGGATGTCGCGCCATTTACTGAGTTTCGCCTCGTTCGAGCGCCCTCCGCAGATTCGTTGCTGCTCAAGAAAGGCGACCGCCTCGCCATCATCGGCGACTCGATCACCGAGCAGAAGATGTATTCGCGCATCATGGAGACGTATCTGACGGTGTGTGTGCCGCAGTTCGACGTCACGGTCCGGCAGTTTGGGTGGAGCGGCGAGACCGCCGAGGGTTTCGCCCGCCGGATGGAAAACGACTGCTTCCGGTTCAAGCCGACCGTCGCCACACTGTTTTACGGCATGAACGATCATCGTTACCGGCCGTATGATCCAGAGAACGGACAATGGTACCGCGACAATTATTCGACCGTGGTGCGCGGGTTGTTGGGTGCGGGCGCGCGGGTGGTCATCGGTTCACCGGGCAGCGTGGGGAAGGTTCCGGGCTGGACCAAGTCGGACGCGTTTTCCCTTCAGGATCTGAATCTCAATCTGGCGACGCTGCGCAACATCGACATCGATATCGCGGCGACGGAGGGCGTTCGCTTTGCCGATGTGTTCTGGCCGATGTTGGAAGCCGATCACGGGGCGCGGCAACGTTTCGGGGCGGACTACGCGGTGCCGGGCAAAGACGGGGTGCACCCGGGCTGGGCGGGTCAGCTGGTGATGGCGTATTGCTTTCTCGAAGCGCTCGGGGTGGACGGCGATATCGGCTTGTTGACGGTCGATCTTGCGACGTCCAAAGCGAGCGGTTCTGATGGACACACCGTCACCGGATTTAAAGACGGAGTCGTAAATATTCGCAGCACGCGCTATCCGTTTTGCGCAGAAGGCGATCCTGATAGCGACAACTCGATCCGCTCCGGAATGACACTGGTTCCGTTCAACGAAGAGCTGAACCGGCTCACGTTGAAAGTAACCGGTGGCACCGCCGCGAAATACAAGGTGACCTGGGGGCCGACTTCCAAATCCTATTCCGCCGACGAGCTTGCGGAAGGAATCAATCTGGCTGCAGATTTCGTGATTAACCCGTTTACTGATGCGTTCAAGAAGGTTGATGAAGCGGTGGCGGCAAAACAGAATTACGAGACGCGCCAGATAAAAACGATGTTCCACGGCCCCGAGTTTCAGGCGGCGCCGGATACCGTGGTCGCGGTTACGGAAACGGTCCGGCAGCCGCTCGCCGACGCGATTGCAACGAGCTTCGTGCCTGTCGACCACCAAATTAGAATTGAGGCGGAGTGACGCGGGAACGGCTTCATGCAGCACGATCACGTGACGTCCGGCAATTATTGAGATAGAGTCTGCGCGTTATGAATGATTCACAATCCGCCGGAAACCCTTCGCCGGAACGAGCACGTGATCGCACGCCGCAAGGCGCGGCTGGCGGGACAGCGGCGTCCGAATCCCTGGAACCGAAGGAGCTGACGCCCGAGGAGCAGATGGCGCTCTACGAAGAGGACCTGAAGGAAACCGATTGGGGGCACCAGCCTTGTTAGTTACATCAGGCGGGCCGCGCTCCGGCAAATTAGCCAGAGAAATCAAAACCCGTGTTTCGTAATTCGCGGGACCGAGCAGAGCTGGCCGTCGTTTGAGCAAACGCTATTCGGATCGGCTTGTTCGTGGCCCCGAGCAATTCGGGATGCCCTGCCACAAAGGTTGCGGTTTCTGTCTCGTCCGGTACGCTGCGCTTCCTTTCAAATCATGACTATCGAAACAATTCTCACACACCCCGGCGGCGCGCATAAGGACGAGTTTCTGGCGTGCTGTGTTCTGTTGGCTGTTCATCCGACAACCGTCGAACGGCGAGAGCCGACCGAAAGTGATCTTGCGAGCCCCGCCGTTTGCGTGGTGGATGTCGGTCACGAACACGTTCCTGAACGACACAACTTCGATCACCATCAGTTTCCAAAAGATCATCCGCCTACGTGTTCTTTATCGCTCATTCTGCAGCACCTAAGCCTCTACGAAGACGCGCGGCAGTTTTGCGACTGGCTTGAGCCGACCGAATGGTTTGACTGTCGCGGTACAAAGGACACCGCTGCAAAACTTGGTGTCAAACGAAACGTCATCAATCAGCTGAACTCGCCCATCGACGTAACGCTTCTCCGCCGGTTTGCTTTGTGCAAAAGCCTGAACCCGGGCGATACCATTTGGGAATTGATGCGAATGGTGGGGGAAGATCTTATCGACTATTTGAAGTCCTTGCGCTCGCGGCTGAACTTCATCGAACGCCACTCAGAACTGTGGGGGCTGGAGGTGGCGGGACAAACTTTCAAGATTCTGTTCATGCCGAGAACGGAGCCCTTGCCTGACGAACCTTCGTTCGGGCTGGAACGTTACATTGAGCATCACTCAATGTCGGATCAGATCGTCGGCATCGTTTATCCGGATCGTCGAAGTGCGGGACACGGTCTTTCCCGGTTCAACGACGACTTGAGGTTGGATTTCACTCGCATAGATTCCGCCCCGGATGTCCATTTTGCACACGCCCGGGGATTCGTGGCAAAGACAACAGCGACAAGTTCGGCGCGGCTAAAGGAGTTGGTCATGGCCGCTTGGGCCGGATGAGATTGCGCGGGCTTGGGCGAAGGAAGCGGGGCATTGAAATGAACGGACGCGTTCTTCCGTTTCCGATTTCGTCCCGCCAGCTGCGGTGTTTCGTTTCAATGAGGCAACACGGTGCTGCCCGCGGTTCCAGATGCAGCGGATCTCCGTCCAGCCGCTGAGGATCTCCACGCTGGTGAGCGACCAGATGAAACTCTCTCCCATGTCTCCCCCGCAGTGGGCGACGGTGTCCACTTCGGTC
>Ga0335398_10000656_pt1 | contig 61157 bp, 48 predicted proteins | sample BON03_FD_205742 | JGI IMG/M metagenome (GOLD analysis project Ga0335398, IMG submission 205742) | Freshwater microbial communities from Lake Bonney liftoff mats and glacier meltwater in Antarctica - BON-03 (spades assembly) (version 2) | ecosystem: Environmental > Aquatic > Freshwater > Ice >... | reverse complement strand
CATCAAAAGATTTAACGGAATAAACATTATTAAAGGTTGAAGTTTTTCACATAAATATGTATTTATACTTTATATAGAAATTATAAAAATTATTTATGCTTTAATAAGCACACTTTTTTTGATCATCAGACTCATTTCTTATCACAGGTACTTCTCCAAAAAAGTATCGATATAAAACTGCGAATATTCATTTACTTTTTTTGCTGCATCCATGGTATGTGGCCAACCTTTTAGCCGGTGATAATCTCTTGGAACACCGGCTTGCTGTAACCAACTGGCAAGCGAATCAGATTGGCTGACTGGAACCAATGAATCAATTGTTCCATGAAAGATCAAAGTAGGTGGGTCATCAGACGTGATGAAAGTACTCGGTGAAGCGAGTTTGTATAGGTCCGGATTTTCGTCGTAGGAAACCCCCATAAAACGCTGAACTTGCTCCGTGGTAATTGAATAGGGAGTAGTGAGATCCACAGGGCCATAAAAATCAACAATGGCTTTCACATTACTATTTGGACCCTGCTCGCAATCCTGATTAAACACGGCTTCATCTCCTCCATACCCAAGCAGCAATGCAAGATGGCCTCCGGCAGACCCACCAATTAATGCCATACGATCGGGATCAATGCCATAATCCTTTGCATGTTGTTTAATCCATTTTATCCCACAGTTTACATCCTGAGCCGCGGCTGGAAATTTTGCTACCTTTGAAAGCCTGTAAGAAACCGTAACGGTGATATAGCCTTTTTTTGCGTAGTCGATTAGGTAAGGCAAGTAGTCCTTTCGCTTGCCCTTTTTCCAGGCGCCACCGTGTATAAAGATCAGTGTAGGAGCTGGCACTTGCAGGCCTTTCTGCTTGTAGATATCGAGTTGCAATTCCTCACCATCTATGTTTTTGTAGGTGATGTCTTTGATTGCCTCAATATCATCAGGAACAGTTGGCTCTGATTCAATTAAATCCAATATTCCCAAACCATAAGCAATTTTTATGAATGTTTCATTCATGTATCCTTTTGGTGCTTTTAGTGGGCGATCCGGGTCTGTAGCTGCTGTTTTGCATCCCAACAAACATAAAAAGGTAAATAGTACAACATGTAGCTTCATCATAATTAATTATTGTTTATTTATTCAATGGATCTTTACTCATTTCAAACACAAGCCTACCACCATCAGCTATTTCCTTATGTTCTATCCATGTCCGGTTCAGCATTAAACCATTAAATGTAACTTTTTTGACGTAAATATTTTCTGGGGAATAATTTTTTACCGTAATCTCAAGTTTTGAATTACCCAGGTTAATGATTGCGCTTTCAAATAAAGGTGCACCTAATTGGTATATATCAGTTCCCGCCACCGGATAAAATCCCAGTGAACTAAAGATGTACCAGGCAGAAAGTGTACCGGCATCATCATTACCATCCAATCCATCATATCGATTTGTGTATTTGTTATCCAGTATCCACCGCACCCATTTCTGCGTGAGATCTGGTCGACCTGCATAATTGAACAAGTAGGGTGCATGAATATCCGGTTCATTGCCATGCCAGTAATAAGATCCTGGATACCAGAAGCCAATTTTGGGATCAGCTTTGGAAAAGAAATCATCCAGCTCACTGATAAAATAAGCTTTACTTTTAAAGAGACCTAGTAGCCCTTTTGCATCAAATAATGGGGCCCATCTCCATTGCATAGCACTTCCTTCTACATAATCATTGGTGTACTTTCCTTCGCCATCCACATAGGTCAGCATCAGTGGTTCAAAATCCTTAACAAATTCTCCATTGGCATTGCGGGGGTGGAAAAATTGCGTTTTCGGATTCCAGACGTTTTGATAATTCAGCGAAAGATTATGGAACAATTGAGCGTCTTCCTGGTGACCAAGCGCAGTGGCAAGTCGTCCTATGGCATGATCAGACCAGGCAAACTCAAGTGTTCTGGAAACGGCTTCATCCATAGAATCTGCAGGACAATATCCATACTTCAAACAATCATCATTATTATCCCTGCCTGAAAAGGCAGCCCCTTTTGGCGTGGAATGAAGGGCGATTTCCTTCATGTTTTGATAAGCAAATTCCACATCAAAGTCCCTGACACCCTTCTGGTACGCCTCTGAAATCACAATATCAGCAGCTGATCCCAGCATTGAATTCGTATAGCCATGGCCAGATGGCCATCGGGGCAACCAGCCCCCTTGTTTGGCCATTTGGACCAATGAAACAATCATATCCCTTTGGTCATCCTTAGCAATCAAAGTATACAAGGGATGTACAGTCCGAAAAGTGTCCCAAATGGACATATCCGTAAAATACCTAAAGCTATCTGCCTGATGAATAACTTTATCAAAACCCAAATACTGACCATTCACATCACTGAAAACAGTCGGCATTTGGAAGCAACGGTAAAGTGCTGTGTAAAAATTGACCTGTTGTTCTTCGTTTCCACCAAAGACCTGAATAGCCGAAAGACGATCCTGCCAAATTTGAATCCCTTCCTTTGAAATATCATTAAATGACCTTTCACCTACTTCTATCTCCATGTTCTCCCAGGCGTTCTCAATACTGACATAAGAAATGGCCAGACTTAATTCAACCACTTTTTTATCAAATTCAAAATAGGAAACCAGTTGATCTCCATGATAGGATTTTTGCGCATCAATTTGCTCACCATTATTCCAGATTTTATGGTTGATGGATGGCTTGCTAAATCTGGCTGCAAAATAGACTTTGATACCTCCGTATCGTCCTGCAAAACTCCCGAAGGTCCTTACATGTCCCTCTATTTCCTGGCTATTTAATAGGTTTAGGTGTCCGTCTTCGCTTCTTTTATCACCTAGCGCATGCGCAACATCCAATAGTATGCCTGGATTTTCAGCTCCTTCAAAAGAATACCTGTGCATACCTACCCTTTGTGTACCCGTCAGTTCCGCCAATATTTTTTCCGGCGGAAAATTAATGCTGTAATACCCCGGATAAGCCAGTTCATTTTGGTGCGCATATTGATATTGAATGGCTGATGGGTTTTCTTTAACGGTATTGCTATTTGGTACCGGCAGGACTAAAAAATGCCCTCCATCAATGGCACCAGTTCCTACCAGGCGGGTATGCGAAAATCCTATAATTTTATTGTCTCCATAAAAATAGCCGGAGGTATTTAGGCCTTTATCATTGGTGAGCATCGAAGCAGTTTCGGGGCTAAGTCGCATCATTCCAAATGGAAGTGATACACCCGGAAAATTGTTAGCACAAGTCCATGGTACTCCTCCTGTACCAATAAATGGATTGACCTTAGTGGCTAATGGATATTGGCTGGCCACATTTTCCGGGACTGTAAGCCTTGGCACATCAACAAAACTTCTGTATGTCCACCAGAATCCACCAATGATCAAAAAGGCAATCAATAACAATGAACCAAACATGATAAAGGTCCATTTCAGAACAAGGAGGAATTTTAATTTCAAAGCATTAAAAATTTATAAGGTATTGACAATTGCGATAATCTGAGGTTTTAATGTTAATCCTAGCTGTTTCGGGATTGTAATAATAATCAGTTTCTTCTAAAAGCGCCACTCCATCTAAAGTTATTTTGATGGTTTGTTCATTGCTTTAATATTTAGGATATGGGGGGTTTGTTTGCCCGTAATTTCAACCAATAAAAGCCCCTCAGAATTTTTGTAGGACAATGTGGTGCTTTTATCTTTTTCTCTATAAACCTCAAAATTAGCTCCTTCCAAATCAGGGTAAATCAGAAAAATCAAATACCCTTCATCAGAAGCTTACCGCCTTCATGCGCTGTAACCACATAATGATAGATGTGAGGGATCAACTCCATATGCAACCATGAATATTCCCTAATGATATTTAATTCCTCCCCTTCCTTTCCACCATTTGTTTTTACCGGCCTTATGGAAATTAGTAAAATGGAGTGCTCAATGGCATTAAAAACAAAAAAGATGTCTGACGCCTTTTCGGCTTTAATAAACATAAATAGGATTGGTATAAACCCAAGGAATCCATTCATCTTTTAGATCAACCCGCGCCACGATCCGGTAATTCCCTTTATTTCGAACCACATATTCATAGTCGTAACTTTCCTCAGTTTCATCGATAATTTCCCCATCCTGATAGAGCTGAAACTTTACAGGGAAAGGGGAGATTACTTTCAGCATGTTTGCTGCTGCCAAGTTTATAGAGTCTCCCAATATCGCCGTTACACTGTCGGCCTGATTGATGGCATAAAACTGGAAGCCATCCCCTTTTGCCAGGCTCTCAAAGGACACAAAAACATGCCCCAACTTTATATGATCCCGAATATTGACATTGGTAAAGGTGTCGCAGTAGACATAGTTATTGGCATGGTTATAAGAATTAAAATAAGGATCCATCTCCCATTTAAAAGCCCAGCCATATTTGTCTGGTTCTCCCAACAATAACCGATCAAACCAGTTGGGTTCTCTAATAACCAGCGTATCGGCATTGGGTCCTACCCATTCTATTTTTCCTTCCTCAAGATGCTTGGCCCTAAAACTTTGATTGTTGTGTGCATCTACTCCGGCAACACCTACAATCTTCCGGTTTTGGTTTAGACGGTCCCAGTTGGCCAGGATTTCCGTTTGTTCATCATAAAGGTCCCTAAACATCCAGTGGGTGTATTTTTTGGGGTTGAAAATTCTGTTGAATAGAATAGGTAATAGCCCGTCTTCATCCTTCATGTCCGTATGGATATTATAGATTTCCATCGCCTGAAAATCAGGATTCTCCCAATCATGCTCGTCTTCCGAATGCACATAAATGGCCAATCCATCGTTTTTAACAATGTCGTGAATAACCTCAGCTTCAGGCCTGTTCCAATCAACAATGGTGGTGTCAAAAGGACTGATCATCAGACCGGAGCTATGTTCTGTACCGGATTCTATGATGATGCCCTCATATATTCCCTGATAACCCCGTGGAAAGGTATCCAGCTGATTGCGTTTGTGATCTGAATTGAAAATGAACTGAAGTTCTGCTTTTTTGGCACCATCCAATATTTCAGGTAGTAAACCCCGACTATCATGGGACCAAAAAGTATGGGAATGAACAACCCCCTGATACAACGGCATTGAAATAACCTGTGGAGGTTCCCGGTATTTTTGCCATAGGGCATTCCTGGCTTTTTCCAATTGGGGATAGGTTACCCATCGATTCCATAGTGCTGGGCTGATTTTTATCAAGACCAGCAAGAGTAAAAGCACAATTGCTCCTAAGAACAAATACTTAAACCATTTTAATATTCTGGATGTAGTACTCATGTTGTTAATTTAAATCATTGAGGAAGCTGATCAGCTCCTCGGGTTGTTCTAACATCTATTTCCACAAAATCACAACCCAGATCGATGGCCTTTTGATAGGCTGGAAGTGAATTCTCAGGAATACCGACGTGTGCTCCCCGGTGTGCAATCACATAGGTGTTTCCATTTTTTGGTGCAGCCAATTGTGAATAACCGGTGACAGGAATCAATAGTGCAATCAAGCCAATTAAAAGTAGGAACTGATTTTTCATGGTTTTTATGTCGCTGTTTGGGTTTAAGGTAAGTTGTTCCTGTCGTTTTTATGTATGCTCAGAACTTTGGGTTTTCATATGGTCCAGCCTTCCTATTCAGATTCTAAGATATTGATTAGTAACCAACTGACGTTGAGATTTTGGCGGTATTGTTGTGAAAAAAACAACAATACCGCCAAAATCATCTATTAATACTCCTTTAAACCCGGGTTGAAACCCGGGACTATTGAAATTTAGCCTTTCACTATGGAGTCGAAGTCATTGATTAGCAGCTTTACATGATTAAATCCTGTTGGGATTTAATCGATATTGTTGCTAAAATCAAGAAATTATGACACCATATATTCTATTTATGTTCTCTTAAATTTTGTCACGAATGCCATGTCATCAAATCTGGGCCAATGATTTAGAGAATTGCGATTATGGGAACGTTTTTTCAGTCATCTCATTCACAATTAGTAAATCGATCAAGTCTTATTTTTAATTATTTTAACAGGGGGTTAATTGTTTCTTATCCCTATGAAGCGGCAATATATCCTAACCATGGGTGGTAGCCCTTGGAATTTAAATGCAAGCATCCCGATTTGTCAGTATTGTTGTCCATTTTTACAACAATGCTGACAAAATCAATTCATCTACCACCTTTCTTTTTGCTGACCTAAGTCAGGGCATTGATTTTATTAAGTATTAATGATTTTCAGCCCCTGGACTCTCCGCTATCAGTTGAAGCACTTCTTCTATGTAAACCTCAGCTGTTTCCTCACCCAGGCTTGTCTTGCTGACGTATTCATAGCGTTTGAAACTATTAAAATCCTCTTTGGTAAGCATATATCCAAAGGCATCATTGGTCAGGCCAAACAAAAAGGGATGATCTGTATTCATTTTTCTTTTCAGGTAATAGCCAATATTAGGAAGTGCCTCTCCTGGAATGGTCAGGATTTGGGCAGAACCGATGTTCAATAAATTCACGGTGGTACTAAGGGTATAGTCTTCCGTTATGTTTAGCTTTAACCCCGCATTGTCTATGAGCATTCTCATTAGGGGAGAGGTCACGGGAAGCTTAATTTCCTTTGAGGTGGCAAACAGGGTGGGTGCTGTTTGTAAGGGAGCCTTGTCCACAATAGCCAATGCCTGGTCTGCCAATAATTCACCGATTCGGATACATTCTTCCCAATCTCCAGCTTCCTCGCCTCCAGGTCTTCTGTTGTCGGCAGTCACCATGCCCCCTTGTGCACCGTTCATGAAAATTGCTATTCCACCTGCTTTAGCTTCAATGCGATCGTACAATGGGCCGCAAAGATCGGGAGACAAAATCCCTCTGTTAGACCCAATGACTTCAGGGTGCACAGCGTAATTGACCAGTGTGGCGATGGCATTGTCTTTGTTTTTTCCTGAGGTACTAAAAGCCTGGATAACCCCACATCGAAGGTCATAGAGGTCTGGCGCATAATAATTGTAAGCAATCTTTCCCTTGGCTTCTCCCACAGCAATTTTTAAGGCAGCCGGCTCCAAGTTTTCAATGGCTTCATTGACCGCATCGGCCACCTGCTTTACACACCATTCCAGGTAGTCAAAATCAGCCAGCACTTCTCCTTTTTCATTTGGAAATCCATAGGCATCCGGTGCACTGTGCGTATGGGTGGCCCCAATAAGGATGTTTTCTGGAGGAATGCCTTTGATAAGGGAGCGTGATTGGTCTCCAAGAACTGCTGGCCATCCAAGGTTGTCTATGCCAACAATGGCCACCCTAACGCCATTCTGCTCCATCACCATCGCACGAACAAAAAGGTTTCCCTTCTTTTCCTGTACCGGACTTGGCGTTCCAACCCCACCCGAAATAGGAATCAAGGGATCAGGGGTAATTACCCGAAGTGCAGCCCCAACTTTCAATTCCTGGGCAGAAATGGTAGTGGAACAAAAAAGTGTGAAGGCAAGTAGATAAATAAGTTTTTTCATGGGTTATTATTGCTTTAAACCGCAAAGGTTCACTTAGATTACGTGCAATTGCTTGCTTAGTACTACTTGATTTGGGCAGGATTCTGGTATGGGTGGATTTTATTGTTGCAAATGCTACTTTCAATCAGGATATCGTTTCTATTTCCAGATCATCATGGCGCCTCCGTACAGGGTTTTGCTTGTGCTGAAGCATGTTTTATTGCGGATAAATTTTTGTGTCATTCTTGGCATCGAGGCGGTTTTACACCACTCTTTATGTTTATTTTTGTCCCCGATTGGCTGCGCAGCTCAACTTGATGAAAAAACTACGAGGTTGAATGACGTAATTGACTGATTGTTCTTTTCTCCTTTAAAATTTCGCTATACCTAGGGAGCGGTGGCTGGGCCGAAACTACGAGGGGGAGAGGGCCTTGCGCGGGGAAGATTAGTTTTGGCTAGATTTTTCTTTGGTTCGTTTCTTTTCATCAATGCTTGCTTTTCATTCCAACAGTAAAACTTTAAGCAATCAATAATCCAAGGAATTTTCTAGGCCTAAACCATTTAGGAAGGAATATTGAATAAAAACCCTTTCGTTCACTAATTTTTGGCTAAAGCCAGATTATACGATATTACGCTGTAAATGGGCTGAAGCCCATTCCTATTGAATTATTTTTTTGATCCATTGGCTCAGCGGTTCCTAAGCCCAGCCGAAGGAGTAGGCATTAGGTTCTCTTCACCCTATGGCTTCGACTCCGCTCAGCCGCCGGGGATACGAAAGGAACCAGGTAAAAATGTATTAAAATGAAACCATTCTTCTTTTTCAATAGCCCCTAGCTTCAGCTGGGGGATGGTATGGGTTTACTCGTTTCTGTGGCTTTAGCCAAATCATAATGCCAAGAAGCGCTCCAATTATTTATTCGATGGTGAGAATATTTGCTTCTTTAATGAAAGTTAAAAACTTTCGGCATTTTAGGTCTAAGTTACGCTTTGCTAAACTTAGACCAAACAGGAGACAAGGGGGGGGCGTACTGTGAAGACAGTTAAAACGCTCTGAATATTGGAATTGTAAGTTTAGCTATTTTTTTAAAAAAATCATTAACAATATCTACATGAATACCTTACTTCACCAAAGAATTATCAAAATCTTCCACTAATACATCAGATTTCTTTACTAGTTTAAATGAAGGATACATACCGACCTTTAGGGCAATTTGAATAACCTTGTCTAAACTAAAATTAATATCACCATCATTTAAAATCTGGGATACACGCCCATTACTTATATTTAAATGTGCGGCTAAATCCTTTTGCTTCATATTATGCTCCTCCATATAATCTACAATTGCATTATATAATAAACCATTGATATTTTCAATCCAATAGGAGGGTTGGTTTAAAATTTGTTCTCTCTTATTTACTTTCATTTTTGAAGTCTTTAATCGTTTGAAGCACTGATTTAATATCTTCTTTTTGATTGCCCTTTTTTCCACCAGTTACTATAACTTTTCCCGTGTTTTCTTCGTGGAATAAGTATAATCTTATAATCCCTGATTTAGCTTCATACACTTTACAGTTTATTCCGTGCCCATCAATCAATCTAAATTTGGTTTTAGGTAACCTTAATAGATTTGATGTAATTTCAATAATGCTAAGTGCCCCGGCTATTTTATCAAATATTAAGTCATCATTTGGATGTTCATCTATAAACATTTGCAATAGACTTTTACCTTTCTTGCACAATTCCCAAATGTCGATTTTGGTTGGATTAGGAATGTTTTCTGTATGTATTAACGAATATTTTCCCAAAATGTTTAGTTATAGCTAAACTTATAGATTACCAAATTTAAACAAAAGTTTAATCAAAACAAGTAACCATTTTTAATAACTTAAAATAAACTTGAGATGAGGCAGTGGTCCAAAAAGAGTAACCAACCTGTCCTGATACGTCAGGGAAAACTCCATCGCAGGGTAATTTTTCGTTTATAATTTAAGGCTGGCAATACATAGCCAAACTGCGGTGTGTTTTGGTTTTACAATTCTTGTCGGTTTATTGGTAACCGTACGAAAAAACACCCTCAGACAAACCTGTACCCTTTCCAATTCTACTTAAAATTTTTAACGCCGAAAAGCTATATGGCGGAGATGGCACTGTTTGACTGAAAAAGGTGGCACATATCAAACCCTTTCGTTCTCTAATTTTTGGCTAAAGCCAGATTATACGATATTACCCTATAAATGGGCTGAAGCCCATTCTTATTGAATTATTTTCTTTGATAGATTGGCTCAGGCTAAAATCCATTAAAATGAAACAATCCTTCTTTTTCAATACCCTCCTACTTTAGCTGGAGGGTGTCATTGATTTACGGGTCTTAGTGGCTTTAGCCCAATCATTATACCGAAGAGCTTTTCAACTATTAAAGCGAAGGCAACAAGCTAGACCAGCATACCTAACGGTGGCTGAGCGGAGTCGAAGTCAAGCCAAGGAGCTTTCTAACTATTTATGCGATAGTGATTACTTGTGCTTATTTAACGAAAGATGAAAACTTTCGGCATTTTAGGTCTAAGTTACGCTTTGCTAAACTTAGACCAGACAGCGGGATTAGACTATAAGAGATCTTGATAAGTCTAGCTGGAGGATTGTGGTGTTTTTGAGGCTTACTTTCTACAAAACCAAAAGAAATTTTCACCATGTTACAATAAATGTTTTTGAAAATATAAAAACTTAGTTGGTTTGACTTATTTTCGCATGGTGGATTCAGTGAGTAGTTCACTCAAAACCTACGTTGGTAGCGATTTAAAAATAAGACGAAATAAGTTAATGAAGAAAAGAGACATTATTATTTTCATTTTTGCCCTAGGTGTATCCTTAATATCAATAAAAGATGCAAAGGCACAGGTCAAAATAGATGTAAATATTATTCGAGGGGAACAATTTTTTACACCAAAAATCGATAAATCCGATTTGATTCAAGCAATGAAGGATATTTTATCTAAAAAAGGATATTCATTTACAGATAGCCTATTAACTGAAGATCAATTAATAATTGAAGCCTATTTATATCAATATCCAGGTCAATTTCCAACTATTATTGTTTTAGGTAGAACCAATACAGGTGTTCATTATATTGAAAAAGACCATAAATCTTTGTTTATTACTCAAAAAAGTGCTTTCATGGATCTTTTAGATAGAATAATGATAAATGTTCCAAACTCAATAAACAAAGATCTTTTTTATAATGTGACAATAGGAAATTTGGTATACGACAATAACTATAGTTTAATTTCGCTTTCTTCTAAATTAATTGCTTCTCAAAAGATTAAAAATAACAAGACAAATTTTGAAATTGATGAAAGTAAATTGGAATGCGCGTTCTTTGCAGATTTTGATTCTTATTTGAAACAAATTACTAATTTGACTTATATGAAAAAAAAACTAGGAAGTGGAAAAATTGAAATCAATGTGCGCGCAAAATCAAGTGGGAAATTAGAAATAATAAATATTAAAAGTCCATACAAGTTGAAAACAAAACATGAAAGTCAAATGAAAGATTTAATAGATGCAATACCAATTATTCAAAGAATAAAATCTCAAGAAGAATTTATAATAACCGTATCAAATTAACAGTTAAGGACAATGCGGAGCAGTGATTTCCTGCTAAGGGCTAGGGAAACTAACCCTTATCTGCATTAAAGAAAACCAAACATATGAAATTAGCACTAACCTTTTTTGCATTAATAATCAGCCTATTCACTTTTGGACAAACTACTGAGTACCCCAACGGAGTTTACATGTCTTTTGAAGAGATAAAAGAAAAAACGCCTAGTTTATCCACTGAACTTGAAATTGAACGGAGAACGAAAGGCGACATAAAAATGAACGGGGGGAATGACTATAAACTTTTTAAGTCAGATAAATCAATCAAAAAAAAAACCATTAAAAAAGAGTATTATGCTTACGCTGATGGAGATTCACTTTATATCAACTGTATTAAATACAAAATTCAACCTTGGTATGCCCCTGTATTGAGTGACGGTAATTTTTTAGTGATTAGGGGAGGCATTTCTATGATTCCAGATATTCAAAAAAAACAACTTGATAACCAAGCCCAACTTGGATATATGTTTGGGGCAATTGGCGGAGCGATATCGGGTGCGAAATTGGCGATGTTAAGATTCATTTATGTAATTGACAAGGAAACAAATCAAATTACTACTGTATCAAGTGGCTACCTAAGTGAACTTCTTTCTGATACACCTGAACTACTTAAGCAATATGAAGCTGAAGAGGAAAAGGGCAACCAAGAAATTTTTATTAAGTATTTGAAACGCTTGAACGAACAAAACTGATGTAATCTTTAATATGCTGGCCACTCAGGCCACAAAATAATGTTAAAAGGTGAGTCATAGATCAAAACAATAACTTTAACCGACTTTAATCAGGATTCTAAGACATTATCAAAAAATAACGTTAGGTAGCTAACTTGACTCGAGATTTTGTCAGCATTGTTGCAGAAAAAAAAGCAACAATACTGCCAAAATGGTGGTGTACTCGTTATTTTTTCCACGGGCTAGCACCCGTGGCTGCTTAGATTTCACCCCCTTGGGGCTCTCAGTTATCGTTAAATTCACGGGACAACACCATTTTAGAAAAATTAAACACCTATGAAGAGTTGGATGGAATTCTAAGACATCGGCAAAAAGTAATCCGACTTCAAGAGGTCTGTTAACCGGTACAATTGGTGTTATCGGTACCGCAGAAGATGGATACTTTTTATTGCGAGCTATTTCCAAAGGGTTTTCATTGTACGGTATGGGAGTAGGTACCAAAGGGGTTCTGGTTGTAGAAAAGTTTAACAAAGACTATGTACTTGAAAAAAGCAGAAAAATAAAAGATATTCCGATGACTGTCTTAAATAAGGCAAATGACAAAAGTTTTGAGTTTTTTTATCAAGATAGCAATAAAGGCATTTGGTTGTTTTATTCAGATGAATCCGATGATAAAAACCGTTTGTTCAGGAAAAGGCTGGATCAGGAAACCTCAGCTTTTGAAGAGCCGATAATGGTTTCCGAACAGCCAATTGTTGACAAAAGACTGGACAGAAGATCAAGCTACAGTATTGTTCTTTCAGAGGATAACAGCAAATTTGCCATTTTCTCCTTTGTGGGAAATAAGAGCCATGGAGCGTCGGAAGCATATGTTGAAGCGTTTGATGCTTCGATGAACTCTCAATGGCAAATGAATACCAGTATACCTGAATACGATAGGGGAGGGCTGGACACAAAATATTATGGTATTTTAAACCATTAAATAGCAATGGAAATATTCGCCTGTCAAATGAGGGGGTGTTTAATATGGTGAGTAAGGTGCATTTGGTAAAAGAGGGCAATGATTTTATGCACTTTATGTATTCATTTTACAGGGGGATTCAGGATCCTGTTATTAATTATATCAAAAATACGGACAAATACCTGATAAGGATGTCTTTGGTTCAGGATAAGAACAAGGATGTTAGACTGGTTGGCTATTACTCCAATGATAAGAAACTTAGACAAATTGATGGACTGTTTGTTCAGAGTTTAAACCCTTTTACTTTGGCAATAGACAATGAAAAATTCATTCCATTTTCTGATGAAAATAAATTGGATTTTTTATACCAAAGCGTGGCTTACTTATCCGGTAAAGACAAACGAAAAGTAGAAAAGGGGAATGAGCTGGATGTCCCTTCCAATACTTATATCAAGTCGTTCTTTGTCAATGATGATAATAGTATTGCGATGGCTTCAGAGTATTATCGTACCTATAAATTTGATAGACACTGGTACCATGAATACGCAGATTTTCAGTTTACCAATATCTCTCAAAACGGAGAAATTAATTGGATACAAAACTATAATAAACGACAAAGAGATATTGTTCCTCATACCGGTGGTGTTTACCAAATGTATGAAAATGGCACTATTTATTTTATTTACAATGAACCCCTTAAAAAAGAAATTCATGTAGGGCATATAAATAGCGACGGGGAAATAAGTTCTAAAACGATATTAAAATCTAAGAAAGGTGGTGAATTGAAAAAGTTTTGGTTGGTTCCCGGGACCATATCAAGAGTAGGAGATAACACTTATGTAGGAATAGCCGCCAAATTTTTTAAAGAAAGATTGGTAAAAATAGAAATTAAGTAGCTTCATAAACCGAAAGGATGGTTTATCCAAAATGAGCATTGAAACAAAAAGGTAAATTTAGAAGGGCTACATTCGTTTCTCTTCTGAGTTTACCTTTATATTTGAGTATTGGAAAAACATGAGTATAATTGTATGATTATAAGTTTTTCTAAGGTATCTGAATCCTTTCCCTAATTGACTAACTCTCCAGAATAGTGAAGCTCTTTACCCTCCCAATAAGTTTACCGAGATCAAGGTTACCTGAAAATTAAAAATGCCTCTGTAGATTACAATGACGGACAAAAAGGAAGTTTCAAATCAAGAGAACTTCAACCCAATGATGGGCCTGGGTTTTTTCGAGACTTCTCAAAAGATTAAGAAAATACCGAAATAAGCCCTAAACAATTGCTAAATTTCATTGGTCTACCTGCTGTCTGAGGCAGATCTGCAATTTTTCCGCTTTGGTGCTTCTACCTTACAAATATCCCTTTCAAGCAAGTGGTGAACTTACCTCGTTTGTCTGAAAATCTGCATTAATGGCGCATCCTAAGATTAAAGAAGCTGCTGTAATTGCGATACCAGACCCAAAATGGATAGAAAAACCTTTGGCTTCTATAGTCTTGATGAATAATAAAGATAAAATCTTAGATGAAGAATTAATTGAATTCTTATCTAGAGACTTTGTAAAATATCAGATTCCCAAAGACTATATTTATATAAATGAAGTTCCAAAAACTAGTGTTGGTAAATTTGACAAAAAAGAGGTTAGAAGGCTTTTCCGAAGGAAAACTTACTTAAATAGAATAACTGCTGATAAGAATAAATGTAAAGGGAAAACAAAATGCCGAGAATGGCTATAAGTAATTGCTTGTTCTCGCCTACTCCGAAAATTCTTATAGAATTTTAAGCTTGGAGTGTACTTGCAAACTTAGGTACAAACCACTCAATTACTTATAGCCGATATGTTTACGGCAATTTTAAAAGGCAAATATAAGCCTCAATCACACACATATCCGGTGCTTAGTTTTAAGCTAAAAACGGCTATTTTCCAATTATCATACCTTTTAGCGACCAAAGAATTTCCAATACGTCCTTCTTGGTTTGGTCATTTTTTCCATGTTTATCGAGCACCAAGAAAATATCATCCATGGTCTCCATGTATTCGGAAGCACTAATGTTCATCCCCTTGTGAGTTGTAGCCATATCTCTTCCAGCGTAAACCTGTGGCCCACCGCTTCCTGTAATGAAAAAGTTTACGGTGTGCGCTTTGATTTTTGCTAAGTTTTCTGGTTGCTCCAAATAAGGCGTAAAACGTGCGGCAATAGCTGGATTGTTCATATGAGCTTCAACAACATCGTCTACTATTTTGACAATTCCCGCTTCTGCACCTAATCGTTCAAATAATGATTCTGACATAATATAGTTTGGTTGATTTTTGTTAATAGTGAATATTTTAATCAAATTTATTCTTATTTATATAGAATTAGATGCACATTTGGTCCAAAGAGATGTAATATTTGACCAAATCAATTTTAGTGAAGGCGTTCACTGCAGGATATCTATCGCTCTAATGTAATCGGTCGGTGGTATTCCATACCTTTTAGTAAAACATCTTGAAAAGTAGGAAGGACTAGAGAATCCACATAAAAATGCTACCTCAGAAGTAGTATTCAAACCGTCTTTTAATAACTCCAGCGAATTATCCAATCTAAGCTTATTGAGATAGAGATTTGGAGAATCACCCGAAAGGCTCACCATCTTTCTATAAAATTGAGATTTACTGTATCCGAGTTTTCGAGCAATACTTTCTATACTTAATTCTGGCCGACCGAAGTTTGCATCCAGATAATCCGAAAGTTTATTTAGAAAGGCCAACTCAGAGGCGGAAATTAATTTAAATTGATTCTTGTTGAATGATAAATTAGATATTTCATCGTTATAGATTTTATGTACTGAAGAGGAAACGGAAATACTGAGTTTAAGTCTAGAAAGTCTCTTTGAAATTTTTATTGTCTCTTCGAAAATTGACTTACTACTCGAAACAGGATTACCTGCATCCAACCCTATTGAGCATGTCAGATAGGGGTGTTCATTTCCAAGCGTCCTAGATACAGTTTCTGCACAATGAACTGCGTCTTTAGCAGTTACAAATGATGCGAGTATTTCATACCTATCCTGATTAACGACGGTACCCATATAACTCTCAATCAACCTACATATCTTTCTCTTATAATCCTGAGTAACTTGTGACAGTTGGCTGAGATGCTTAAGGTCAAGTTGGTCGAATACAATTTTTGCCGCAAAGAGCGTGCGAAACCCGGGCTCACTAATAACGTTTATCTCGGATCCTGATAAAGCTTTAGGGTCTTCAATTCTCCCAAGAAAAGATTCTACCAGATTAGGGTCCACTTCAATAATGGAATGAGGTATTTCACCATGGGCATGGTCATGCATTCTATGAACTGACTCAGCATTTGGAGCATCAACAAGACAAAAGGCTGTTTTTCTCTGGTCATCAAACCAATAAGTCAACCCACGGCAATTAAATTTATCTTGAATCTTAAGGTCTTCTTGGTGTAATTGAGCCACATTTTCAGCAGTTACTTCCTCTGAAACATCGTGGCGATCCATATAAATAGGCATCTATTTTCAATATTATTTTAATTCAATTTACTGAACATTTTGGTTAAAGTAGTTAGAACCACTATTTAATGCTGTTTGCTAGCGAATTTTATTTTAATATCTATATTTATTGTTTGAGTCGAAACAAGTGAAATTATAAAAAACTTTCGCAAACGTTTAAATAAAACCCATTGAAAACGGTTTTTATTTAAACGTTTGCGCGCCACGAATTTGTGGTAATCCAGTAGGTGGAATTCCACCTAAATAATTTGCTGTTCATTTAAAAGAGCTATCGACAGTTAAAGCCGTGAGGGTTTCGCTGAAGCCCGGGTTGCTCAAATGACCAAGCCGTAATGCGTAAGCGTGAACGCATAGTAGCTTCGGGAGGTGTATCTGTAGATGGGGAGCGTTTTGATCCCAATTTCTCGGGAAACCCTGCAACTTTGCAGGGTTTAAGCGTAAGGTGAAGTGCAGCGGTCTACCGGAGTCATAGGGATGGCGTGGTTATAGATGAATTATTCCGAAACCCCAAATGAAAAGTCGGGACAGGCTGTGGGAGGTCTCTTGTTTTAAAGGTTGGCAACCTAAAAAGGATTGATTTAAACATTGCGAAGTTCAGCAAGGAAACAAGAGAAGTCGGAATACCGATGATTGTAGTGTGAAAGAAATCAAGGATAGGAAAGGGGCGCTAATTTAGAGATGCAAATATAGAATTGATGCTGTTCCTACTGGCTTTATCCTTTTTGGCTGAAATAAATTAGTAGTTGATTTAAATGTCGCTATATGTTTGTTCAAATAGGAAGAGAAGGCATTCGAGGTAAAAAAAGCAAATGAGTTGTACATGTGCTGGGTAGATTCATATGAAAAGCAAATAAAGAACGCTATTGGTAAGTTGTAAGAGGGAAAGCCGCATAGCCGGTACTGTATCTAAAAGGATATGGTTTGAAAAAGGGGGCGCTGATAGTTTACTTATTTATTGCTACTTTTAAAAATATTAACAGGGGGTAAGCTATCAGGTGCTACTCTACTGCGAAATGCTGAGAGTGCTAAGCGAAAAACAACTGAAAAAGTGTAAACCATGTCCATGATTGTGTATAACTAAAAAACACAATCGGATTGACAATCGATTAATAACTGAAGATTTTGTAATCTTTGATAAGGTAATACAATAAAATATATTTAAAGACTATAAATTCTATTTGTATATTAACGGAGAACTAATTTAAAAATAGCTAAATGATGGAATATAGACGCTTGGGAAAATCCGGATTGAAAGTTTCAGCATTGTCGCTTGGGTCCTGGGTGACCTTTGGTAAGCAAGTGAAGATGCAAGATGCCAAAACACTCTTGAAAACCGCCTATGATGCTGAAGTGAATTTCTTTGACAATGCCGAAGGATATGAGGCCGGTGAATCAGAAAAAATCATGGGTGAGGTCATCAAAAGTCTGGGCCTAGCTCGTGACACATTTGCGGTTTCATCGAAGGTGTTCTGGGGTGGTAAGCAAAAAATGCAGCTTGGGCTGAGTGCTAAGCATGTGCGTGATGCTTGTGATTTGGCACTTAAGCGACTTCAAGTGGAATACCTGGATCTCTACTATTGCCATCGTCCTGATATAGACACACCCATTGAAGAAACCGTGCGCGCTATGCACAACCTCATTCTACAGGGTAAAGTCATCTATTGGGGCACTAGTGAGTGGTCAGCTCAGCAGATCACTGAAGCCCATGCAGTCGCCCAAGCCAATGGACTTACTCCTCCTGTAATGGAACAACCTCAATACAATCTTTTGCACAGGGATAAGGTGGAAGCAGAATTTTTACCCTTGTATGAAAACTATGGATTAGGAACCACCATCTGGTCACCGTTGGCCAGTGGTATCCTAACAGGCAAGTACAACGAAGGGATACCCTCAGACAGTCGCCTGAATCTACCAAACTATCAATGGCTAAAAGACTTTTGGTTCGACGAGGAAGGAAAAAAGAAACTTGAAAAAGTCCGAAAGCTGACCCAGTTATCGAAAGAAGTAGGTATAAGCTTGACACATTTATCAATTGCTTGGTGTTTAAAGAATCCCAACGTTTCGACTGTCATTTTAGGAGCTTCACGTTTGAGTCAGCTAGAAGATAATTTGAAAGCGCTTGATGTGGTCAAGCAATTAACCCCTGAAGTGATGGGTAAAATCGAAGCAATTGTCGATAATCAACCCGTTGCTCCAGAACGCTTTGGGCAGTAGTGAATCGTCATGGTAGTCCTTAACAAGAATGCCAAATGAGATAGAAAGAAATCCTGTAACATTGTAAAATTGTCAATAAAACCCGAACCTGGGATAACCAAGCATTATAACGGTTGGAACAGCCAAGTCTGAATACAGTTTTGAACGGATTGGTGCTAAGAATTAGGGTGACTAAGGGAATGGTTTTTACCTTTTGTGTTTAGAGTGCTGGTTTAATCAAAAAGTTTGTGGTTTTGAGCTTGTTATTGGGTTGGTAGTTGTACTTTAGCCTTTACTGGAAATGGTTTTTGACTTGAACTTCAATCCAAAGCCCGCCACACTTTGACAGGTATTTTCAATGATGGTTTGGGTTTTTTCATAGCTTAAAATGTTTAAAATTTACGATAGGTCTAATGTAGGGCGAAACGGCAATAACTGCTGGCTTCCTGCCTTAGCAAGATTTGTTCAACACGCTGTATCCTTAATGTTTTTCACCGTAGGTGCGACACAAAAATTGCAAAGCATATAGCCAAATGGAGTATTTCCTACCTATAAACGAATAATATTATCAGAAAATTATGAAAACGATTATTCAATTACTAATACTATTACTTTTTACCGCTTGCAATTTCCAAGATAACTCGAAAGACATAGAATTATGGATGATATCTGCTCCTGCTGGTAATAAAATAACAAAAATTGATAAAAAGGGAAAAACTATCATTCCTAATGGAAGATATATTACTCCTGCTGGAAAAAGTATTGTAACTGCTCCACATCCTTATGGATTGACCTTAAGCCCAGATGGAAACATCGCAGTGACTGCTAATTCAGGAACCAATCCCTTATCAATTACCATTGTTCGCAATATTTTATCTCAGCACCCTGAAGTACAACAAATACCCCCCGGGCCATCTACAGACAAAGGTGTGTTGGCTTCGGTTTTTATGGGGCTGGCCATATCTCCTGACAATCAAACCGTTTATGTTGCGGGTGGACAAGAAAATAAAATATTTTTGTTTGATGTGAATTCTGGCGAAAATAAAGGCTCCATAGATTGTTCGTATAGTTCCGATACTATTGACTACTCTCATGGGTATATAGGTGATTTGAAATTATCAAAAGATGGAGAAACGCTTTATGCAGTAGATCAGATAGGTTTCAGGATGGTTATTTTGGACACAAAAACTAGAACCCTTAAACACTCAGTTCCTGTTGGTCGGTATCCGTTTGGAATATGTTTGTCTCCCGACGAAAAAAAGGTTTATGTTGCCAATGTAGGAATGTTTGAATATTCTTATATCAAAGCCAACAAAGAAAAAGATGCCAAGATAATGCCTATTGATTATCCTGCTTTTGCCTATGGCTCGAAAGAGATGGAGTCTGGTATTGAAAATGATACGATATCAATCCCTGGTTTAGGGGATCTCAATGCCTTGGAGGCTTTTTCTGTATTCGCTATTAATCTCGAGGATTCTCTTAACCCGAAAGTTGTTGCGAAAATTAAAACTGGGCATTTGGTAGGCGCATTGGTAGAAGATATTCCTGCTGTAGGAGGTTCGAGCCCTAACTCTATTGTCGCTACCGATGACTATGTATTTGTTAGTAACGGAACCAATGATAATATCTCGGTCATTTCCATCGAACAGGATTCAGTGGTCAATACCATTTACCTTAAGCCAGATAATCGCATCAAGCAGTTTCGAGGAGTAATTCCCTTTGGATTGGCCTTAAGTCCAGACCAAAAACGGCTATATGTTGCCGAATCGGGAATAAATGCAATTGGGGTTATAAATATTTCAGATTTTAAAGTCATTGGACATATTCCAACTGGGTGGTTTCCTTCAAAACTTGAGGTAAGCAAGGATGGGAAAAAATTAATCATTGCCAACGCTAAAGGCTATGGAAGTGGTCCTAATGGAGGAGCCGCTTTTGAAGAGAGGTCTGAAGAAAGTAGTTATATTGGTTCCTTAATGAAAGGAACTGTGCAAATAGTAGATATTCCAAATAACAAACAGTTAAATGAGATGACAAAACAGGTTATTTCAAATAACTTTCAATTCACAAAAGCTGATGATGCTGTTTTCAAAAGCCGGGAAAATAATCCAATACCGCTATACCCGGGAGAGAAAGAAAGTCCTATAAAGCACATTGTATTTATAGCAAAAGAAAACAGAACCTATGATGAAGTTTTCGGCCAAATTGAAAAGGGCGATGGAGATCCGACAATAGCTCGGTATGGTAGAAATTCAAGTTTTTCTAACAAAAAAAATACCGACTCCATTTCAAATACAACTGTTATGCCTAACCATTTGGCGCTAGCTAAGCAGTTTGGCATTTCAGATAACTTTTATGTGGATGCAGATGTTTCTGCAGATGGCCACCGATGGCTAGTGAACACTTACCCTAATGAATGGTGTGAAACATCTACAGCTGCCAGTTATGGGGGCAATCGAAGCTTTAAAGAAGATTCGAAAGCTCCGGGTGTTTTTGCCATGAATGGAGCGGCAGGTGCTATTTACCCAGAAGATTATAACGAAGCAGGTTCTATGTGGGATCATTTGGAGCGTCACAATATAGACTTCTATAATTTTGGCTTTGGTATTATGTTCGAGCCAGCACTTTACAAAGCTGAATATAAATATTCTGGAATTCATCAATTCGTCAATTTCCCAATGCCGGAACCACTTTTTAATCGGACTTCTAAAATGTATCCAACCTATAACATGGCCATACCGGATCAATTCAGAATAGATCAGTTCATTAAAGAATTTGATAATAAGTGGCTGAATGGGCAAAACGAGATGCCTGCATTTACGACCGTTATCATCCCAAATGACCACGGAGCTGAAGATCGCCCGGAGGCAGGATACCCTTTTCGAGAAAGCTATATGGCCGATAATGATTTAGCCGTGGGGCGCATTGTAGAATATCTTTCACGAACACCCTATTGGAAAAATATGTTGATTGTTATTACTGAAGATGATGCACAAAACGGTGTAGACCATATCGATGCGCATCGCAGTATTCTTATGCTAATTTCACCATGGGTAAAAAGAGACTATGTTAGCCATGTGCATAACAGTTTTGGTAGTTTGTTTAAATCGTTTTGGAATATTTTAGGCTTGCCCTACTTAAATCAATACGATGCAGGAGCTACTGATTTAAGTGATTTTTTTACAGATACTCCAAATTTTAAACCTTACAATGCGGTAAAAATTGACAGTGCAATTTTTAATCCTCAAAAAGCACTCGACCCATTTGATGAAAAGTTTAACTGGAAAGCAATAAAAGAGTCCCCTGGGATTGATAATGTGGAAGATATGCTACGTGAAAGTAAAGAACAGGATGAATACAGATTGGAAAACAGAGAGAAAAATAAATAGTAGAGATTTCTATTACCTTAACAATACAAGTAATAATAAAAGTACGAAAACACAACAAAACCTAAACCGCATTAAAACTTAGTTTAGCCAAATCGTTGGCGGTAATTAAATAAAAAAACAGAAAATCTATGAAACAAGTTGGAATTTGGATTGACAAAAGAGAAGCAAAAATTGTTTCTATTGAAAATGGAAATGAACACATTGAAAATGTTATGTCTGACATTGAAGATTTTAATCCGCAAGGTGGAAGTGGTACAAAATTCAAAGGAGGTCCGCAAGATGTGGTGCAGGATAGTAAGTATTTAGAAAGAGAGAAGCATCAATTCACAGCGTTCTTTAAAGCTCTAGTCCCTTCTATTGAAGATGCTAATGCCGTAGTGATTTTTGGTCCTGCACAATCAGGCGAAAAATTGCATAAGGAATTGAAAGAAAAGCACCTTCAATTATGCAGTAAAGTAATATCTGTTGAAAAAGCTGATAATATGACCGACAATCAATTGAAGGCATGGGTTAGAGATTTTTATCATCCTAATAAATAAACGCGACAACAGAAAACTACCGCCAATAACTAATTATTCTGACGGCTGGAACAGCCTGATCTGAAAACCCTATTGAACGAAGGGGTGCTGCGAATTTTGGTGACTAAGGGAATGGTTTTTACCTTTTGTGTTTAGAGTGCTGGTTTAATCAAAAAGTTTGTGGTTTTGAGCTTGTTATTGGGTTGGCAGTTGTACTTTGGCCTTTACTGGAAATGGTTTTTGACTTGAACTTCAATCCAAAGCCCGCCACACTTTGACAGGTTTTTTCGATGATGGTTTTTATCATAACTTAAAATACCTATAGCCCACTATAGGTAAGCCTTTTAATCTGAGTTCGAGTTAAAATCATCTTAAAACAGACTAAACCGTCACTGCGAACACTTTTTAGGAGGCCATAAGGTGGGAAAGGGTGTGGCAGTCTCGTTTTTCTGGTAAGTACCACGATATCCTCCCCTCAAAACCCTATCTAAGCCTCGGTAGAACGATTTTTTTTAATTATATAATGTCGAACTCAGTTTTTTAAGAAAAAAACGGCAATAACTGCCGGCTTCCCACCTCAACTGGATTCGTTTAATACTGGCTTTAAAGCATGTGCTTAACCAACCAAACCGTTCTTAGGCGACAAACCAATGGCTATCATTACTCCTGAATAGTATTTTAACGTACATTAACGTTACGAAATGCACACATAAGTTGTATAACTCATGTGTGCGTTACATATTTATGCTATGAAAGAATTAACGCAAAGGGAATTGGCAGTATTGGAGATTCTTTGGGATATCGAAAGCGGTTTCGTCAATGATGTGCTTGATAAGTTTCCAGACCCAAAGCCTCCGTATACAACGGTGTCTTCAATAATTAGGATTTTGGAAACCAAAGGATACGTGAATCATAAGGCTTTTGGGAAAACCCATGAATACGCACCATGCATTTCAAAAGTTAAATACAAAAAAGGTCTATTGAAAAATATGGTTTCTCATTTTTTTGAAGGTTCTTTTGATAACGTGGTTTCATTTATGGCTAAGGAAAACGAACTAACAGACAAGGAGATTACAGAAATTGCTTCGCTTATTGAACAATATAAAAACAAGGGAAATGAATAACTGGCTTATTTATTTGGTTGAAGTTTCTGTATGTCAGATACTGTTTGGGCTTCTCTATTTGACTGTTTTTCGTAATCTTTCTTTTTTTCAGGCCAATAGGGTATTTCTGTTATCAGCTACCATTCTAAGTTTTATCATTCCAATATTAAGTATCCCTATATGGAATGGACCTGCAATCGACACATCTCTGTCCGTTTTTCAGAAACTTCAGCATATAGAATTGTCATTTGTTCCTGATAGCACCATGCCAAATTCTACTCCGTTTGATTTCAACTTGTTGATGACTGTTTTAGGTCTGGTTTATTTAATTGGATTTTTATACCGCTTTTGGAAACTCTTCAGCGAAATTTTAACGGTTGTAAAACTTACCCGAAACAATGAATTCATCGAAGAGGATGGGATTAAAGTCATCCGCTTAAATAGTGGTCCCGCATTCTTTTCTTTCATGAATTATATCTTCATTAACACGAACCATTTAAATATTTCAGAGGAGGAATTTTCGCAGGTAATTGAACACGAAAAAACACACGTAGTTCAGCGACACACCCTTGATAACCTCTTAATGGAAGTGTCCATTCTTATATGTTGGTTTAACCCAATTCTAAGGATTATGAAAAAGGAGCTCAACAATGTCCACGAATTTTATGCCGATGCAAGAGCCTCAGCATTTGAAGGAAATATGGAAAGCTATTCAAAGCTTATATTAAAACTTGCTTCAAACAAAAGGAGGAGTTTATTAACGCATCAATTCTCAATGAACACTATTAAAAAACGAATCATTATGCTAAATAAAATCAAATACAGTAAGCGTATCGCTCTACGGTATATTCTGTTTGCGCCATGCTTTGTCCTACTTTTGGCAGCATTCTCCTTTGTCCAAAAGAATCCCAATGCCCCGGATATTCTTGCTGCTTCAATATCACCTCATGTAATTGGAAGTATTTCGTGGGAAGGGAATACTCTTTACTCCGATGAATACCTGTCCGAATATTTAGGGCTAAAAATAGGAGATCAGTTTAATGAAGAAGGTATTTATGAAAGCCTTTCCTATCAACCAGAAGGACGTGATCTAGGCTCTTTATTTATGAACCAAGGTTACCTATACTTCACTTTAGAAATGAAAAAAGAAATTAAAGGAAGTCGCGTTGACATAACATTTGAAATTTTCGAGGGAGAGATTTCAGTGATCGATAAAGTATTGGTTACAGGAAATAATAAGGTGTCAACTGAGGAAATCCTAAAAATGGTAGATACTATAAAGGGTGAATTGTTCAGCAGAAGTAAGCTTGTATCCTCTCAAAAGAAAATCATTCAATCAGGTCTCTTTAACTCAGAAAAGCTTGTTCCGAATATTATTCCTCATCCAAGTGATGGAACGGTCGATATTGAATTTGAGGTGGTGGAGCTTTAACGACTACCAACAGCCACTCCCATCAAGTATCCTTTCAATTCCGTTTTGCAATCAAGGAGTGGCTGTCCTTTTCATTGACTATAATTAAAAGTGTGAAATATCGAAATATAATTTTTTAGATTTTACCATGGGATTGTTTTTTTCTAGTCACTCTTGCTGAAATTCTTTTAGAAATTGCTATTTTGTGGATTGGCAATGAGCATTAGCTTAAATTTGATTAGTAAGAATTTTTAAAATAATAAACCTTTTGAAATATGGAAAATAACAAACATTCAAACTCATCAGACGATGAAAGTAAACGCCCGAATCATCAAAAACAAGCCGAAGGTGTTACTATTGCTGAAGGCAACGATGATTCATCTTCCAGCCATGATTCATCATTAGGTAAATGCCCAGTAATGCATGGAGGAAATACAACAACCAAATCATCCGTTATGAATTGGTGGCCTAACGCACTTAATCTTGATATTTTGCATCAGCATGATGTTAAAACAAATCCTTTAGGTCAAGATTTTGATTATCATGAAGAACTTAAAAAACTAGATATTGAGGCTTTAAAAAAAGACATGCATGCATTAATGACTGATAGTCAAGAATGGTGGCCGGCAGATTGGGGTCACTATGGAGGATTATTTATACGTATGTCTTGGCACTCAGCTGGATCCTACCGTATTTCTGATGGTCGCGGTGGTGGAGGTTCAGGAAATCAGCGTTTTGCGCCTTTAAATTCCTGGCCGGACAATGTAAGTTTAGACAAAGCAAGACGATTGCTATGGCCTATTAAGAAAAAATATGGAAATAAAGTTAGCTGGGCGGATTTGCTTATTTTGGCTGGTACCATTGCTTATGCTGATATGGGATTAAAAACCTTTGGTTTCTCTTTTGGACGAGAAGATATTTGGCATCCAGAAAAAGATACCTATTGGGGAGCTGAAAAAGAATGGCTGGCACCAAGTGAAGAACGTTATGAAAATGTAGACGAACCTAAAACAATGGAAAATCCATTAGCCGCAGTACAAATGGGGCTAATCTATGTGAATCCGGAAGGTGTTAATGGAAAACAGGACCCTTTAAAAACAGCCGCACATATACGTGAAACGTTTGAACGTATGGCAATGAACGATGAGGAAACTGCTGCCTTAACTGCAGGGGGACATACTGTAGGTAAAACGCATGGTAATGGTGATGCAAGTATTTTAGGGCCTGTCCCTGAAGCTGCAGGTTTAGAAGAACAAGGCATGGGTTGGCATAACCCTACCAAATCCGGAAAAGGCCGCTATGCAGTAACAAGTGGACTTGAAGGGGCATGGACTACACACCCTACAAAATGGGACAATGGGTTTTTCGAGATGTTATTCAACCATGAATGGGAGCCTCGTAAAAGTCCTGCTGGTGCATGGCAGTGGGAACCAGTGAGTATTAAAGAGGAAGACAAGCCAGTAGATGTAGAAGATCCAAGTATTCGTCTTAACCCAATGATGACTGATGCTGATATGGCTATGAAGGTAGACCCTATCTACAAGGAGATCTCATTGAAGTTCATGAACAATCCAGAATATTTTTCAGAAACCTTTGCTCGTGCCTGGTTTAAATTGACACATAGGGATATGGGGCCAAAAGTAAGGTACTTTGGTCCGGATGTGCCCAATGAAGATCTGATTTGGCAAGATCCCGTTCCTGCTGGAGCTACCGGTTATGATGTAAAAGCTGTAAAAAATAAAATTGCTGCCTCAAGTTTGTCAATTTCAGAAATGGTAGCTACTGCTTGGGATAGTGCGCGTACTTTCCGTGGTTCAGATATGCGTGGTGGAGCCAATGGTGCACGTATACGTTTAGCTCCTCAAAAAGATTGGGAAGGTAATGAACCAAAACGTTTGGCACATGTTTTATCTGTTCTTGAGCCCATTGCTTCTGAATTTGGTATTAGTATAGCGGATACAATTGTACTAGCTGGTAATCTTGGTATTGAAAAAGCTGCTAAAACGGCAGGTTTTGATATTGCTGTTCCACTTTCACCCGGTCGTGGAGATGCTACTGATGAGATGACGGATGCAGAATCTTTTGCTCCTCTGGAACCGTTGGCTGATGGGTACCGCAACTACAGCAAAAAAGACTATGTAGTCAGTTCAGAAGAATTAATGCTCGATCGAACACAACTAATGGGATTAACTGCATCAGAGATGACAGTGCTTGTTGGCGGTATGAGAATGTTAGGCACAAATTATGGCAATACTAAGCATGGTAATTTCTCCGATAAGGTAGGAACTTTGACCAACGATTTCTTTATTAACCTAACTGATATGGGTAACGTTTGGAAACCCAAAGAAAAAGGGCTTTATGATATTTGCGATCGTAAAACAGGAGAAGTAAAATGGACAGCTACACGGATGGATCTAGTGTTTGGTTCTAATTCTGTTTTGCGTTCGTATGCTGAAGTTTACGCACAAGACGACAACAAAGAAAAATTTGTAAACGACTTTGTAAAGGCTTGGACAAAAGTAATGGACGCTGATAGGTTTGATTTAAATTAAAATAAAAAACTACAGCGCATACTGCGTGAAAATAACGGCGGTTTCGGTTCTAGATCGAAGCCGCTTTTTTTATTGCTGCAGAAAAAAGGCAACAATACCCCCAAAATCATTTAATGTGCATTCACTTAACCACGGGCTACAACCGTGGCTGCGATATTAAGCCCTTTCAGGACTGCTGAACTAGGAACAATGGTTCCTAGTTTACTATGATTTAAAGAGTTAGATGGAATCGAAGACCTTAGCCAAAGTAACGTAGGGCAGCTAACTCCGGTGGAAATCTCCTTATTTCAGAGGATGAGGTCTTTGGAAATTGATTTTATAGCAACTTAAGCTTAAAGACTTAGATAGAATTCTAAGACTCAAATATGTATCGTTAGTTAGCTAACTGGCATCGTGATTTTGTCAGTATTGTTGCAGAAAAAAGCAACAATACCGCCAAAATCGTGTTGTACTCATTGTTTTCACCAGGGGCTCACACCCCTGGCTACAAAAATCTCACCCCTCCGGGGTTTTTTGGATTCATAAAATTTCACAGTCAACATCAGCATAGAAAGTAATGTTAAGCTATAAAGAGTTTGATGAAATTATGCAATAGGAATCGTAGAGGCAGTCCCTTTTTTCGGGAAGTGATTTTGCCACTAATTAGATTCTTCCTAATTCAGTTTTAAGCAGCCAATTTTTGTTTCGTTACTTTATTCAAAACGATGGCAATAGCGCCGTCGCCAGTAACATTACAAGCAGTACCAAAACTATCCATAGCGATGTATAAAGCAATCATTAAGCCTATCATCTCTTCGCTAAAGCCTAGCATGGATTGAAGGATTCCTACAGCTGCCATAATTGCGCCCCCAGGAACTCCTGGTGCTGCAATCATAGCGATTCCTAAAACAAAAATAAATCCCGAAAAGAGTGCAAAACCAAAAGGCATCCCAAATAAAACCATTAATGCCAGGGCGCAAGCAGTAATTTTCATGATGCTCCCAGATAGGTGAATGGTAGCACATAAGGGAATAACAAAACCTGCAATTTTATCGGAAACACCATTCTTGAGTGTTTGTTCTAAGGTTACCGGAATGGTAGCCGCGGAAGATTGTGTTCCTAATGCCGTAAAATAAGCAGGCATCATCGTTGCCAATAATTTTAAAGGATTTTTCTTCGTAAGTAGCCCTGCAATAGTGTATTGAAGCAATAATAGTAAAATGTGTAGGGCGAAAATGACGCCGATGATACTTATAAATACCGAAAGGATTGAAAAGACTTGCCCACTAAAAGACATGTTTGCAAATATGCCTAAAATAAAAAGGGGCAAAAGCGGTACAATAACATTCTCAATCAATTGCATGATGATTTTCTGAAAGTCTTTAACCACCAATTTTAAACTTGATTTCTCTTGGTAAGAAAGCCCTATGCCGATAACAAAAGCCAGAACCAATGAAGACATTACATCTAGTAATGGCGGAATAGTAATACTAAAATAAGGCGTTAATTCACGGCCAGCATCGGCAATTTGAGCGACCTTGTTAACATGTGATGCCAGAAGCTGTGGAAATATGCTGGAAGTTGTAAAATAGGTCATAAACCCTGAAAATAAGGTCGATCCATAAGCGATGGCAGCAGTTAGCAATAATAATTTACCTGCACCTTTCCCTAAATCAGCAATGGCAGGCATTATTAAACCCACTATGATTAACGGTATGGCGAAATTTAAAAACTGTCCGAAAAACGCATTAAATGTGGTAAATATCCGATTTAATGCTTCTGGCAAATATTGCCCGAAAATAAGACCCAATACTATGGCAAGAAAAACTTTAAACAGTAAGTTTGAAAATATTTGCTTCATAATTTATGCTAATTGATATGGAATTTCTTCCCGAAAGTAATTTTTATGTTCACTAATATACAGCCAATGTCAGAAAGGAGCATTTTATGACGTGGCTTTATTTGTTTGAAATGCTTATAATACGCTATTGTTTTAATTGACAATTTTATAGACAATTTCTCAACGATATCGTATTCATATTATACACCCATTAAATGATTTGTCCTTTAGAAATAAATGTCAATAACCTAAAAAATTACCGTATTGCCTTTAAAACCAAGCCTAGAATTAGTCCGATGGATATTATAAAGGAATAGTAAAATAATTAACAAGCTGGTATTCAAAATGCTACAAGTGATTGTGGGTTTTGATAAAAAAACCACAATCACTTTGAACTGTTTCCCTAATTTATTGAATTGTGTCAATATACTAGAAGAGAACTTCCCGAGTTACATTTACACAGCAGTAAAACAGCCCTTGTTTTGGCAGTTTGAATTTGGAATTAAATAAATAATTAAGGCAAATGTAACAAAGGCAGTACTCTAAGAAAGGTATGGCAACTTTATTGGTGGTAAATTTGAGGTACCTATTCAAGCTAACCTCAAGAACGAAAGATACGCTGCAATTAAAGAGAACCAAGACGGTCCTGAATATCGTAAATTGAAGTGCTGGTTGGTCATTTTAAAGAAAGTGTCATTCGTACCAAGAACAAGCGGAGACTTTATCAAGTGAGATGGGGGTGTGGAGAAGCTTTAAAAAAGCTCAAGTTGGAGTGGTTTGTAGGATAATAGAAAGAATCTATAAGGAATATTGCGCATCTAGCTTGGCCATTCAAGATGTTAGGTCTTGCCCGAATGGCAAATTTATGCAGATTGAGAAGGAGGAGGGCATCAAGGTGAATTTCCACGAATCAATCCATATCGTAATAAAAAAGTGAAAATTAGAAGAAAAACATAAAATCATATTAGGGATACAAAAATAGTTACCTAAATACCTTAACTCAATAGTATTGTGGATTAAGTACACGACATTGCAGATCAACTAGAACTTATCCATGCGGGAAAATTGACAAATCAATTTGGTGCTTTTTTAATTTATCGAAGGTTGACCCAAATGGCGATTTTTCCCCTGATGCTGATGTTAAATTTGCACCCATTTTATACCATTTGTCTTAATAAACCCAAAATCGAAGAGGTTTTGGTTTTCTTTGAAGTAATGGATGGCTCAGAAATATTTTAAATTATTTAGCAAAAGACAACCTTACAATTGATACCAAAATTTAAGTAGTTGATAGAGAACAAATTGACATGAGACACTATAAAGATCTCGAATTTTGATAAAATGAAAGAATTTATAAATAGCGCTTACATCATGATCATTAAACTTATATAAAGTAGACAATAACAGTAATTTGGAAATAGGCCCGGTTTCATGTACCCCAAGCAGTCTTACATCAAAGCAAAATCTGATACATTAGGAGAGGCTATTTCAATGATAGTTTGTTTTTTTTATAGCTAAATTGGTTTAATTGGGAGCATCAAGAGTTTTTGAGGATGAAAAACTATTTTTTCCTACCATTATGCCATAGTAGGATTTGTTCAAATCACAGTATTTAATTGTGGGGTTTAAGTAGTTTTTCAAACTTTCTGCCCCAAACGAAATTCCGCGTATTTTGATTTGTTGAATTCAATTAGATAAACTGTATAAGATGAAAATAAACCCGATTATTTGTCTGTTAATATTTGTAATAAGTGCTTTAATGTCTTGTACAGAACAAGTCCAAAAAGACTTGAACTTCTCAGAGGCAAAGATTCTGATATCTCCCCAGATTAAATCTCCCATTCAGGAGACCGCAGGGAAGATTCTTGTGGAAGAAATTGAAAAACGAACAGCTCTTCATCTTGGTTTAACCAATAACTGGGATGCCAAAACCACCATAGCGCTAGCACTAGCCAATGAAAATGAACTGTTTGGGGAAGAGGTTCCTGCGCGGGAAGGTGAAGATCCACAAGAACTACAAAAGGAAGGCTATCGTATCTTTCATGAGTCTAAAGCAGACAAGAGCATCCTATGGGTCGTTGGGGCAGATGCCCGAGGGATTCTTTATGGCATTGGGAAACTCTTAAGAATGGCCAAAATGAGCAATAGAACTATTACAATTGATTCAAATATTGATTTCTCAGAATCCCCGGAATATGCGCTTCGTGGACATCAGTTCGGTTACCGGAATACTGCAAATTCCTGGGACTCCTGGACGGTGGAGCAATTTGACCAACATTTTAGGGAACAAGTACTTTTTGGGGCCAATAGTTTTGAAAACATACCTTTTCAGGAAGCGAGTTCCAGTCCCCACTTTAAGGTAGATCCGCAAATCATGGAAGTGGAACTAAGCAAAATATGTGAAAAATATGATGCCGATTATTGGGTATGGACACCTGCTCCTCATGATTTGACTATAAAAAATGCCCATCGAGATGGGCTTGAAGAGCAAGAAGCATTTTATGCAAAATGTCCCAGATTGGATGGGGTATTTGTTCCTGGCGGCGATCCAGGTGAAAACCATCCTGCCCAGTTAATACCCTATTTAAACGATTTGTCAGCAATATTACACAAGTATCACCCAAATGCAGGGATTTGGGTTTCTCTGCAGGGTTTTAATAAGGAAAAAGTAGATTACTTTTTTGATTACCTGGAAAACAATAATCCTGATTGGCTCAAAGGTTTGGTCTACGGACCAAGTAGCCCGCCAATAGATTTGGAGCGCGAGCGATTACCAAAAAAATACCTGCACCGCTTTTATCCGGATATAACCCATACCGTTAGGTGTCATTATCCGGTGGATAACTGGGACCAAGCGTTTGCATTGACTTTAGGGAGGGAACCCTGTAACCCGCAGCCACTCAGGTACACCCAACTTTTTAATAGGGATACCAAATATACTGATGGCTTTATTACCTATTCCGATGGTTCCCATGACGATATAAATAAAATATTATGGAGCCAATTGGGTTGGGATTCCGGGAAAGACCCCAAAAACATAATCTATGAATACACCCAATTTTTCTTTGGTCCTAAGGTAGCTGAAGAAGCTGCTCAAGGCATATTTGATCTAGAAAAGAATTGGGACGGACCGATTCTGAAGAATGAATCAATAAAAAAAACCTTGGCATTATGGAAAGGGTTGGAAGCAAACAATCCCGAGCTGGCCAATAATTGGAGGTGGCAACAATTGATTATGCGGGCTTATTACGATGCTTATATCCAGGATCGGCTTACCTACGAAAAAAGGTTGGAAGCTGAAGCTTATGAAATTTTGGCACAGGCCAATACAATTGGGGCCGACAAAGCCATAAATGATGCCTTACAACATCTCAATAAAGCGGAAATCGAAAAGGTTTCACAAGACCTAAAGAAAAAGGTTTTTGAATATGGCGAAAAACTTTTTCAATCCATTGGTGCGCAGACTAGCGTTGAGAAATATCAGGCAAGCGGTGCCGAGAGGGGTGCAGTTTTGGATTTTATCGACCATCCTTTGAACAATAGATGGTGGTTGGAAGATGAGTTCAAAAAAATTGGAGCTTTTAAATCTGAAGCCGAAAAATTAGTGCGATTGGAATTTATTAGAAACTATGAATTTCCAGGGGAAGGCAGTTTTTATGACAATATTTCCAGTGCCGATGCCAAACATGTAACTTCCAAAACCAATGATGCCATAGACTTCTTATGGGAGAATGATGGTTTAAGCAGAAAACGGCTCTCAACACAATTGTTTCAGTTTAGCCCCACTTTGGAGTACAATGAGTTAAACGCAAATTCCAATTACTTGATTCGTATTTCAGGGTATGGTGAGGCCCTCTTAAGAGCCAACGGGCAACGCCTTAAACCTACCAAGTATGAGAAGGACTTTGAGGAATTTAAAGAATTCCCCCTTTCCAAAGATTTGATAAAGGATGGCAAATTAAAAATCAGCTTTGACAAGCCCGATGAAGCACACCTGAACTGGAGAAAGCAGTCACGTGTAACCGACGTTTGGGTCATCAAACAATGACAATGGAAATAAAGGACAAATCTCCAGTTGGAAAAGAGCTTTACCCGCTAAAAGGAATCGTTACGGTACTCAATACGCCTTTTACCAAGGAGGATACCATTGACTATGCAGCGTTGAAAAACAATATAATTGAGGCTTTAAACGCAGGTGTCGCAGGTTTTTTAGTGCCTGCGATGGCTGCTGAAGTATATAAATTGTCCCTTATCGAAAGACAAAGGATGTTGGCCCTGGTTTTGGAAACCGTGGAGCGTAGGGTGCCGGTTATCGGTGGCGCAGGGGAACAAGATTTGTCCAAAAGCAAAGAACTATTGAAATCCTATACCAAGCTAGGTTGTCAAAATGTCCTGTTCCAAATTCCTTTTGTTGATGAGCAACAGTTTAGAAATCATTTTATGGAAATGGCCGAGCTTGATTCAGAAATGATAATGCTTCAAGATTGGGATGCTACAGGATATGGATTGTCAGATGAACTTATCTGCAACTTGTTTGAAGAAGTGGCTGCTTTCCGATGTTTAAAAATTGAGACTGTTCCAGCCGGTCCCAAATATTCACGAATTTTGGAATTGACCAATGGAAAATTGAACCTTAGTGGAGGTTGGGCAGTATCCCAAATGATGGAAGGGCTTCATCGTGGCGTCCACGCCTTTATGCCAACAGGGATGCATTACATTTACACGAGCATTTACCGTCTTTATGAAGAGGGGAAACCTAAGGAAGCGGAGGCTTTGTTTGAGAAAATCATTCCGGTTTTAGCCTTTTCCAATCAACACCTGGACATTTCTATACATTTTTTTAAACGGTTGCTGTACCGCCAAGGTATATACAACACCCCCAATGTGCGAAATCCTATTCTGCAATTTGATGGCCTACATCAAAAATTGGCGGACAAACATATAGATCGTATTTTGCACCTTGAAAACGAATTGAAAACCCAAAGGTCAAATTAAATTTGATTTTGGAAAAGGAGTTATACCAACAATTCACTTTTGATTTCTATAAGTTTATGAGATATAGGCCTTATTCGAAATCCTTTACCAATGAACTTATTACCTCATTAAAACATCACTTATTTCTTTATATGAAGCGCTTAACGATTATAGGAGGAGGTTCTGCATCACTTATGCTTGCAGCACAGCTGGACACGAATAAGTATAAAGTGACACTTTTTGATAAGAAAAAGGCAATGGGACGGAAATTTTTGGTGGCTGGAGAAGGGGGCTTGAATCTGACTTACAATTCCACTTTAGAAGCGCTCACACCGCAATACTTTCCAACTGAATTTATGGCTCCTATCATCCGACAGTTTAATAATAAGGATTTGATGAGCTGGCTGAAGAATCATGAGATTCCCACATTCATTGGGTCTAGTAATCGGGTTTTTCCTGTATTGGGGCTTAAGCCTATTGAGGTACTCAATAAAATCGTAGCCTATATATCAGCTAGAGATATTGAATTTAAACCAGATACCAAGTGGGAAGGGTGGAATAAGGAAGGACATTTATGCTTTGAAGAAATGGAGGACATTGAGTCTGATATTGTTGTATTCGCTTTAGGAGGAGCAAGCTGGAAAGTGACTGGATCTGATGGGGGCTGGAAAAATAGCTTTGAAAAGCGTGGTGTTAGGGTGCAGCCATTAAGAGCAGCCAATTGTGCTTTTGAGGTAGATTGGAACAAGAACTTTATTGCTACACACGAAGGGAAACCTCTAAAGAATATTGCCCTGACTTACAATGAGTATTGTTCTAAAGGAGAGTTAAACATTTCCAAATTTGGTCTTGAGGGAAATGCCATTTATGCCTTAAGCCAAAAGATTCAAGAAAAACTGCTTACTGAAGAAAGTGTTGTTATCCATTTGGACTTAAAGCCTACAATGATAGTTGATCAGATAAGGTCTAAATACATGAGTTCTCATCGATCCAAGGTGACGGATATTTTAAATAAGGATTTAAATCTTGACCGTACCTCCATTGGACTGTTAAAGCAATTCTGTGATAAAGACACCTTTTCAAATCCTGACCTGCTGGTAGAAACGATCAAGTCCGTACCAGTTATTCTCAAATCCGCAGGTGAATTGGATAAAGCCATTTCAACTTTAGGCGGTATCGCCTTGGATGAAATAGATGAAAATTTTCAGTTAAAAAAAATCCCTAATTCTTATGCTATTGGAGAGATGCTGGACTGGTATGCACCCACTGGAGGATATTTATTGCAGGGCTGCTTTAGTATGGGGTTTGTCTTAGCGAAATTTTTGAATGGCTTGGAGGGTGAAGCGGAGTAAGCAGATTAATCAAAATGAGCGATTTACTAAACGCTATACTGAATTCGTTCAGCAAAACTATAAGGACGGAAGCATCAAGGATGATAATAACGCTTAAATAGGAATAATTTATGAGTGAACTATTTTACCATTTTGGAGTGGCACTGGCAATTGGCTTATTAATTGGGCTGGAACGCGAATTTAATAAGTCCGATGAAGCGCACCAATTTTTTTTTGGTGGGATTCGAACCTTTCCTTTACTTGCGCTTACAGGTTGTTCAGCTGCAATGTTAGGCGAATTGATGGATTCACCTTGGGGATTTGTCCTTCCTATAGTTATTTCAGGAGCTTTTTTAGTGGTAGCATACATTGGAACTGTTAAAAAAAGAGACTTTGGAATGACCACCGAAGTAGCCGCATTACTTACTGTGATAATAGGTATTATGTGCTACTATGGCCAAATAGAACTCGCTGCAGCCTTAGGTATAATGGTTTTGGTTTTACTGTCTTTTAAAGTAAAGCTCCATGAATTTAGTAAAATGCTTACCCGGGAAGAAATTATCAGTTTAGCCAAATTTGGCTTAATGACAGCCATTGTATTACCAATACTTCCGGACGAATCTACGCTGCCAGCCCCATTTGATGTTTTGATTTTAAGAAATATATGGCTAATGGTTGTATTGGTGACCGCCATAGGAATGGTTGGCTATTTTTTAAAAAAGCTTATCGGAAACCAAAAAGCAATTGTTTTAACTGGTTTCATAGGTGGGTTGGTTTCAAGTACAGCGGTAACTTTGTCTTTTTCTTCACTAAGTAAAGGTCGTCCCACACTATCTAAAGCATTTGCCATTGCAATTATCGTTTCTTGGATCACAATGTTTCTTCGCATAATTGTTGAAGTTGCTATTGTAAATTCAAGTTTGGTCAAAGACATGTGGCTACCAATGACTGCAGCAGCAGTTGCAGGAGGACTGTATTGTTGGTTTCTATACATGAAAGATGGAAAACATGAAGCCATAGCTGAGAATGTTATTGTAGAAAAACCTTTTTCCTTGAAGAGGTCACTTATTTTTGGAGGCCTTTATGCTGCTGTTATAGTTATTGCGAATATTGCTCAGATTAATTTTGGAGATAAGGGAATCTATTTGTCAGCAATAGCTGCAGGATTTACCGATGTGGATGCAATTACACTCTCAATGGCCGAAATGAGCCAGGCTTCAGGAACTGTACAACCAAGCGTCGCCATACGTGCAATTTCATTGGCTGCTGTTTCCAATACATTGGTGAAAGCAACAATCGTCTTATCTACCGCCCATAAAGTACTGAAGAAAGATATTTTACCCGGCGTTTTACTGATTGTTTTTGCCGCTTTAGCTGCTGCTTTTTTTGTGGAATGATTTTTTGCTTTTTGATATGTGTACCATCTTTTTCGAAAGATAAAATAGAATGGAAAAAAGAGTATAAGCTAACATTGGAGGATTTTAAATCTCCAACTACCGAAATAAATGAAGGTGTAAGCAGTAGAATCTATTATTCAGGGCAAACATGGATTTCTTGTTTCAAATGAGCAATATCGAATTTATGTTAACTAAAAACTTCAATGAAAAAGTAACGGCATTTTATAATCGAAATGCAGCCACAATAATTGCCCCAGATAGTTCGATCGCAAGACAACTTTTAGCAGTGGCAAATTATGACCTTGACTTGACGTAATTATTTTGCAGAAAGTTTAGAAAAGAATTGTTTGACAATAAGGGGGCATTTTCAAATGCAAGCTTATTCAGATCGATCTTTGAGAAAATTCATAGTGAAATTCTTCTGATAAGTAGAGCATGGCGAAACAAAATAAAAAGAGGTAAGAATACTAAACTACCTTATGGAAGGCTTTAAAAATACCTGGAGAACCATTAGAAACAGGAATTCCTCAGTAAAAATAAAAAAATTCATAGCCCACGGTTTCAACCGTGGGACTTTATAGGTAAACACCATAATTTAAACCGTTTCAACGGTTTAAAAAAAACGGAATTTCCCTATTCCCAATTGTCCTGAGTTTGACGAGCCATCGATTCATAGAAATAGTTGAAACCATTATCAATCCTAAAATAATCCATAGCGGCTGTTAAAATCGGTGGATAATGGTGAACATCGCTAATCGCTATGTCTTCTCCGGAATTTCACTTAAATAGCCTAGCTTGTGATTCCGAAAAATAGTACCATTATTTAAAATAAAAGTAATAGTGACTGTAGGTGAGCAGTGTTATATTTGATCAAGCAAAAAACGGATATGACTATAAAAATGAGAGAAAGCCTGGTGCTTAAAAAGTTACGGGCCGGAGAAAACGTTTGTTCTTTTAAAGTAAACCTGGCAGATGCACGAATTGTTGAAATTGCTGCCCAGGCAGGTTTTGATTGTTTGTGGCTGGATCAGGAGCACATAGGTCAGGATTGGTCCATTCTGGCTTCCCAAATCTGGGCGGCCAAATCCCAAGGTAAGGACACCCTGGTAAGGGTGCCAAGGGGAAGCTATAGCGATTATGTGAAACCGTTAGAACTTGATGCCAGTGGGATCATGGTGCCCCATATAATGAATCTGGCAGATGCCAAGAAGGTAATTGAGATGACACGTTTTCATCCCATTGGCAAGAGAGCCATTGATGGAGGCAATGCGGATGGAGGCTACGCTGCTGGTAATTTCAAAGACTACCTGAGAGATGCCAACCAACAGCGTTTTGTCATCTTCCAGATAGAAGACCCGGAACCTTTGGAAGATTTGGAAGCTATCGCACAGTTGGATGGTTTTGACATGTTATTTTTTGGCCCCGGAGATTTCAGTCAGGCTATAGGGGCACCTGGAGATATGGATCATCCCAAAATCCAGGAAGCAAGGCAAAAAGTGGTGGAAGTGGCCATAAAATACGGGAAATTTGCCGGCACTACAGGTCCACTAACAAAAGTGGCTGAATACCAAAAAATGGGCTACCAGTTTATGAGTATTGGTGCAGATGTTTTGACATTGACGAAATATTGCAGTGACTTGGTGACTGGTTTCCAAAATGGGCCGGAAGAAAAGGGCAATGACAAGGATTATTACACTGCCAAAAAATGAACCACAAGGCTTTAGGCAATACAGGAATAGAAGTTTCTCAAATAGCTTTCGGGGGAGTGGAAATAGGTTTACCCTACGGTCTAGGTATAACCTCTGAAAAGGACATGCTGCAGGAAAATGAAGCAATTGAGCTGCTGCTGCAAGCTTTGGATTCTGGTGTGAATTTTTTTGATACGGCGAGAATGTACGGGAAAAGTGAAGAATTAATCGGTAAAGCCTTTGCTCAGCGCCGTGAAGAAGTTATCATCTGTACAAAATGCCAGTATTTGAGAGATGCTTCAGGGAATTTACCTGAGGAGAAAGCGTTGGTTAAAATTATCAGTGAATCTCTTGAAGGAAGTTTGAAAGCGTTGGGAATGGCAGCTGTGGATGTGTTTATGTTGCATCAGGCCGACATTGAGATTTTACAGAATGAGGCAGTTTGTCGTTCTTTTGAGAACATTAAAAAGGAGGGGCTAGCCAAGGCAATAGGAGCCTCTACCTATACTGTAGGGGAGTCAGAAACAGCTATTAATTCAGGCTTATGGGAAGTGATTCAATTGCCTTATAATCTACTGGATCAGCGCCAAGGTAATATTTTCGACTTGGGAGCTAAAAAGGGAGTAGGTATGGTGGTCCGGTCGGTTCTGCTTCGTGGAATGCTTAGCGATCGTGGAAAAAACCTAAAAGAACCTTTGGCTGAAATTGAAAAACACATTGCCAAATATGCTGTACTTGCAGCACAAGAAGGACTGACATTGCCGGAATATGCGACACGGTTTGTACTTGACCAGCCAAAGGTATCTTCTGTGTTGGTGGGTATAGACAAACCGCTCTATTTGGAAAAGGCGCTGGAAACCGCCAACCGGCCGGCCTTAAGCAAAAAATTACGTGCTGGAGCCATTCCATTTCCGGATCCAGAATTTATCAATATTCCCTATTGGGATAGGATGGGATGGCTTTAATCTGAAATGTTACGACGATAATATTCATACTAATTTATCTACAAACGAAAGAAACATGTTAAAAATAGGAATGATAGGAATGAGTCCGGGGAATGCCCATCCTTATTCCTGGTCTTCGATCATTAATGGGACATTTGATGGGGAACTTATCAGTGCCATTGGTTATCCTGCTGTGGCAGACTACCTTCAAGCTAACCTAGATACACTAGGTATTCCAGGGGCATCGGTTAGTCATGTATGGAGCCAGAATGCTGAAGTTAGCCATAGCATTGCTAAAAATGCTGGGATCCCTTTTGTGGTGGACAAACTTGAGGACATGATTGGTGACGTGGATGCAGTCATCCTTGGTAGAGATGACCCTGAAAACCATGTGGGAATGGCCAAGCCTTTTCTGGATGCAGATGTGCCACTTTTTATTGACAAGCCATTGGCCTATTCTCAGGAAGATTTAGACTATTTTACTCAACAACACCATTTAGGAAAAGTTTTTATGTCCTGTTCCTCCATGCGTTATTCGCAGGAATGCCGGACCGTGAAAACGGGAATTAAATCTTTGGGAAAAATTCATTTGGTCACTGCAGTAGGAAAAAAAGACTGGAAAAAGTACGGGGTACATCTTTTGGAAGCACTCTTTAGCACCCTAGATGATCCGAAACCAGTGAAGGTACAGCATATTGGAGAAGTCGATGAGGACATCGTTTTGGTTGTCTTTGAAAATGGAATAAAGGCCACCGTCCACCTCTTCAAGGACATCTGTGGGACTTTTCAACTTAGCTTTTTTGGGGAAAAGGGATGGAAAATCGCTGACATTCAGAACTCCTATTCTATGTTTAGGGACAATCTCATAGTATTTATTGATGCCCTTAGGGATGAAAAGCCCTATTTGGAATTTGTTAAAACAGCGGCCATCATGCAGGTTGTGATAGGCGCCAAAGAAAGTTTTGAAAATGGGGGAAAGGTTGTAAATTTAGAAAAACATGGACGTTAAAGAATTACTTAGCTTAAAAGGAAAGATAATTGTAGTCACAGGTGGTTCCGGCCAATACGGTAAATGTTTGGTTGAAGGTTTGGCTGAAGCAGGAGGAACCGTTATAACTACCTCTAGAGATTTACAGTCGGCAGAAAAGACAGCTGCTTTGTTTCGTGAGAAAGGGCTAGATGTGTATCCAATGGAAGTGGATCAAGGGGATACTGAGTCCGTTAGTCGCTTTACCAAAAGCCTACAAGAGAAATTTGGCAAACTACACGTCTTTGTGAACAATGCAGTTTCTAGGCCAATGAAAGGTTACAATGGGCCTTTGGCGGATTTTGATGAATCGATGCGTATAAATGCGACAGGAATGTGGGATTTGCTAAAGTCCATGTCAGACCTGATCATAGCCAGCGGCGGTGGAGCAGTGATCAACATCAGCTCTATGATGGGTATGAAAGGACCCGATTTATCCAATTACGATGGTACCAGTATGGGAGACTTGCCACCTGATTATTTCTTCCACAATGCTGGTTTGATCAATCTTAGCCGGTTTATGGCCAAAATGAATGCAGGTAAAAATATTCGATTCAACTGTATCTCCCCCGGTGGATTGTTTAATAACCAACCCGAGCAATTTGTTGAAAATTACAATAAAAAAGTACCAATGAAGAGGATGGCCAATACCGATGACATCAAGGGATTAGCCGTTTTGTTAGCTTCTGATGCAGGGGCCTATATCAATGGTGAAAATATTTTGATGGATGGAGGTTTAAATGCCTGATTCAAATTCTAGTCCCGCCATAAAGTCCCCATTTTCTCTGGAAGGGAAAACCATTTGGGTGGTAGGTGGAGCTGGATACTTGGGGCAGGAAGTTGTGCGCCTCCTTTGTGCTCAGGGAGCCAAGGTTGTGTGCATTGATAGGGAAGACAAGGCGATGGTTTTTGAAAGAGAAGCCAAGCTGGGCAGTTTATTGGTATCGGCCAGTTTTGATCTCTCCGATACGGATGCCATCCCTGGATTTGTTAGCGAAAATAAAGAAAAATTAGGAGTGCCAGATGGCATGGTTAACATGGCCTATGCTGCCAGTGGAAAGTCATTTGAAGACCTGGAAGCTGCGGACTTTGATCAGGTAAATCATTCCGGGCTTACGGCTACTTTTGTTCTTGCCAAAGCGGTGGGAGAGATAATGTCAGAAAAGGAATCGGGAAGCATCCTGTTATTTGGTAGCATGTATGGAATGCAAGCTCCTGATAAGCACATGTACCAGCCCCCAATGTCTCCAAACCCTATAGAATACGGGGTAGGAAAGGCTGGGATAATACAGTTGACCAAATATTTGGGCATGCATTACGGGCCAAAGAATATCAGGTGCAATAGCATTTCTCCTGGTCCATTTCCCAATAGCAAGGTCCAGCAAGATCACCCGGAATTTGTTAAGCGATTGGAACAAAAAACCTTTTTAGGAAGGGTAGGAGTAGCCCCAGAAGTGGCGGGTGCAGTTTGTTTTTTACTCTCTGATGCTTCCAGCTATATTACAGGTCATAACATGGTAGTGGATGGTGGATGGACTGCCTGGTAATAAAATATTTAAACAAAAAAAAAAGTTAAAATGAAAAAGATAGTACACCCCAAAAGAGATTTAAGTTTTGATACAGGCGCCTATTCAGACGCTATATTAACGGATGGTTTTTTATTCGTTTCAGGACAGGCATCAGTGGATTTTGAAACATCTGAATTCAAGCTAGGAACCATTGAAGAGGAGACCCAAAGAACACTAGAGAATATAAAAGCAATAATTGAGGCTGCCGGTGGTACTATGGATCATGTAGTGAAGTGCACTGTTCACTTGTCAGATATAACTGAATTTGATCGTTACAATAAAGTGTATGCCAGCTTTTTCAAAAACACCAAACCTGCCCGTATCACGGTTCAATCTGTGTTGGCGGAAAACCTTAAGGTGGAAATAGACTGTATTGCCAAAATACCCACTTCGAAATGAGTAAACGACTGATTCTAGATGCGCATTTAGACTTGTCTATGAATGCCATTGAGTGGAACAGAGATTTGAGTAGACCACTTTCAGAAATCAGGCAGTCAGAAATGCACATGCCAGACAAACCCGACAGAGGCAAGGGAACCGTTTGTTTACCTGAACTAAGAAAAGGTAAAATAGGGATTGTGGTGGCCACTCAATTGGCCCGGTATTCTCCTCCTGATTCTGCCCTTTCAGGTTGGAATTCACCCCAACAGGCCTGGGCAATGACACAGGCTCAGTTGGCATGGTACCGAGAAATGGAGGTTCAGGGAGAAATGAAGCAGATTTTGAATCGAAAGGATCTTGATCAGATGGTGAATTTATGGGAAGATGATACCATTCCAGACGAAAAGAAGCCGATTGGTTATCTGTTACACCTTGAAGGTGGGGATTCTTTGGTGTCTCCCGATTATCTTGAAAGGGCTTATGGTTACGGTTTACGGGCTTTAGGCCTCTCTCATTTTGGTCCGGGAAGATATGCTCCAGGGACAAAGACTGAGGGACCTATTACCGATCTGGGCAAGGAATTGCTCCAGAAAATGGAGCAATATCAAATGATCTTAGATATAACTCACCTTACTGACCAAGGATTTGAGCAGGCCATGGATTTGTATAGTGGACCTATTTGGGCCAGCCATCACAATGTGCGTAAAATTGTTCCGAACCAGCGGCAACTGACCGATGATCAGATCAAAAAACTGGTTAAACGAGGCGCTGTCATTGGTGGAATGCTGGACTGTTGGGCCATGGATATTCGGTTTATTGATACCATTTCAGATCCCTGGCAGTTAGACATTAAATTGGAGCATCTGGTAGACCATTGGGACCATATTTGTCAATTGGCTGGTAACAGTGAGCATATTGGTATAGGCAGTGATTTGGACGGGATATTTGGTACCGAGCAATCACCCTGGGACCTCAATTCCATAGCAGATCTTCAAAAATATGAAGAGATTCTAGATAGAAGAGGTTATTCAACGGAAGATATCGATAATATTTTCCATGGTAATTTCCTTCGATTTATGAGAAAAGCTTTACCAGACAGCTAATTTTTAAACCCGAATTATTCATTAGGATTCGCAGTGCCTGTCCCGTTTTTTCGGGAAGTGATTTCATCAGGTAATAGAATATATATTGCATATTTCAGGTTAAACGTTTATTAATTCCTTCAACCAATGTCAGATAATTTTCAGGCTGGTGCAGCCAGTGTAGCTACTACTCCCCCTTTAGGCACCATTATTAATGGTGACTTTGTCACGCATTATGCACAGAAAGTGCATGATCCCTTGCATGCCAAAGCTTTGGTGCTGAAAAATGATGCAACTACTTTGGTATTGGTAGTTGTTGATATTTGCATTATGGGTAAAGAGTTGCTGGATGGCACCAAGGCAATCATCCAAAATAAATTCGGGATTCCACCGGCACAGGTACTGATTTCAGCTACCCATACCCATGCTTCGGGAGCAGTAGAAGATGTACATATGGTACCTGCGGATTTGGCTTATAGGAAATGCTTGCCAGGCCTAATAGTGGAGGCAGTTGAAAAGGCATTAAGCCAGTTAAAGCCTGCTAAACTTGCCTTCGGAACCGCTGATGCTCCCGAGTATGTGATGTGCCGTAGGTATTGGATGAAAGACAGCTATACCTCGCTAAATCCGGTGACGGGGAAGGCAGATCTGATCAAAACCAACCCTTTTGGAGTTGAAGATGAGATCATAAAACCCCTTAATACGCCAGACCCTGAATTAGGGTTTTTGGCAGTCAAAGGTTTGGATGACCAATGGATAGCAATTCTGGGAAATTACTCCCTCCATTATGTTGGAGATTGGGAAAACGGAACCATTTCAGCTGATTATTTCGGGGAGTTTTCAAATGCCTTGAGAGAAAAGCTGGAAGCAGGAGCTGAATTTGTAGGTATGATGAGCAATGGCACAAGTGGAGATATCAATATTTGGGATTTTAGTGGACAAAAAAAATTCCCTGATGGTGAACTGGCTAAAAGTAAGAAAATCGGCAATGACCTGGCAGACAAAGTATTGGAACGATTGGGAAGTTTGCAATGGAATCAGGCGCCTTACCTTAACAGTAGTTTTGCACTTGTAAAGGCAGGAAGAAGAATGCCAAGTAAGGATGAACTGGAATCAGCCAGCTCAATTTTGGCTACTGGTGGTCTGGAGGAATTGAAGCCAGACACTGAGGGATGGCGAAAGCTTTATGCCCGGGAACAAATGTTGCTCCATGAGTTTGCCGAAGCCGCTGAAAGTCCGGTGCAGGTTTTACATATAGGCGAGGGGAAAATAGGTGCCTTGCCTGGTGAATTTTTTGCAGAAACAGGACTTAAAGTTAAAGCTGAAGTTGATGGCCCCTATTTTACTATAAGTCTAGCCAATGATAATGTGGGTTATGTACCTCCTGCCCATGAAATTGAAAAAGGGGGCTATGAAACCTGGAGATGTAGGATAAGCAATCTTTTGCCGGGTGCAGAGGAATTGTTTAGAAAAAAGCTGCTTCAACTGATTCAAGAAGATAAAAATTCTTAATTTTGGACGCAGCATAAAGTCAATAGGTGAATAAAGAAAAATGGTTGGAATATTTAAAGGGCAGGGTGCCTGAGAACGCCATGTCTTATTGTTTTTCCCTTTGGGAGGAAGAACCTTTTGTCTTTGAAATTGCCAAATCAAGAACGTCTAAATTGGGTGATTTTCGCTATCGAAAGGACAAAAGCTTTCAAAAGATTACCATCAATCATGACCTTAATCAATACCAATTTTTAATTACTTTTATTCATGAGGTGGCCCATCATCGTGTATTTAGCAAATACAAAGACAGAATTGGGAATGGGATTAGGCCACATGGCATAGAGTGGAAGCAATCGTTCAGATGGCTAATGGCGCCGATGTTGCATGAGCGAGTGTTTCCAAAGGATGTTTTAATCCCTCTTCGGTTATATATGGGAAATCCCAAAGCTTCCACAGGAGTTGATTTCTTCTTGATGAAGGAGTTGAGGAAATATGACAAAGATGCGATCACTTTTGTACAACCTCTATTGGGAGATCTTCCGCAACATGCACATTTCGAATTAAGAAAAAGAGTGTTTCAAAAAATGCGTACCCAAAGGTCAAGAGTGCTTTGTCAGGAAATTTCCACTGGAAGAAATTACCTGATATCAAATAATGCAGTGGTCAGGGAAGTAGATGACCCTGGAGATATTCCATTTTAGTCTGGGTTTAAAGCCATGGAAAAAACCGTCCCTACCTATTTATTGCTCTCCTGAAATTTTATTCCTGGCATTGATACCCAAGGATCTGAGTTTTTCAGCTTGTGAAATAAGGTTTCCTTTGCCGGTTTTAAGTTGCTTTATGGCCGTAGCATAGCTGTCCTGGGACTTGTCAAGGTATTTGCCTACATCCTCCAGGCTATTCACAAAATTTGAAAGCTTGTCATATAGTTTCCCTCCTCTTTCAGCTATTTCCAGGGCATTTTTTGATTGATCATCTCTAATCCAAAGATCTTTAATCATCTTAAGGGCTGCGATAAGATTGCTGCTGCTGATCAATAATACCCGTTTCTTGTAGGCGTATTCCCAAATTTGAGGATCTGCCTGGAGGGCTACAATATAAGCGGCTTCTAGTGGCACGAACATGATAACAAAGTCCAAGGCCTTTGCATAGCTCTCATACTGTTTGGCAGAAAGCTGGTCGATATGGGTCTTTATAGCCTTTATATGAAGATCTAGGGCTACCTTTTGTTCGGGATCGCCGATAGCACTGCTGTATTTCTCATAGGCAATAAGTGATATTTTACTGTCAATGATTACTTTCTTGTCGTCAGGATAATGAATAATCACATCAGGTTGCATTCTTTTGCCATCTGGACCGATTAGGGGATGACCATTTTCATCTTTTAAAAATTCCTGAATGCTATAATGTCGGTCTTTTTCCAATCCGGAATTTTGAAGGATGGTTTCTAAAATAGCCTCTCCCCAATTGCCTCTGATTTTGGCATTTCCTTTCAAGGCATTGGTTAGGTTTTTGGCTTCCTGGCTGATTTGTTGATTGAGCAACGCTAGTTCTTTTACCTTTCCTTCCAGAGAAAAGCGTTCCCTGGATTCCATAGCGTAGGCTTCCTGGACTTGTTTTTTAAATGCCTCCAATTCTTTTCCCAGAGGTTGGAGAATATTTTCAATATTTTCCTGGTTCTGACTGGTGAATTTTTTAGCTTTTTCTTCCAGGATTTTGTTGGCCAGCAATTCAAACTCTTGTCGGAATCTGCTACCCATTTTGTCAAGTTCCTGTTTTTGATAAATTAACTTCTCCTCCAAATAAAGCAATTGGCTGTTCAATTTTCCTTTATCCAGTGCAAGCTGGTAATTTTCTTTTTCGAGGGACTTGACCGAAACCGAAAGGGCTGAATTGTCCTGTTTTATCCCCCCCTGTTGTCCCAGTAGGAGTTGGCATTTTTCGCTGTAACGCTCCTTTTCTAGGATCAGTCCATTCAGATTTTTCTCCAAATGGTCACGCTTTTGTTGAGATTGATACAGGATTACAGCCAGTACAGCCATGATCCCGAGCATCAATACCAAAAGCGCAACCAGTTCAATTGCCATTTATACTAAAATTAAGAATCGGCTTGTTTTCGTTGGCGGATGGCTTCGTAGATCACTATCCCCGTGGCCACAGACACATTAAGACTTTCAATTTGACCATGTACAGGTACTTTCACGAGCTCATCGCACAATCCCAACAATTCATCAGAAACCCCATCTTCTTCAGAACCCATTACCAAAACGGTAGGAGTCGTAAGGTCTGCCTCATACATCATTCGGTCTGTTTTTTCAGTTACTCCCACGACTTTTAGCCCTGATTTCTTTAGGTCTTTGAGCGTGTAGTAGAGGTTTCTTACCCTACTTACAGGTAAAAAATTCAATGCACCAGCTGAAGTTTTAACGGCATCTGAATTGATCTGGGCACTGCTTTTTTCAGGAATAATGATACCATGAACACCAGCAACTTCTGCTGTTCGAGCGATAGCGCCAAAATTTCGTACATCTGTGATTCTATCCAGCATCAAAATAAGCGGCGCTTCCCCTTTCGTATAGGTACTGTCGATCACATTTTCCCAGGAAGCATAGGCTATCGATGAGATATAGGCGATCACCCCCTGATGGTTTTTCCTTGTGATACGGTTAAGTTTGCTTTCTGGAACCTTGGTTACCGGAAGTTTTTTCTCTTTCGTTAAAGCAAGTAATTCTTTCAGGAGATCACCTTTCAGTTCCTTATTGACCAATATTTTGTCTATTTCTCGGTCTGCATTCAATGCCTCCATTATAGGCCTGATACCAAATATAAAATCTTTTTGGTCTTCGTTTTTGTCGATCAAAAAACCATCCTTCCGTTTCTCCATGCTGTGATTGTTTTGAACCATACCGGCTGATAAGCTCTGGATCGGTTCAATGTATAATATTGTGGGGTTAAAATATTTCTTACGCGTGCAAAGGTAAAGGTTATTTTGGAATTTGAATCCTGAGCCATGTAAACCCAGGTTTCTTTGTCTAAATTAAAGTAAACTTCCTGAGGAGGACCCATAATAATATACACCATTCCAAGGTCTGTGGCCCATCCTTCTTTAAAGTCAGTAAACAGGATATTAGCAAATTCCACCTGTCTAAAATATTCTTTGATCAACCCTTTGGCTGCTTCCTCATCTCTGGTCATCCTGATCCAGTATTCATCCAGTGCTATTTTTTTATTTTCAGCGGCCAGTAGTGTTTCATGTTCCTTTCGCGTGGAAATATAGGCCACCATTTGGATCATTTCTTCCCAAGTAGATACCTTAGGAAAAGCTTTTCCTACAGTTTTAATCATTAGGCCTGACGCTGTTGATGTATCCTGCTGTACAAAATAATAACCTGATTTCTCAAAAGGTACTGGCACATTTACCAAGAAGTTGCCATCGTCAATTACTTGAGTCTCCTTGGCTATTTCCGGTGCCTTTATTTCCATGGGAGGGAGTGGGATTGGGAATTCCTGTGGATAAAAATACCTGTACAAACTTACACTATGCTCACTTTTAAAAAGCAAGGATTCTTCTACATTTAAAAAATTCTGGTCATAAGGGATGTCGTTCCCGAAATAAGCACCAAAAGAGGGCTGCTCTGCAATAAATGGGCTTATTAAATCTGCATGAAAGGAATATTCATCTTCCTGCCGGGTGTCTGTTGCCCTGAAAATTACATAGGCCTGATCACGAGAGGAAGGTATTTCCACCGTTTCTTCAAAATAAAAATGACTATCTGTGTCTTTTTTAAGCAGGTCTCGGTCCAATGCGATTACATTGTCATCATCAATTGTTTGCTCAAAACTATTGACAATGGTGTAAGAAAAAAGGTAATCATCAAAATTGGCCTCGTCCTCTATTTTTTCTACCAGCATTTGAAGTTTAAAAGTTCTGGGAGCGGTTTCAATAGGTATAACTTTTAATGATATTCTGGAATACCTTGAATACCTTAAACTTTGGTTGATACTTTGTAGATTGTTTTGTGCAAGGATTGGAAGGGAAGGCAGGGTTAAAATAAATAAAAACCCAATAATTCGTCTCATATGCAATGACTTTATTTTTTCCATAGTTGGTTTTAAAAATTAACCTTAATTTTGTTGAAAATAATAAAATTTTAGATGGCTACCTATACAACGGAAATTACTTCCGATAAGTTGATCAGTGACAACCCAATTCATCAACGCCTTTTTAAAGCATACATTGTTGCTAAAGATTATGTTTCAGGCAATCTACTGGAAATAGGCTGTGGTGAAGGTCGAGGTGTACATGTACTCGGCCCTTTGGTACAACATTACCATGGCATGGACAAGATAGGGGAAATCTTGGACAGACTAAAGGATAAATTTCCTGAATTTACTTTTGAGCAAGTGATAATTCCACCGATGGCTAGCCTAAAAGACAATTCCTTCGATTCAGTGGTGAGTTTTCAGGTGGTAGAGCATATTCAAGAGGATAAAAAATACCTTGAGGAAATTTACCGTGTGTTAAAACCTGGTGGAATGGCATTGATTTCCACCCCTAATATCAGGTTTTCACTGACCAGAAACCCTTGGCATATCAGAGAATATACCCCCGCTCAGTTAAAGGAGTTATGTGTTTCTATTTTTGATAAAGTGGAGACCAAGGGCATTGGAGGCAATGAAAAAGTTTGGGAATATTTCGCCGCAAATAAAGAATCCGTTAAGAAGATTACCCGTTGGGATGTTTTAAATCTTCAATACAGACTTCCTTCCGGATTGCTTAAAATCCCTTACGAGATTCTTAACAGAGCCAATAGAAACAAGTTGCATCGAAAGCAGGGGAAGGCTGTGGAGCAGTTAAAACATGAGGATTACCTGTTTGTGGAGGATCCTGAAAATGCCCTTGACCTTTATTATATTTTGCATAAAAAATAACCGGCTGCCCATTTCTGGCGGGCAGCCGATTGTAAATAATTGAGCAATTATGGCTTATTTTCTTGATTTTCAACCTACAGTTCAGGTGATTGGAATTGCTATTATCTCCTTTGCATTCGTTGGTTACCACCCATAGCACCGAAAATTCGCTCATAATCCTGCAGGATTTGAGTAGCTTTTTCTTCATAGCCTTGTTCTTTTAACACTGGGATAAAATAACGCAGCATCTCCATGGAAATTTGAGCTTCTCTATCTATCGCTCTTCCGGTCTCTTGGTAGAAGTCCAGCATCTCTATTGATTTTTTAGACATTTGTTCGATAATATCCAAAGCTTCATCTTTCATTCCCAGTTCAAACAATATTGGAACAGCCTGTCCGCTGGCCAAATCATAAGGAATGGCCGCACCCGGTAATCTTTCCAAACTCAAACGCATAATGTCTGTTGCCCTTTCATTGTCTTCTTCTTCCAGTAAAGCAATGGCAATACTATTTAACACACTTCTGTGATTGGAGGTGAAACGCCTGTACTCATCGTCAAAATAGTTGTCCGGATTGTCCATTCCTCTGAAGGCGAAATTTTCAGTAACATTCTTATAAGCCAGGTTCGTATTGATCAACTCATCTTGATTGTCTGGTTTCTGGATAGGAAGCAATCGGTAGGTTAGCCCTTCCATTACTACATGGTTACTTATGTCAAAACCTATGGTAGCCAGAGAAGTGTTATTGAAATAGATAGGCCTTTCCCAATTATTGGTCGCAATTAAATCCAGAAACATCAAGTTGCCTTTGGTTACATAGTTTCCTTTAATACGGATACTGATGCTTGGTATTTTTAAGTCCTCAAACTTCTGAGGCACAATTCCCGATTTTTTAACGTTTTCGGTATTGATAGGCAATGTTAAAATACGAGAAGGCACGGTGTTGATATTGCTGCTTGATCTGCTACCAGATAACTTCAACAAGTCACTGTCTTCTTTTAATAATTTGAGGTATTCTACTAAAGGAAGGCTTTCAATTCTATCCGTGACGTAAAGCACATCATTGGTACCTTTTTTATAATTGTCATATTCCAAGGTAAAATCCAGAGCTGCAGATTTATTGACTGGTCTAGCCATTTGTTTTACATACCAGTCGGTATCAAAATAACTCAGTACGATAACCCTCACATCAGTTCTAAAGCCTTCCACTTCTTGTACATACCATAGGGGAAAGGTGTCATTGTCTCCTCCTGTAAATAGAATGGCATCTGGGGCACAAGAAGCTAAGAAATTCCTTGCAGAGTCCACTGAAAAATAACGGTCAGACCTGTTATGATCATTCCAGTTTTCCGCGGCCATTAGTAGTGGTACGGGCAGTGTGATAAGGGCAGCATATACCCCGGCCATCACTAGGCCTTTTTTCAGTTTCCTAAGTTGGTTACTGATTGCCATTACACTAAATCCGATCCAGATGGCAAAGGCATAGAAAGAACCAACGTATATATAATCTCTCTCTCGTGGTTCCACTGGCGGGGAATTGAGATAAAGTACCAGCACTACGCCCATCATTAGGAATAGGGTTAATGTGAGCCAGAATGATTCCGGATCATGTTTGGCTTGGAAAAACATTCCTATTAGCCCCAAAATTAAGGGGAGCATAAGGTAATTGTTATGCCCTTTGTTTTCTTTGATATAATCCGGGAATTCTGTGGTGACTGTATTCCATATACTTAAATAGGGAGCATTACTCAGGTCACTCTCCCGCCCACTGAAATTCCACATAAAGTATCTCCAATACATGTGGCCCAGCTGATGATCAAACATAAAATAGATGTTGTCAAAGAAGGTTGGATCTTCGCCTTCTCTCAAACTTAGTTTAGACCTATAGAGTTGCTTGTGGCGCTCTTGGGTAGAGTATATTCTAGGTAGGAGGGTTGTTTTCTCCGGATCGTAGATGTTCTTTAGTTGGTAATCCACCACCTCATATTTTTCTTTGCCTTTGGCATATACGGGATCTCCTTCTACCTGATCCACAATATCAGCGGTAAAATATTGTCCTTGGATTAAAGGACGGTAGCCATATTGCTCTCGTTTCAGATAGCTGACAAAGCTGATGATGTCTTTTGGATCGTTTTCATTGATTACAGGTTCAGCATTGGCTCGGATTACTATCAATGCGTAGCAGCTGTATCCAATGAGGATAAATGAGAAACATAACAATATGGTGTTGAGGATTACTTTCTCTTTGCGGTAAGAGTAAATAACTGCAAAAACAAGACATCCCAAAAAAGCGATTGAAAAGAAAATTATTCCAGAACCAAAGGGTAGCCCAAGGCTATTGACGAAAAATATTTCCAAAGACCCAGCAATGCTTGGAAGGCCGGGGATAATAAAGTTATTGATAACAACCAAAGCAACACCTCCCAATAAGAAGGCGATTATTCCTCCTTTTAGGTTGTGGTTTTTGTATTTCTTAAAGTAGACGACAAGGGCTAGGGCAGGTAGTGTTACAAGGTTTAAGAGGTGGACACCTATTGATAATCCTACCAGGTAAGCAATGAAGATCATGTACTTGTTTTCATCCCTGGGGTCTTTAATAATATCCCATTTCAAGAAAGCCCAGATTACGATGGCGGTAAAAAAGGAAGACATGGCATAAACCTCAGCTTCCACAGCAGAAAACCAAAAGCTATCTGAAAATGTATAGGCCAATGCTCCAATAAATCCAGCACCAATCAAGGTATAAACCTGCTCTTTATTTGGTGCCTCATTATTTTTAAGTAATAACTTTCTACCAAGAAGTGTGATGGTCCAAAAAAGAAACAATATGGTAAATGCTGAAAATAAGGCACTACCCACGTTCATCCAATAGGCAACTTCAAGACCATCTCCGAGTGCTAGAAAACTAAACATTCGGTAGATTAGCAAAAAGAAAGGAGCACCAGGTGGATGAGGCACTTGTAATTTATAGGCTACTGCTATAAATTCTCCCGGATCCCAGAAACTTGCAGTTTCTTCGATGGTGAGCAAATAAGTAATAAATGCAATAAAGAAGGTGGTCCAACCTGCGAGATTGTTAACCCTGGCATAATTTAGCATGTTACCTGATTATTTATGAAAGGCGAAAATAAAAAAATTATGATGAATAATAGTTGAATTGCTTTATTAAAAAAATGAAAGGGGATGATTTGACGTAAATATTAGAAGAATAAACAAGAGGAGAAGGACAGAATGAAAAAAAATGGAAATATATTTAAACAAAATTAAATTTTACTGAAATAATTATTTGCAATATAATACCTCTATTTTACTTCTGAAAACCTAATTAAAAAGTAGGTTATAATGGTTTGAATTTATATTTATGGTTAAGCCAAATTCAATATTTCGAAATATTTTTTATGTACTTTAAATACAATAAAATGGTTTTTAAATTTTTTTACTTACCTTTACATTGTCATGAATAAACAGCAGACAAACAGCAAACAAAATTTTTAATGATGAAAAGTATTAACAGCAAAAAACTAAGGATCGGTATAGTAGGGACTGGTGGCATTGGCAGGGGTTTGGCTAAACTCATTGCTAGAAGACAGGATATGGTCATCTCAAAAATATTGACCAGAAGAGAAGGATTAATTAATGATCTTGGAGTTAGTCAGGAATTTTTAACTACTTCCCCTGAAGAGGTACTTGACTGCTCAGATCTTATAGTGGTCAGCACTGGGGATCCCATTTATTCAACCGAGATTATTGACAAAGCATTTGTTTACGGACTTCCGGTAGTGACTATGGATGCTGACACCCAGGTGCTTACTGGCTCTTGGTTGTCTAAGCGTGGTGTGATTACAGAAGCAAATGGCGATCAGCCTGGCTGTCTTGCCGCTCTTAATAAAGAAGTGATTCAGATGGGCTTTAAACCTTTGGTATATGGTAATATAAAAGGTTTTCTAAACAAAACACCGTCCTTAGAAGACATGTTGTTTTGGGCACAGAAACAAGGATACAGTCTAAGTTCTGTTACCTCCTTTACAGATGGAACAAAACTTCAAATTGAACAGGCTTTTATAGCAAATGGCCTTGGCTTGGATATCGTTAAACCCGGTCTTGTGGGTTACGAAACAAGTGATTTTGAAAGGGGGGCTTTTGCATTGGGCGAAATAGCTCAAAATGAAAATGCCATCATTAGTGACTATATTATCTCCAGAGAGTCACCTCCAGGTGTGTTTATCACTGCTACTCATCAAGAAGATTTGGCGGAAGAATTGACTACCTACAAAATGGGTAAAGGACCATTTTATTTGCTTTACAAACCCATGCATTTGTGCTTTTTTGAGATACCTAACAGTATTTTAAATTTGGTGAATAACAATGAGATTTTGCTTGACAATGGAGATGTCCCTTCGATTAGCGTAGGTACGATTGCAAAGAAAAAAATGGCTTCAGGTTCTTATATTGACAAAGGAATTGGGGGGATGGAAGTAAGAGGTGAAGCTATCAAAATAGCTGATTGCCCCAATCATGTTCCTATTGGTTTAATGAGTAAAGTTCAATTGAAGCGAAATATTGAGGAAGGAGAATTAATTACATTTGACGATATAAATATACCCGATTCTTTGGCGCTGGAAGCATGGAAAAGCACCATCTCCGATGTAGCCGTAAAAAGTCGATTAAGTATAAAGGTAAGCTGTTAATTTTTTTATCTTATTGCTGTTTACAGATCCATTGACCTATATTACATTTATTGTAATTGTGGTTTAATGGGTCTGTTTTTTTATACCTATCCTAAACTTATTTGCTGATTCAGAAATGCGTCAAAATTTCTCCTTGGGCACCTTTTTTTGAGTAGGTATATAATTTCTTTGGGTTTTCGAAATTAATTATTGTTATATAGCGTTTATGCTGTATGAAATAAGTTTTATTGAAAACCGTCTTAATGAAATATACCCAGATAGTATTACCCCTTTTACTATTAATAAATAGTATTGTTCCAACAGTGGTCCAGGCTCAGATGGATGCCATCACAGATGTAAACAAACAGGGAAATGGTTATCTTTTGCTTGACAAGGGGCTCCAGTTTAGTATAACCGACGCTATCAATAGTATGTATAATTTTGATTTTGAGAAAGCTGAAAGGGGTTTTCTTGTCATGCGTTATACCTACCCAGAACATCCTCTTCCTTATTTTTTAATGGGATTGAGCCAGTGGTGGAAAATTGTTGTAGCTGTCGACAATAAAAGTCATGACGCACTCATGTTAAAATACATGGATTTAACCATAGAAAAAGCAGAGAAGCTGCTAGATGAGAATCCTGAAAATAAAGAAGCAGCGTTTTTTCTGGCAGGTGCCTACGGTTTTCAGGGAAGGTTACATAGTGAAAGAAAAAATTGGACAAGTTCCACGTTTGCTAGTAGGAGTGCCTTAAAGTACCTAGAGCTAAGTAGGGGTGAGGAGGAGTTGAATCCTGAACTGTTATTGGGAGATGCGTTATTTAATTATTTTTCAGTATGGATACCTGAGAATTACCCTTTGTTAAGACCAATAATGCTATTGTTTCCCAAAGGAGATCAACAACTGGGTTTGAAACAATTGGAAGAAGTAGCTGAAAGTTCATTCTACGCCCGGATAGAAGCGCAATATTTTCTGTTCAGACTTTATGCCACGGAGGAAAAAAAGCCTTTTAAAGCTTTGGAAATTACTAGTTATCTCCATAGTAAATATCCGAATAACCCCTATTTTCACCGTCATTTTGCCAGGCAATTGTATGCTGTAGGTAGAGGAAGGGAAGCCAGTGATGTTTCTTTGGAAATTCTCAAACGAATTGAAGAGAAATGGACCGGTTATGAGGCCACTAGTGGAAGATATGCTTCTTTTTTCGTTGCTCAAAATTACGATAGAATGGGTCAAACAGAAAGTTCCTTGGCTTATTACCTAAAATCTGTGGCTTTTGGTGACGAGTTGGAAGCCCAGGATAGCGGTTACTATTTGTTTTCACTACTTCAGGTGGGAAAAATTTTATTTAATCAGGGAAATAAAAAAGAAGGCAAACGCTATTTAGACTTAGTCAAGGAGAATTCGAAGCGCCGACACCCAGCTAATAAGGAAACAAGGGAATTTTTGAAAAAGAATAAACTTTGATAAGCACTAAAATGTTCATTGTTAGTCTAATCGAGGGTAAAACCACGTTTTTTATGAAATCACGAAACAGTAAGTACAATAATTTTAAAAATAATGACAATTAAACAACAATATTCCGTCCATGCTTGCGTTTTTTTCGTAAATGTCTTTAAAATAAATATAAATTAGATTACCTTTGAGCCACATATAATTCGGTAAATTCTTTACAATATGGATAATAGTATAAAAGTGAAATTTGACAAAATTGACCGTAAGATTTTAGAAATTCTACAAGGCAACGCAAAAATTACAAATGCGCAGCTTTCAAAAGATATAGGATTGTCTCCAGCACCAACTTTAGAGAGGGTTAAAAAGCTGGAACAATCGGGAATAATTAAAAGCTATCATGCCAAGTTAGATCCAGAGAAAATTGGACTTGGAGTTAGCACTTTTGTTTTGGTAGGTTTGATCGGTCATAATAAGTCTAATATAGATGCCTTTATGAAGGAGATCAACCAAATTCAAGAAGTGATCGAATGTCATCACATCACAGGAACAGGAGATTTTATTTTGAAAATTATATCTAAAGACATTAACTCTTATCAGAAGTTAATGTTGGAGAAGGTAAGTGAGATTAAGGAAGTAGATTCTATGCAATCTATGGTTATCCTTTCCACTTTTAAAGACAGCAAGGTTTTGCCTATTCCGGCTTAAACTTACAATTATTTAAAGCGTTTAAAGGGTGGCTTTCAGTCACCCTTTTTTTTATTATGAAAAATCCGTGGACAACAATTTCTAAAAAAGAGGTGTACGACAACCCTTGGATCAAGGTAGAAGAACACCAGGTAATAACTCCCAATCAAAAAAAGGGCATATATGGAAAGGTGATTTTTAAAAACCTGGCAATTGGTATTCTGCCGCTTGATGAAAATGTTTATACCTGGCTAGTGGGCCAATACCGCTATACAGTGGATGAATATGCTTGGGAGATCCCAATGGGAGGTGGTCCTGCCGATCAGACAGCTCTTGAAAGTGCCAAAAGAGAACTTAAAGAGGAAACCGGGTTGAAGGCAAATGAGTGGACTGAATTACTTAAGATACATACCTCAAATTCCGTTACAGATGAGGTTGGTTATGTGTATTTGGCCAAAGATTTAACACAGGGAGAACCTGAGTTTGATGATACAGAAGATCTAAAAATTTGGCACTTACCATTCCAGGAAGCCTACCAAATGGTTTTGGATGGACAAATCACAGATGCCATTAGCATGGTAGCCATTTTAAAAACCGCCGTTTTATTGGAAAAATAAATACCAATTTTTAATGTTCAAAGGCTTTAAAGACAATTTTGATAAGACATTTACCCTGGCTTATCCAGTGATGTTAAGTCAACTTGGGCAAGTTATGGTAGGGGTGGCTGACAATATAATGGTAGGTAGATTAGGAGCCGTCCCACTAGCTGCCGCCTCTCTTGCCAACAGTATTTTTTTTGTGATTTTAATGTTTGGCATTGGAATTTCCATGGCGGTAACCCCTATGGTTGCAGCGGCTGATGGTGAGGGGAAAACGGGTAAAATTGGAAGGTTACTGAATCATGGGTTTGTGATCAATACAGTAGCCTCTATTTTTCTTTTTTTGTTGATTTTAGCCATTTCTCCTGGATTGAAGTTGATTAATCAGCCCCAAGAAGTAGTGGTACTTGCTATTCCTTATTTGTTGATTATTACCTTTTCCTTACTGCCTTTTATGTTTTTCCAAACCTACAAGCAGTTTATAGAAGGGCTTTCTCAAACCAAACAAGCCATGTTTATTACAGTTGTTTTTAACCTTTTGAATATAGGGTTAAACTGGTTGTTAATCTATGGTAATTGGGGCTTTCCTACCTTAGGGTTAAATGGTGCAGGCTGGGCTACTTTGATTTCCCGAATACTTATGGCCTGGGCTTTGTATCTGTATGTGTCAAAATCAAAAAGGTATAAAAAATATATTCGTGGCATACATTTTAAGCAACTAAGGTTATCAATCATTAAAAAAATGCTTGGAATAGGCATTCCTACAGGCATGCAGTTTATTTTTGAAGTCGGGGCCTTTAGTACTGCAGCCATAATGATGGGCTGGATAGGTGTCAATGCTTTAGCCGCGCATCAAATTGCTATTAACCTCGCCTCAATAAGCTATATGATGGCTTCAGGGCTATCAGCAGCGGCTATGGTAAGGATAGGTAATCAACTAGGCAAGAGAAATATTTCTAAGCTCCGGGAAGTGGGTTTTTCTATCTTTGGGATGGTGGCGGTCTTTATGTCCGTATTTGCAATCATCTTTCTTTTGTTGAAAAATTACTTGCCCTTGCTTTATATAGATGATCGTCAGGTAGTAGAAATGGCTGCCAGTCTCTTGATTATTGCGGGGATTTTTCAAATCTTTGACGGGCTCCAAGTAGTTGCTCTGGGGACATTGAGAGGGCTATCGGATGTAAAAATACCTACACTAGTAACACTTCTTGCCTATTGGGTAGTTGGGCTTCCACTAGGGTATTATCTGGCTTTCACACTGCATTGGAATGAATTGGGGATCTGGATTGGATTGTTAATTGGCCTTACCATTACTGCTATTATGCTTGTTTACCGGTTTCATTCTCTAAGTTTGAAATTGCAGCACCGTTTTGAAAATCCTGAAACTTAATTCCGGAAATTACTAACTTGAAATCTAAGTTAAAATGCTCCTTTCTACGATGTAGGAGTTAATTACACCACGTAATAGAATGATTAATACATATTTGGTGTTGAATCAAGTAGGATTTGGGTTTTCCGAAAAGGAATCGCTTTTTTAACAAATAAAAAAAACGAATAAATTATTATAAAATGGAAGGACAATCTCTCTATATCCTTACTGGTGCCAGTAAAGGCCTAGGTGAGGCACTAAAAAACCGATTGTTGAAATTACCAAATACAAGGGTAATTGGTATTTCTAGAAGTATAATTCAGGTAGAAAATAATTTTATCCCTTTGCAAATAGATCTTTCTGACACCAATATCTTGATCGATAAATTACATGAAATTTTCCCATTCGGGAATTATGACAAGGTAGTATTGATTAATAATGCAGGTTGGATAGGGGAAATCGCCCATAACGGAAATATTTCTCCGATGGCTATAAAAACAATTCATTCTGTGAATGTAATCGCCCCGGCAATTCTAATGAATGCCTTTATGCGAAAATACAAGAACAATAAAGGAGCTAAAATAGTCATTAATGTGAGTTCAGGTGCAGCAGGAAAGGTAGTGGATGGCTGGTCAGGTTATAGCTCATCCAAGGCTGCATTAAATCAAATGACTTTAATTGCACAGCATGAATCGGACCTTAATAATCTACGTTTTAAATTGTTCGCTTTGTCTCCTGGTATTATCGATACGCCGATGCAGGAATCAATTAGGGCTGCTTCTGAAAACGATTTCAGTGGACTTTCTAAGTTTAAAGCTTTTAAAGAGAATGGAGACCTAAGTACCCCAGAAGAAGTGGCCGAGAAAGTCTTGTACTTGATTAATAATCCTTTAGACTTTGATGCCGTATTGCAGGATGTTAGAAAATTTTAGGTGATTTATTTTTTGGGAAATCATACATCCAAAACGATGCATTGTTGCTACTTATATTTTCCCAACTATTTTCGTCAAATTTAAATCCCATAATAGCAGCTGTTGGAAGGTTTTCTAACGGCTCTCCGAGATAATTGATCAATTCCGTCAATCCTGGATTGTGGCCAAAAATAAATAGGGTGTCTATTTTATTGTTTGTTTTCTTGATCTCTTTTAAAAGCTCCGTTTCAGAAGCCATGTAAAAGGCATCTGAAACTTCGTAGCCTACCTCCATTTTTTCAAAGACTTTAAGATAAAATTCAGCAGTCATTTTGGCCCTTAAAGCATTAGATGTTAATATTTTTTCCGGAAAAATACGATTGGTGTGAATTCTTGCTGCCATCATAGGTGCATCCCTTAATCCTCTATTGGACAATGGCCTTCCATGATCACTTAGTCTGGGGTCATCCCAGGAGGATTTTGCATGTCTACATATTACTAATTTTTTCATGGGAACCGCTTTTTAAATTTGAACATTATAAACATACAATTTCACAAGGTATTATTGCCAAAAATAGGCTTTAGCTTCTCTTTTGTTTGATAAACCTCCTTCAAAATCGGTTGGCTATGAATCAGTCTTTTTAACCCAAATTTTCCGTGAATTATCATAACAATCCTAGCTCTGATCCTTAATCCAGAAATATGTTATAGATAATCTATTACGTGATGATCCGCCGCGGCGGACAAAATCAGACTATACTGGATTATTTGTTAATTAAATCTTTCCCTGCCACTAAGCCTCAACCTACAAATGGCTTGATTTTCTTGTTATTGCAACCCTTCCTGAAAAAGGTCAGGACAGGCCGTTATGAATTCTATTAAATAATCCGGGTTAATCCAAATTTAATTGTCTTTTTGCTTCCAACAAAAATGATATATTTGTTGGAAACATAACAATGAATTAGATGCCTAAGTTAAAATTGCGTAAAAATATTTATTATTTAATGGTTTTGTCCACTTTATTGGCCTGTAGCACTGGGCAAAGCTCAAATCAGGTGGCAGAAGAAGATTGGCCGGTCTACCTTGGGAGTAAAGGTAGTTCTCAATATTCTGCATTGGACCAAATCAATAAGAAAAATGTACGCAATTTACAACCTGCCTGGCAGTATCGAGCTGGAGGCCATTCCGAAAATGGTAAAAGTCAAATTCAATGTAATCCACTTATAATTGATGGTATCCTCTATGGTACAAGTCCTGACTTAAAGGCTTTTGCTTTAAATGCAGCTACTGGGGAACAGCTCTGGGTTTATGATCCCCACAAAGATTTTAAAATAAGCGTAAGTGTCAACAGAGGTCTCATTCATTGGGAGTCAGCTTCTGAATCAAGGTTGTTTTATTCTGTGGGTTCTTATTTATTGGCATT
>Ga0335398_10000655_pt1 | contig 61178 bp, 56 predicted proteins | sample BON03_FD_205742 | JGI IMG/M metagenome (GOLD analysis project Ga0335398, IMG submission 205742) | Freshwater microbial communities from Lake Bonney liftoff mats and glacier meltwater in Antarctica - BON-03 (spades assembly) (version 2) | ecosystem: Environmental > Aquatic > Freshwater > Ice >... | reverse complement strand
CATTGAATCAGCAAAACTTGTTTGCTTTATGTTTTTCCACGCCATGTGTGACCCCATTGATGATGATTTTCGTAGGGTGTATTATCTCATTTCTAGTGGGTTTTTGCTGGTTTCGTGCAAAGGTCTCTATAAATATTTACTTTGGCTCAGATAGTTATAGTTAACTCGATCGTGATGTCACTGATCAACTAAGCCTGTGATCGAAATCACTATCACGAACATCGATTAATGCTAATATAGTCGGGCTATCTAGCATTAATGTTGAGATTTACTAATATGAAAATACACTATCTTCTATCAGCTATTGCATTAGCCTTTGCAATCAATGCCAATGCTGAAGATTCTTCTACTTTAGATGCTGCCATTGGCGGCGGAATTGGTGGCGCTGTAGGTGCTGCCATTGGTAATGAAGTAGGCGGTCGGGATGCGGCCATTATTGGTGGTGGTATCGGCGGCGCTGTTGGTACAGCAATAAATACCGATGGAGACAATACTTCTGGCGAACATCGGGAATACAAAGAACGATATGATGACCATCATGATGATGATCACTTTTGTCCTCCAGGACAAGCCAAAAAAGGTCGCTGTTAAAATGTATCAGACATCTAACTGGAAGTGAAATAATGACATCAGTATCATTCTGACTTATAACTATTAATTTACTTTCAGTTAGACACAAATATCAAAGCCTCAGCACTCCTGTGTTGAGGCTTTTTTATTTGGCGGATATAGAAAAGAATGTTTAGCAGCCATAGGATCAGAATAATTGAATTTAACCTTTCCTTAATATGTCTAGTTACAACTATTTTGTGCACCAATTTGACTGGAAACAGTTTTAACGCACTTTAATAGGGCGCTTATTACTAAGTCTATTGTACTGATTTATCATAAGTTACTGATAGTGTTATTTATTTTCTATCTTCGTTAACTGGCGTAAATCATGCATTCATCTCTTGTAAGTGCGAGATGATTATATAAATCATTAATACTTCAAAAAATAGGGTACTAGGGTTCCGATTAGCATAGCTAATGTCTGGACCGAGAGTAACCGACCTTCACAGTGAAGGTTACACGGAGGGATAAAAGCCCGGGAGGTTGTTTATATAAACATCTCTCGCCCTTGTTGCTAACCGTAATTAACTGTGGAGCTTTAATATCATGACTCGTCACCTTTTCCGAACAAGTAGTGTTTTACTACTCATCTCTTCTTTACTCTTTACCCCTTTTGTAAATGCCGAAATAAAAGATAAATTTAGTGTTGCATGGACTATTTATGCAGGATGGATGCCTTGGGATTATGCGGCTAATGCTGGTATCGTAAAAAAATGGGCTGACAAATACGGCATTGAAATTGATGTAGTTCAAATCAATGACTATGTCGAATCAATCAACCAATATACAGCAGGCCAATTCGATGGCTGCACTATGACAAGTATGGATGCGCTAACCATTCCTGCTGCTGGTGGTGTGGATTCAACATCATTGATTGTTGGTGACTTCTCAAATGGTAACGATGGTATCGTTTTAAAAGGCGTAGATAAAACACTGGTCGATATCAAAGGTCAAAACGTTAATCTAGTTGAATTATCTGTTTCCCATTATCTATTAGCACGTGCGTTAGCTACTGTAGATATGTCAGAGAAAGATGTCACCGTTGTTAATACCTCCGATGCTGATCTTGTTGGTGTATTTAGCTCAAATGATGTGACATCAACGGTAACATGGAATCCCTTACTATCTGAAATCACATCAATGCCTTTGGTATCAAAAGTATTTGATTCAAGCCAAATCCCTGGTGAAATCATTGATTTAATGGTTGTTAATACTGAAACCCTCGCTGACAACCCTAAATTTGGAAAAGCGCTGGTAGGAGCTTGGTATGAAATCATGGCTGTTATGGCGGCTGGTGATGAAGAGGCGTTGACTAGCATGGCCACAGCATCAGGTACTGATTTAGCAGGCTATAAAGATCAATTAGCAGCGACTAAAATGTTCTATGAGGCTAAAGATGCTGTGGTATTTACTGAAAGTACTGCCTTGCCTGAAACAATGAAAAGCGTCAGTCAATTCTCTTTTGACCATGGCATTTTAGGTGATGGCGCAATGGATGCCGGCTTCGTCGGAATGGAATTCCCCAATGGTTTTATAACAGGTAATACTGAGAACGTTAAACTCCGTTTTAATGCTGATTACATGAAGATGGCTGCTGAAGGCAAGTTGTAAATAATCCTCTTGTTATCGGTTGGAGAACGTCATGAAACGCCTTATTAATCAGTACCCAAGTCGTATAGGAAAAATGCTACTAGGACTCATACCCTTTATTTTATTAATGGGTCTATATGCATATGCTTCGCATGAACGTCTTGCCGTTAATCCGAATGATAAGTTAATGCCTGCATTTAGTACGATTGTCGATGCAGTTCAAAAAATGGCGTTCGAACCGAGTAAACGAACAGGGGAATATTTACTACTGGAAGATACCACCGCTAGCCTTACTCGATTGGGGGTGGCGGTGTTTATCAGTGGTGTGATTAGTTTAGTTGTAGGGATTTTAATCGGTATTATTCCTAAAGCACGAGCTAGTATTGCCCCAGTAATTACCGCTATTTCTCTCATACCTCCGTTAGCCATCTTACCGATTTTATTCATTGTTTTTGGATTGGGGGAAGGCTCTAAAATAATGTTAATTGTGTTGGGTATAACGCCATTTTTGATTCGTGATACTCAACTACGGGTAATGGAATTACCGGAAGAATTGATTATTAAAGCCCAAACATTGGGCGCTAATAGTTGGCAATTAATAATACGTGTGGTGTTACCGCAAATACTCCCAAAACTCATCGACGCACTTCGTTTAAGTTTAGGTTCGGCTTGGTTGTTTTTAATTGCCGCTGAGGCGATATCATCGACCGAAGGCTTAGGTTATCGCATCTTCTTAGTTCGTCGTTATTTGTCGATGGACGTCATTTTACCTTATGTCGTTTGGATTACGATTTTAGCGTTTGCTATGGATTACCTACTTCGCAAACTCTCTATTAGCGTATTTCCTTGGCAGAACAAATAAAAGGATTAGAAGATGGAAGCAATTGAATTTAAACATCTTTGGAAAGAGTATGGTGACAATGTTGTATTAGAAGATATCAACTTAACGGTCAAAAAAGGCGAATTTGTTACTCTCGTTGGTGCTTCTGGCTGTGGCAAAACGACCTTCCTAAAGATGCTATTGGGGATCGAAAATGTCAGTCGAGGAAAGCTGCTATTAGATGGTAAACCATTATCAGACGAACCTGATGCAAACAGAGGCATAGTGTTTCAACGTTACTCGGTCTATCCACACCTTAATGTCGTTGAAAATGTGATGCTAGGTGAAGAATTAGCAGCCTCACCGTTCCTAGGTAGAACCTTTGGTGCTAAGCGTAGGAAAATTCGCCAACATGCGACAGAAATACTTGAAAAAGTAGGCTTAGGTCATACCATAGATAAATACCCAACTGAACTATCGGGTGGTATGCAACAGCGATTAGCTATAGCTCAAGCTTTGATAAAAAATCCATCCATTTTATTGCTGGATGAACCTTTTGGAGCATTAGATCCGGGTATTCGTAGCGACATGCACAATCTTATTTTAGATATATGGAAAGAAACTAAGATCACTATTTTTATGATTACTCATGACCTTAAAGAGGGATTTGAGCTTGGAACACGTTTATTAGTTTTTGATAAATATCGACATGATCCTGATGCACCAAATCGTTATGGAGCAAAAATTACCTATGATATTCCTGTCGGCAAAATGGACGATCCAACAATCCATGAAATACATAACTCAATACTTATCAAAGAAAAGTAGGACAAATAATGATAGATCATAAAATACTTTATCAAGATACTTTGCCAGGTGGATCTCACTGGTCAATGTTAGTTAGAAAAGGCAGCAGCATACGATTTATTGATAAAGAAGGTAACGCTAATTTAGCTGTATTACTCTACAACCCAAATGAAAAACTAGAACGCTACAATGCACCTGACACACTAAAGTGCCAACACACATTTAAGCTCACAAAAGGCCATTGTTTGTACTCTGATATGGGGCATATTTTTTGTTCGATTACTGAAGATAGTTTGGGCTGGCATGACACAGTGGGAGGTAATCTCAATGACCACAACATGAATGCTAAATGGGGCATAAAACGTTATCAAGAACATCACAATGATTGGACTATCAGTGGTGAACATGCATTTTTAGTTGAGTTAGCCAAATATGGCCTAACACGTCGTGACATGACGGCTAACTTAAACCTTTTCAGTAAGGTGTCAACGGATGACGATGGTAATCTAAGCTATGTAGAAAATCATAGTCAAGCCGGTGATTTTATTGAACTGCGCTTTGAAATGGACACATTGCTTGTTATGCATACTTGTCCACATCCTATGACAACGGCGACCGATTATCCCAAGAAGCCGGTTAGCTATCAAATAACAAAATCTGCGCCAATTGCTGAAGATGACTTTTGTATGAACTCACGTCCTGAAAATCAACGTGGATTTCACAATAATGCGCTTTATCATTTCTGTAGCGATCAGGGTTGAGATGAAGGAAATAAACAATGATTAAACAAAGTCATCTACACACTGAAAATACCATTTATAGGGAGGTGGTATTGGCTGGTGATTATTGGATAAAAGAAGTCAAAGCAGGCCAAACCTTTCGTATTTTGGATATTGAAGGCAATCAAGCTGCTGACACCCTATTTTACAGTGCTGCGAATCCAATAGAACGATACAGTGCAATTGATACCATTCGTGAACAAGGTAATGCCTATTTAACGGCAGGCACCAAACTACTATCTAATTTTGGTAATACTTTATTAGAGATCACTGCTGATACCTGTGGCCGTCACGATACCTTGGGTGGCGCCTGTGCGACCGAGTCTAACACCGTGAGATATGCTCTCGATAAGAAGTGTATGCATGCCTGCCGAGATAGCTGGATGCTAGCGATTGCTGAAAATGAGCAATATGGCATTAGCAAACGAGATATTACCCACAACATCAATTTCTTCATGAATGTGCCTATTACCGCTGACGGTGGGCTCACATTCGAAGACGGTATATCTGAAGCAGGTAAGTATGTTGAGATGAAAGCAGTGATGGATGTCATCGTTCTGATATCAAATTGTCCTCAACTGAATAATCCCTGTAACGCTTATAACCCGACACCAGTAGAAATTCTAATCTGGAATTAATGACGATCCTACTTTGAGACGACTCGAAGTATTTAAAAATAGATGGGACGACCCACTCAAAGTGATGATTAATTATGTTTAAAAAAGTACTTATCGCAAATCGTGGTGCCATTGCTACAAGAATAATTCGTAGCTTGCATGAGATGAATATTCAAGCTTTAGCGGTGTACGCTGAAGCTGATCGTGATTCCTTACATGTACAGCAAGCAGATCAAGCTTTTTCGCTAGGTGATGGCAATGCAAAAGACACTTATCTTAATCAGCAACGCATACTTGAAATAGCATTAGAGGCTAATGCTGAAGCCATTCATCCCGGTTACGGTTTTTTAAGTGAAAATCCAGACTTTGCCCGTCAGTGCGAGCAGCATGGCATTGTTTTCCTTGGTCCTAGGCCAGAACAAATGGAAGCCTTTGGTTTAAAACATCGTGCCCGTGAATTAGCGCAACAAAATAATGTACCATTATTACCGGGTAGCGATTTACTTCATTCTATTGAAGATGCGATCGCTACTGTTGCAAGCATAGGTTATCCGGTCATGCTCAAATCAACTGCTGGTGGCGGTGGTATCGGCATGATGCGTTGTGATAATGAGTCTGATTTGCAACAATCCTATGTCTCAGTCAAACGTTTAAGTGCTAACAATTTCGCCAATGATGGGATATTTATTGAAAAATTTATCTCACAAGCTCGCCACATTGAAGTTCAAATAATCGGTGATGGCGAAGGGCATGTTATTGCTTTAGGTGATCGTGATTGTTCGACTCAACGCCGTAATCAGAAAGTGATAGAAGAAGCTCCCGCGCCGAATATTCCAGCAGACGTGCATCATGCTATGCAAGAAGTGGCTGTTCGTTTGATGTCGGCGATTAAATATCGTAGTGCTGGTACGGTTGAATTTGTCTATGACACACAAAGCAATGATTATTACTTTCTTGAAGTAAATACACGATTACAAGTTGAGCATGGTGTCACTGAAAAAGTGTATAACGTCGATCTAGTTCGTTGGATGATTGAAATAGGCGCTCAGCAAGCCGTTTTACCGGCTAAATCACCAGAGCCCAAAGGTCACGCTATTCAGGTGCGAGTTTATGCCGAAGATCCCCATAAAAATTTCCAACCGTGTTCAGGTATGCTAACACAGGTCGAATTTCCTGAAAATGATGCCTTGCGTATCGACCATTGGATAAAAGCAGGGCTCGAAATATCACCGTTTTTTGACCCGATGTTAGCAAAAATTATCTGTTATGCTGAAACGCGTGAGGCGGCACGAGCACAGTTAGTTGAGGCACTTCAACAAACGCACATTTATGGTATCGAAACCAATGTTGAGTATGTTCGCACTATTTTAACGGATGATGCGTTTTTAGAGGCAAGGATCACTACTCGTTATCTGAACGAGTTTGCTTATCATCAAGCGGTTATTGATGTGGTATCGCCGGGCACGTTTACCACCATTCAAGATTATCCTGGAAGACAACATTATTGGGATATTGGCGTACCACCCTCTGGGCCGTTTGATGCTAGGTCATTCCGTATAGGTAATCGCTTACTCGGTAACGATGCCCGTTGTGCAGGTTTAGAAATTACCTTACATGGCCCCACGCTGATATTTAACATTGCGACATCCATTGTAATAACGGGAGCTGAGTGTCAAGCAAGTATTAATGGTGATGACATTGCAAATTGGCAGATTATTCACCTGAATATGGGTGATAAACTGACGATCGGCAAAATGACCAACGGTGGTACTAGAGCCTATTTGTTAGTAGCGGGTGGAATTCAATGCCCAGAATATTTAGGTTCACGTTCGACCTTCACCTTAGGTCAGTTTGGTGGTCATGTCGGACGGACATTAACAGCGGGTGATGTATTGCATTTGAGCTCAGAAGTGGAGTCAGTAGTTATGCAAAACTCAGCTGACGACTTGATTCCTACCATCCACAATCAGTGGCAAATCAAGGTGATTTATGGCCCTCATGGTGCGCCAGACTTTTTTACTGATGACGATATTCAGCAATTCTTTTCTGCTGATTGGGAAATTCATTATAACTCCAGCCGAACAGGCATTCGTTTAATTGGCCCTCGACCTGAATGGGCGAGGACAGATGGCGGTGAGGCAGGACTTCATGCCTCTAATATTCATGATAATGCCTATGCAGTAGGCACTATTGATTTTACGGGTGACATGCCGGTTATTTTAGGGCCTGATGGCCCTTCCTTAGGCGGCTTTGTCTGCCCTGCAACGGTTATTACTGCAGATTTATGGAAAATAGGGCAACTTAAAGCAGGCGATACCGTACGCTTTATTCCGGTATCAATTGAAACAGCCGTAGAACTTGAACGCGCTCAAAATGATGAGATCCAAACCTTAGAAAATGGTGTTATAACAGCGTCTGTAGCTGCGATTAAACCTACCTCACCCATTTATGATATTGTGCCTGAACAACAATTTGGTTTGAAAGTGAGTTATCGTCTGGCGGGTGACCATTATCTGCTAGTGGAATATGGTGAACAGATTCTTGATATCAATTTACGTTTTCGGGTTCATGCCTTAATGCTTAACTTGAAGGCTAAAAATATCAAAGGTATTCGTGAACTTACCCCAGGTATTCGTTCCTTACAAATTCATTACAACAGTCTTGAATTATCGGTTTCAAAACTTGTTGAACTTCTAAAATCGACCGAGAATGAGTTAAAAAATGTCGATGAACTTGAAGTCCCAGCTCGTATAGTGCATTTACCCATCTCTTGGAATGATGATGCCTGTCGACAAGCGATAGAGAAATACATGCAATCAGTTCGACACAATGCACCTTGGTGTCCTGATAATATTGAGTTTATTCGTAGAATTAATGGTTTGGAGTCGGTAGAAGAAGTAAAACGTATTGTTTTTGAAGCCAGCTATTTAGTAATGGGGCTAGGCGATGTATATCTAGGTGCACCTGTTGCGACACCAATGGATCCTCGTCATCGACTGGTCACTACTAAATATAACCCAGCAAGAACATGGACGGCTGAAAACTCAGTGGGTATCGGTGGTTCTTATCTATGTGTTTATGGTATGGAAGGTCCGGGTGGATATCAGTTTATTGGTCGAACCTTACAGATGTGGAACCGTTATCAGCAAACGGCCGAATTTACTAAACCATGGCTGCTTCGTTTCTTTGACCAAATTCGCTTTTATGAAGTGAGTAGTGATGAGCTCATACAGATCCGTCGTGACTTTCCGCAAGGAAATTATCCACTAAAGATTGAACAAACCACCTTTAGTTTGAAGAAATACAATGCATTTCTTGAGCAATATGAGCAAGGTATTACCAAGTTTACAGAGCAACGTAAAATTGCCTTTGCACAAGAGCTACAGGACTGGAAAGATAAAGGTTTATTACATTTTGATAGTGATGCCGCAATGGATCGAACTCAGCAAGAAGCTGAGGCGCTACCTGAAAATTGCACGGCTGTAGATAGCCCGATGAATTGTAGTCTTTGGAAAGTAGAAGTTGAAGTAGGTGCAGTGATTAAAGAAGGCGACACCCTAGTTATTCTTGAAGCAATGAAAATGGAAATAAAAATAACGGCTCAAATCGACGGTGTTGTTAAATCAATTCACCGAGAAGCGGGTGCCCAAATTAATGCTGGCGATCGTCTAATCGTATTAGAGGCTTAAGTCATGGACTTTTCTAAATTGGATATGACTATTCCGAGCATTAACAATGCGTATCGTAAGGGTGAATTAACTCCCGAAACACTGATCGATTATATTTTAAGTTGTTGTGATGAGTACATGGATCATAATATTTGGATCACGCAATTATCTAAGCTACAAATACAGCCTTATCTTGACCGTTTAGCAGACTATACGCCTGATGATTTGCCCTTATATGGTATTCCGTTTGCAATTAAAGATAATATTGATTTAGCAGGTGTTCCTACTACAGCAGCTTGTGTTGATTTCAGCTATGAACCTGCGGAACATGCCTATGTGGTTTCAGCGTTAATTAATGCCGGTGCAATTCCCTTAGGCAAAACCAACCTTGACCAATTTGCAACCGGCCTAGTTGGCGTGCGATCTCCCGAACCTTGGGGTCCGTGTAAAAACAGTATTAATCCCAACTATATCTCTGGTGGCTCTAGTGCCGGTTCGGCGGTGGCTGTCGCTTTAGGTCTAGTGAGTTTCTCTTTAGGAACTGATACCGCAGGTTCGGGACGAGTACCCGCTTCGTTTAATAACATTGTCGGTTTAAAACCCAGCAAAGGATTACTGAGTACACGGGGTGTTGTGCCTGCGTGTCGTAGCCTAGATTGTGTAACCATATTTAGTTTGACGACAGATGATGCCAATAGTGTCTTTAACGTGGCAGCAGACTTTGATCAGCATGATATTTATGCACGACCTAATCGCGATACCAATAGGAAAAATTACGGCAAACTATCCCAGCCTAAATTTCGCTTTGGCACACCGCGAACAGAACAGCTTAACTTCTTTGGTAATAAAGACACGCAGCAGGGCTTTAGTAAGATAATTAAAACACTTGAAAGTTTGGGTGGGCAGCATGAAACGATTGATTTTGAACCTTTTCTGAACGCTGCAAAATTATTATATGAAGGTCCTTGGGTAGCTGAAAGACGGGTGGCGACGGCGGCAGTAGATCGTGCTGCAATGTTGCCAGTAATAGCCAATATATTAGCCACGCAAGAAGATGCAACAGCGGACGATTTATTCAAAGCGCAATATAAGTTACAAGCATGTTACCAACAGGTTCAGCCGTTATTGGCTGACTATGATTTTATTATTACGCCGACAACTGGCACGATTTATACCATTGAACAGGTGCAGGCTGATCCTATACATCTTAATAGTAACTTGGGCTATTACACCAACTTTATGAATCTATTGGATTGCAGCGCTGTAGCCATACCGGCAGGATTTACATCAAGTGGACTGCCATATGGAGTGACATTATTCTCACGTGCTTTTAGTGATACCCGTTTAATGTCCTATGCCAATGTATTGCAGCAAACGCTAAATCTTATCTTAGGTGCAACACAACATCATTTACCTGTATCAACAGCCGTTAATTCTAGTGTGATGGACATGATTGATGTGGTTGTTTGTGGTGCGCACCTTGAAGGCTTGCCACTCAATTGGCAGCTCACCGAACGAGGTGGCAAGTTAGTCAAAAAAACGCAAAGTTCAGCTAATTATCGCTTATATGCTCTTGCTGGTGGGCCGCCATTTCGACCTGGCATGGTGCGAGACGAAAGTAACGGAGCAAGTATTGAGATAGAAGTCTGGCGACTTCCTACCGCCCAATTTGGTTCATTTGTGGCAGGCATTCCAGCACCACTTGGCATAGGAAAAATCGAATTGGAAGATAAGTCGTGGTACATGGGGTTTATTTGCGAATCTTATGCCCTCGATACAGCAACCGATATTACTCTTAAAGGTGGCTGGCGAGCTTATATTTAAGTTCTTTTGAGAGCATTGTTAAAGTATAGGTGAAGAATGTTGCCGAATAAGCGTATCAAGCTATTTTTGCAACTTCGTTTATCTACCACAGGGTGATTGAGACACTATTTAAATTATAGATTGTTGTACTACACAATGTCTCAATAGTTACTTTAATATATTAAAAATGTTGGTTTTGTTCTGAAGGTAACAGGTAAAAATCGGCTGATTGTTGAATCCTGATTGAAACTATGCGACTTTATGTTTTAATGATTGCTGAAGAAGGACATACTTTATGGATATTTTTTTACAACAGTTCCAAAGCGTTCACTGGGAACAGCTCATAATCACCTGCACCCGAATCTTGCTTGTCCTGTTTTTGGCATGGTTGGGCATGTTTATTTTGAAGAAGATATTAAGACAGTTGGAACAAAAGCTTCTCGAGCATGGTTCAACAGGAGGAGAGCCACCTTCCGAGTCTGAAAAACGGGTAGAAACCCTGATTCGTCTTGTTCGACAGGCTGCTCTTATTCTTCTTTGGGTAACAACACTGCTTATCTTATTAAAAGAGATAGGCATTGATGTCGCTCCAGTTCTAGCAAGTGCTGGTATTGTAGGGTTAGCAGTTGGTTTCGGAGCACAGAATCTGGTTCGAGACTTTATTTCAGGTTTTTTCTTTATTCTTGAAAATCAGGTTCGTGTTGGTGATGTTGCCATAGTCAATGGCACTGGCGGTCTTGTCGAGCAGCTTAATTTCCGAACGATTGTATTACGTGATTTGGGGGGTGTTGTTCATATTTTCCCCAACGGCACCGTATCGACACTTAGCAATTTGACCAATGATTGGTCTGCTTATGTGTTTGATATTGGGATTGCCTATAAAGAAAATACCGACGAGGTTATAGAGGTTATGAAGAGTGTAGGTGTTGAAATGAAACAAGATGAAGCTATTGGACACTTTATGCTTGAAGAGCCAGAAATATTCGGAGTAGATAAACTTGATAACTCTGCGGTGATTATTAAAGGCAGGATCAAAACGCATCCCATCCGCCAATGGCAGGTAGGCAGAGAATATTTACGCAGAATTAAGTTGGCTTTTGATCATGCAGGGATCGAGATCCCATTCCCACATCAAACCCTTTATTTTGGCGAAGCGAGTAAACCTATTGAAGTTTCTCTTATTGAAAAATTAAAAGGAGAAAACTAGTCATGACTTCACTCTGCGAGCTTAGATCTTGAGCCAGAAGAGTGGAACAACATTCCGATTCGACAGATTTATCAAGAATGAACATAAATTAGGCCGGAGCATTTTAACAAGATAATATTTAGAAAATAAATCTGCCGCACATATTGGAGCTAACTCTTCTTCTTTAGTTGTGTTGCAATGTTCAGCGCATTTCGAATGCCTCTTGGTGAAAACGTAAATTTCCTGACCATGTTTTACGCAAATCGTCACGTAAGATCTTTCCGAGCCCTCGCGGTCCGCAGAACCACACCTCAATCCGCTTTGTATCATCCTGATCTAATGTTAGCGTTTCAGCGGTCAACTCGGCGGTTTGATTGTCATGCAAGTGCAATTTTACACTTGGTAACATAGCGCAAAGTTCTTGCAGCCGCGGCACAAAGGGATCAGTATTGCGATTCTGCATGCAGTAATACAGATCTGTCGTTAGTAATGTTGCACCCTCGGATTGTAGCGACTCCAGCCATGCAAGAAACGGTGTGATGCCAATGCCACCGGCAATCCAGACTTGCCGAGCACGGCTGTTGGCACGACTCAACTGAAAACGGCCGTAAGGCCCCTCGACTTTAACCGTACTTCCTACGACCAGTTTTTTGGCAAGCGTGCGGGTGTAGTCGCCGAGTGACTTGATGGCGAAAGTGACGCTACGATCACCACGTTCAGCACTGGCAATGGTGAACGGGTGGTGACCCTCACCGGTATCGAAGGTGACGAGAGCAAACTGGCCTGGATGATGACCACGCCAACCTACATTCAGGCGACAAGTTACCTTGACAATATCTGGCGAAGGGTTCTGCACCGAGATAATGTTGCCGCTTACCTGTCGACTTCGGCCTATTCGCTCAGTCAAAGAAAGTATGCTGGCCAACGATCCGGCGGTTAACAATACAAGTAGTAACAATCCAATAGGTTGGACCCAGTAACTGGCTGGCGCTAGCACTATCGAGTGGAAGGAGAGTAACAGATAGAGTGCCGGCATTCCGCGATGCAGTGGTCGCCATAGGCGATAGGCAAAATGTTTCCACAGGGTCAGAGCTAGCAAGACAATGAGTATGTAGAAGCTCCATTCGCCTAGACTTTCACCAAGATCGCGTATAGGTTCGGGGAACGGTGAGAAACCGTCCTTACTGCGACGGCCACTGCTTCCAAAAATCGCGTTAATAACATCGTCTGACATCTCAACTAGCCAGTGTGAAACTGCAAATATGACGGCAAGAATACCGCTCCACTTATGTATTCGGTAAATACGATCCATGCCACCCAAAGGCCGCTCTAGCCATACGGGTCGTATGGCTAGAATCATAGTTAAAGACATTAATGAGATGGCCAACAGGCCGGTAAGGTTAAGTCCTTCACGGTAGAAGCTCCACGCCATCGAACCTGCAGATAAATGTTCGGGCGAGGTAACTTCCCAACCCCAGCTAAGGGTGACGATAGCGATAAAACTGATGAGGAGGGTCTTCATAATTTTTTTTCTTCCATGATATAGGATATGTAATCCGGCACTGAATTACCGACTCTGCTTGTCACGCTCTAAAGCATTTTCCAGTTGTTACTGTGGACTATTGTCACTGGGTTGCGATCACTAAATAATGCGAAAAGGAACTACAAGGATTGTGGGGTATAGAGCGAACACTGATATGGCATGTAATGTTTTAATGGTAGTAATTTCCAATTATGTTGTCTGAGAACCTGTATCAGCACTATGACAGAGTGTGCACAACCATGCTGAATTAAACCTGAAGGTATCGATTGTTAAAAAATAAATTTGTCCCCATTTTGGAGCCTGACATAGCAAGATGTCATTATGCATCAATGATCAACGGTCCCTAGTTAAATATGATTTCAGTACGCATCAAAAATTGCTTCAACTTCATCTACTGCTTCATGGTGTATATGGGGTATTTATTTGGCCTCGTCAACAATTTTGGTGATGGTAACCTCAACTTTATCTGCGACTAGAGCTAATGCGTGATCTTGCGATAACGACGAAAGCATTTCAGCTGGTTTAATAAAACCAATTTTAACTTTACCGGCTTCTGAGAATACAGAAATGCGACATGGCAGCGCCAAATTTAAACGCATATCAGATGCCAGCACTTTTGCTGCTTGCTGAGGATTACAAACCTCAAAAATATTACATTGCTCATCAAATGGAATGCCCTTGCTTCGAAGTGTGACGCCCAAATTATGCACATGAAGCACGCCGAAGCCATTTCGTTTAACGGCTGCTTCAAGATCGGATGACGCTTGCTCAAAAGATTTGTCTGTTTCAGTTATGTAGTACATAAATTACCTCGACGCCGTTGATGATAGATAACGATCTACATGAGCAGTGAAATGTAGTGAATTGCATATGTTTGTTCAGTATACAGTGCATATTTGATTTTTAGGTCGCTCAGATATTGAAAGACGAGCATTAGGATTAAACCGCGATATCAATGAAATAGGAGGGGACTATTCACATAGTAATCTTTATATCTACTCGTAACTTTTTTATTTTTGGTGATCATCTCAATGATAGCTTGAATCGTAAAAATTACGATGCGTTAATATGTGTCAAGTTGCTTGAATATCCTAGTAAAAAGGCATAGGGTGTGACTACATAGATATGGTAATTATGTGCACTTTTATTTATATGTGTTCAAGGGGATAGTTATGTATACACGTCATCAAAAACATTTTTGGGGTTTATTCTCTGCTCCACGAGATGAGTGGAAATCTATCAGGGATGAAAAAAGTGATCTGACACAATTTGGTCTTACGCGATTAATCTTCTTTGCCACCGTTCCTACAATTGCGTTCCTTATCGGTATTTCCCAAGTCGGCTGGAGTTTGTCGGGCACAGAATTTCATAAAGTGGCGATAAATTATGCCTTTCTCATGGCGGTGGCTTTCTATCTGCTTATAGTTGTTGCAACATTATTAATGACATATGTCACCTATACCATAGCTAGCGCTTTTAGAACAGAAGCCCGTTTTGAACGATGCTTAGTGTTTGTTACCTATACCGCTACACCAATGTATATGGCAGGGCTAGTTGGTTTTGTACCCATTGTATGGCTATGTATTATAGTGTTGATGGCGGCAGTGATCTACAGCCTGTATTTATTGTATGTAGGTATACCTATCTATATGAATATACCTGAAGGCAAAGGCTTTATAGTCGCTACTTCAATTATATCTGCGGGCCTTTGCATGATGGTCTGTTTTAATGTCGCCACGGTTGTTATCTGGAGCATGATGATCGCGTAGGTTATTATTAAAATAGTAAATATAGTAGGCTGAGATACTGTTTTATAACTCTAATTTAAGTTATTTTGTTGTTGTTTATCATACGCCAAGCGTTAACTAAGCGGGAAGTAATCCGTGCGTAAAATTTGTAATTTATTTTCTTCAGCAAAATCAGTGAGAAAATCAAATAACATTTCATCATCTTCTTCGAGTGATGCATCAATCACAACACATTTAATGCCATCCATTGCGGCTAATTTCACGTTGGGATGAAAGATAATTCGTCGTCCAGGCCCATAGCTAGCCACCGCACCACACAAGCGTTCAGCCCAATCGCTGGGGCGGAATGTACCTCCACTCTCAGTAATGCCTTGGATAATGACTTTACCAGTAATACTCATGATGGGCTTGCTCGTTTCATTCTAAATTAGTGTGTATTGTACTGTAAAACGGTTGCTTGATCATAGCTTATAGCTGGTGGGCAGGGGCAAGTAGGTCGAGTAAAGTATTTAAGGCTATAAGTCTACTGTCAGCATCAGGCATATTTTCTACAAAGCGTAATTTATCTTGGCCATCGAGTTTATATTTTGCAGCTTGTGTTTGAATGAGTTGAATAATCACAATAGGTTCAATATTCGGCGTTTTGTCAAAGATGATACGACCACCTTGATCATAGACATCAATTTTACGAATGCCGATAGCTTTAGCTTTAAAACGAAGTTCATGAATAGCAAATAAGGTGTGCACTTGTGCTGGCAATAGACCAAAACGATCAATCATCTCAACTTGTAATTCGCGTAATGCTTCATCATCAGCGGCTGCAGAGATACGTTTATACAAGACAAGTCGGGTGTGAACATCGGGTAAATAGTCACTCGGAATTAACGCCGGGACATGCAAGTCGATTTCTATAAAGTGACGATCAGTAAGATTTAGACTTGGATCTTTGCCTGATTTAAGGGCTTTAACGGCACGCTCTAGCAGTTCATTATATAAACTAAAGCCAATTTCTTGCATTTGGCCACTTTGATCATCACCTAATAACTCTCCTGCGCCGCGAATTTCCATGTCATGAGTCGCCAATGTAAAACCAGCACCCAAGTCTTCCAGCGATTCAATTGCTTCAAGTCGTTTAATTGCATCCTTGGTCATTGCATTTTGTGGTGGCACAATTAGGTAGGCATAAGCACGATGATGAGAGCGACCCACGCGGCCACGAATTTGATAAAGCTGAGCAAGTCCGAGTTTATCAGCGCGATCGATAAAAATGGTGTTGGCTGATGGAATATCGATACCTGTTTCAATGATCGTGGTGCAGACTAGCACATTAAAACGTTGGTGATAAAAGTCGAGCATGACTTGTTCTAGCTCACGTTCACGCATTTGCCCATGTGCGACTGCAACCTTAGCTTCTGGCACCAATAATTCAATGTCGCGTGCCACCCGATCAATATCATCTACTTTATTGTGTAAGAAATAGACTTGGCCGCCACGTTTAATTTCACGCAACATCCCTTCACGAATATTATCTGGCTTCCACTCTTGCACAAAGGTTTTAATGGCTAAACGGCGCGCTGGTGGCGTGGCGATGATCGATAAATCACGAATACCTGAAATCGACATATTTAAGGTGCGCGGAATTGGCGTAGCGGTTAAGGTGAGAATATCGATCTCACTACGGTATTTTTTGATTTGTTCTTTTTGAGTAACACCAAAGCGATGTTCTTCATCCAAAATAAACAGCCCTAGACGCTTAGGATCAATATCTTGCTGTAACAGTTTATGGGTACCGATGATAATGTCGGCGGTACCATCACTCATCGATGACTTAACGGTATCGAGTTGCTTTTTAGAACGAAAGCGTGACATCACTTCAACGTGAATAGGCCAATCAGCAAAGCGATCTTTGAAGTTTTCGTAATGTTGTTGAGCCAATAAAGTCGTGGGCACTAATACCATGACTTGTTTACCAGATTGAGTGGCTAGGAAGGCAGCACGCATCGCCACTTCTGTTTTACCAAAACCAACATCACCACAAATAAGGCGATCCATAGGTTTATCGGATGTCATATCTTTGATGACATCATCAATTGCATCTTGTTGATCAGGCGTGGTTTCAAAAGGAAAAGCAGCAGTAAATGCAGCATATTGATCATCTGGCGCATCCATAGGCGGCTTTTTATGTGCAGCCCTTTGTGCATAAATATCGAGTAACTCAGCAGCCACATCACGGACTTTTTCAGAGGCTTTACGTTTAGCTTTTTCCCATTGTCCTGAACCTAATCTATGGAGTGGTGCAAGCTCAGGTGCCGCACCTGAATAACGACTGATCAAATCTAATGCGGCAACAGGCACATAGAGTTTGTCACCTTTGGCATATTCTAGCGTGACATATTCTGTATGAATATCCCCGATATCTAAGGTTTGTAGACCAAGATAACGGCCTACACCATGATCTTCATGGACAACGGCATCACCAATATTAAGTTCAGCAAGATTACGGATAACAGCATCAGCATCACGCTTTTTACGACTACGCCGCCGGCGCTGCATGACCTGTTGACCAAATAATTGCGGTTCAGCAATAAGTGCAATTTTATTGTGTTGTAAAATCAAGCCGTGTTCGAGTGGGGCAACGGTGATTCCTAACGGTGAGTCTCCCAGAAGAAAGTCATCCCAGTTTTTATATTTCTGCGGTTGTATCGCATTCTCGTGCAGTAAGGACAATAAAGTCTCACGCCGGCCTGCGGTTTCAGCAGCGAATAAAATACGACCATCGAAGTTATTAATAAATTGAAGCAGCGCATCACAAGGATGATCATGACGGGCATTTAGGGTAAGTTGTGGCGGGATGGCAGTGTTGTAGTTATAAGTGCCTTGTTTGGATTCCAGCTCAAAAGTTTGAATATTAAGCCGTTGGTAATTTTTAAAACGGGCAAATAATTCTTCGACTGGAAAAAACATCTCATTAGGTGCGAGTAATGGCCGTTCTCTATCAACATGATGTTGTTGATGACGTTGGTTTATTTCTTGCCAAAATGATGAGGCGGCATGATGGGGTTCATTGATGTTAAAAAGTAGGGTATCACTCGGTAAATAATCAATTAAGCCTTCTGTTTTTTCAAAAAATAGTGGCAAATAATATTCGATGCCACCGGGCATATTACCCTCAGTAACTTCTCGGTAGATGTAGCTACGTTGAGGATCACCTTCGAAATGGCGGCGAAACTGTTGGCGAAAAAGTTGAATACTGTCATCGGTCACTGGGAATTCTCGTGCCGGTAATAATTGGATAGTATTAATCGTATTGATGGAACGTTGTGTTTCTGGATCAAACGTTCTTAAAGTATCGATCTCATTATCGAATAAATCGATGCGATAGGGGTGCTTACTACCCATCGGGAACAAATCGATAATCGCACCACGGACGGCAAACTCACCATGCTCCATCACTTGCGAAACATAACGGTAGCCAGCTTTCTCGAGTTTAAGACGCCACGTTTCAATATCAAACTGATCGCCAGTAGAAAGCATTAAAGTATTGCCGGCTAAAAAGTCACGAGGTGCGATCCGATGCATTAATGTGGCGATGGGGACTAATAAAATACCTCGTTTAAAGTCAGGTAGTTTATGTAAGGCTTCTAAGCGTTCTGAGATAATGTCTTGGTGCGGCGAGAAAGTATCGTAGGGTAGGGTTTCCCAGTCGGGAAAATGCATAATTGGTAAGGGGGTTTCACCAAGATAAAATTTGGCTTCCAACTCTAATCGATGAGCCGCTGCAGTGTCATCAGTTACTACTAAAATAGGTCCAGTATGTTGTTGTGCTGCTTTGGCTAATAACAAGCCTTGCGAACTACCATACAGCTGTCCTGCCTGAAACAAGTCAGTGGAACGACTTGGTAATTGTGGTGCTAGTGGGTTAGATAATTCTGATGAGGCCATGTTATTGGGATATATTTTAGTATAGACCCGCCATTTTCACACAAATCATGATTGAAAACACAGCCAATCGGTTGTTAGATGATTGTAAAGCGATAAATTGATGATTATTAAAAAAGAATTTTACGTTTCAGTAGCAGTAAAGGCGGCTTGTTAGGGTAATCAATTAACCTTTCGGGGTCATCAATTTTCTAAGAAATCTGGCAAGCTGAGTAATAACAAACATATTGTGAATTTCGAAAATATTGGGTGGATGCACAACATGTATTGACCATGCTAAATATGTGATAATAGTAAAATACATTGGGCGTAAAATAAATGGGACGTAAAAAATGAGACGAATTGAAAACGTAATCTTATTAAAAGTTATTGGTAGTGGCGAGTTGCTGGCTGCTTTGGTCATGTTTTGGTTTTTTAGAGAGAATGGACCTGCGCTGGTTGGCGGCGTGATTTTATTAGGCTTATCTGTGAACAGCTTTGTGCAAGCTCATAAATGTTATTTGCGTCAATATTCACCTAGAAATGAAATTGAGACTGGCGAGAAATAACTAAAATAATGACAGAACAAAATGAGCAGATAGAGACAGTAGATACGCAATTTGATTCTGCCGCATTTTTAAAAACCTTAACCAGTCGTCCCGGTGTCTATCGAATGATTGATAAAGACAACACGGTGATTTATATTGGTAAGGCAAAAAACCTAAAAAATAGGGTGTCGAGTTATTTCCGCAATACTGGCTTAACATCGAAAACACGGGTGATGGCGGGGCAAATAGCCTCGATTGAAATTACAGTGACCCACACTGAAAATGAAGCGCTAATCCTTGAAAATAATTTAATCAAGGATTTGATGCCTCGTTACAATATTTTGTTACGTGATGATAAAACCTATCCTTATTTGTTAATTTCAGGGCATAAGTTTCCTCGACTTAGTTTGCATCGCGGGGTTAAACGTAGCACGGGTAATTATTTTGGCCCTTACCCTAGTGCTGGTGCGGTACGAGAAAGCCTTAATCTATTGCAAAAGCTATTTCCCGTACGCCAATGCGATGAAACCTATTATCAGAATCGATCAAGGGCTTGCCTACAACACCAAATAAAGCGCTGCACAGCACCTTGCGTGGGTTTGATCTCTGAAGAGGATTATCAAAAAGATGTGCAACATACGATCTTGTTCTTGCAGGGCAAGAATCAGCAAGTGATGGATGAATTGTCACAGCAAATGGAAAATGCATCATCACAACTAGATTTTGAGTTGGCGGCCTCAACCAGAGATAAAATTATTAGCCTACGTCGTATACAAGAACGCCAGTATGTTAGCTCAGAGCATGGCGACTTGGATGTGCTTGCTGCTGTTGTACAAGATGGAATTGCCATTGTTGAAGTGTGTTTTATTCGTGGTGGTCGTAGTTTGGGCAATAAAAGTTATTTTCCAAAAGGATCATCAGATAGTACGCCAGAAGAATTATTGACTGCTTTTATTCCTCAATATTATTTGGGTAAAGACGTGCCGAGCAAAATTTTGGTCAGTCATATACCTGAAGACATGGCTCTTTTAGAAGAGGTATTGCGGACAGAATCAAAACACCGCGTACAGCTGCGCTGTCCACAACGCGGTTCTAGTGTACGTTGGATGACCATGGCCACCACTAATGCCGAAATAAGCTTAAGTCAACGCTTAAGCAGTCGTGCTAATTTATTGCAACGTTTTGAATTACTACAAGAAGCATTAGGTTTGGAAGAGATGCCTAAGCGCTTGGAATGTTTTGACATTAGTCATAGTAGTGGCGAAAGAACAGTCGCCTCATGCGTGGTCTTTGGTTTAGAGGGGGCGATAAAGAGTGATTATCGTAAATTTAATATCGAAGGTATCACGCCTGGTGATGATTACGCGGCGATGAATCAAGCACTAACTCGTCGTTTTACCCGTTTACAAAAAGGAGAAGGTAAACGACCTGACTTATTATTGATTGACGGTGGTAAAGGTCAATTAACGGAAGCCAAAGCGGTGATGGCTAATTTACAACTCGATATTGATATCTTGGGCATCGCGAAAGGGCCGGAACGAAAACCAGGCGAAGAAACATTATTTTTAGTGGGGCGAGCAGGTGAAGTTCACTTGCCACCGGATTCACCCGCATTACATCTATTACAACAAGTGCGAGATGAAGCCCATCGTTTTGCCATCACTGGGCATCGACAACGTCGTGCTAAAGCTCGTAATACCTCACCATTGGAAGGTATTGCCGGTATGGGCCCAAAACGTCGTCAAAAAATATTGCAACAGTTTGGTGGTCTACAAGAAATTAAACGTGCTGGCGTAGAGGATCTCATGCGAGTGGAAGGCATAAGTAAGTCGTTGGCACAAAAAATCTATGATGTCTTTCATAGTGACAATTAAACACAAAATGCTACTATTGACTCTAATTGTCTATTTAAAGTCGAATTTATAATGAATTTACCTAATATATTGAGCTTGCTTCGAATTGCACTTATTCCAGTGTTAATTGGCATCTTTTTCTTACCTTATGAATCAGCGCCATTGTGGGCCACTATAGTGTTTGTCATTGCATCACTGACCGATTGGTTAGATGGCTATTTAGCAAGAAAGTGGCAACAAACCTCTGCTTTTGGTGCTTTTCTTGATCCGGTCGCAGATAAATTACTGGTTGCTGTTGCTTTAGTGCTCGTTGTATATAAAACACCACAATGGTTTGTGTTGATTCCCGTTGTTATTATTATTAGTAGAGAAATAACTATTTCCGCATTACGGGAATGGATGGCAGAATTAGGGCAAAGAAGCGCGATTAAAGTATCTTATATTGGTAAACTTAAGACCGCTTTTCAAATGTTATCTATCGGATGTCTGATTTACTTTAAGCCATTATTTGGATTGCCAATATTTGATATTGGTCTGGTATTACTTTACATTGCCTCGGCGTTGACACTGAGTTCTATGTTTAGTTATCTTAAAGCAGCCCTGCCAATGTTGCTTACAAAGAGTTGACACAAAAAATAAAGTGCCTATAATGCACGTCTTTCTCAGCGGGAATAGCTCAGCTGGTAGAGCACGACCTTGCCAAGGTCGGGGTCGCGAGTTCGAATCTCGTTTTCCGCTCCAAATTCCAAGAAGCCGTGGTACCATCTACGGCCTTTTAGTCTAGATCAACGAGGGCTGCGTGGCAGAGTGGTCATGCACCGGACTGCAACTCCGTTTACGCCGGTTCGATTCCGACCGCAGCCTCCATTTATAAATGTTGTAACAACCCTAGCGGGAATAGCTCAGCTGGTAGAGCACGACCTTGCCAAGGTCGGGGTCGCGAGTTCGAATCTCGTTTTCCGCTCCAAATTAGAAAAGCCGCAGTACATAATGTACCGCGGCTTTTTTGTTTTATAAATGGCTAATCAGCTGCTTAGTTATCATCACTTACATCCGCTGACTGTCAACGCTGCAATAGCCAGCTATCTTGATAATACCGTCTCAGTTCATTTTTAAAAATATGAACCATTGAAAAGATTCTCAGTCTCAAATTGGTGTAATGACAAGCTAGTCTAATGAGTATTTCCTCTCAAATTAAAGTTCTTAAATTAGCCTCACATTATTTGTAACGTTTATACTGGTAATTAGTCTAAACAATTTGAACATAACAAAGGGTATTACATGTCAACCGAACAGTATTTAAGAACACCTTTACTAACGGGTGATAATGTCGATTCTAAACGCGTTGAAATTGCCGCTTATTTTAATGCCACATTTGAGCGTTATGAATCCTTGTTTGAAACATTGGCTGATGATCAAGCTTATTACCAACAATCAATACCTCTTCGACATCCACTCATTTTTTATTACGGTCATACCGCGACCTTCTTTGTTAATAAATTATTACTAGCCGGATTGATTGAGCAACGAATAGATCCTAAATTTGAGTCGATGTTTGCTATAGGTGTCGATGAAATGAGCTGGGATGATTTGGATGATGCGCATTACGATTGGCCGACCGTTGCCGAAGTGAGATCTTATCGTCAGCAATTAAAAAAAATCGTTAATAACATCATTGCCACTGCACCACTAGTACTGCCGATCAACTGGCAAAACCCTTGGTGGACGATAATCATGGGGATTGAGCATGAACAAATTCACATTGAAACTTCTTCTGTGTTAATTCGCCAACAAGATTTGGATTTAGTACAAACCCACGAGGCATGGCGGCCATGGACTAAAACGGCTGTTGCACCTGAGAATATAATGATTCCTATTACCGCGGGTAATGTGACTTTAGGTAAAGCCACTGATAATCCGATCTATGGTTGGGATAATGAATATGGATCTCATCAAGCTAAAATAAATGCATTTCAAGCCAGTAAGTTCTTAGTGAGTAATCATGAGTTTCTCACTTTTGTAGAGGCAGGTGGTTATGACAATGATGATTATTGGCTAGCAGAAGGATTGCAATGGAAAACATTCTCTGAAGCAAGTCATCCCGTTTTTTGGCACCAATCAGCACAAGGTTGGCAATTGCGATTGATGACAGAAATGATCGCGATGCCATGGGATTGGCCAGTAGAAGTAAATTATCATGAAGCTAAAGCTTTTTGTAACTGGAAGGCGGTCCAAACAGACTTAACAGTACGTTTACCAACAGAAGATGAATGGTTACGGATATACGATTTTTCTGGTGTAGTAGAATTAACTACAACTCAGCAAGCACCAGCGAATATTCATTGTGACCATGCTTTATCACCATGCCCTGTTAGTCATTTTGCTCATGGCGAGTTATATGATGTGGTCGGCAATGTATGGCAATGGACTGAAACACCAATTTATCCACTTGATGGCTTTGAAGTGCATCCACTTTATGATGATTTCACTATGCCCACATTTGATGGCCGACATAATTTATTCAAAGGTGGCTCATGGATATCAAGTGGTAATGAAAGTCGAAAGGCTGCACGTTATGCCTTTCGAAAACACTTTTTCCAGCATGCGGGTTTTCGTTATGTTGTAGCAGATGAACTTGAGGAACAAGCTGTGTCAAATTATGAAAATGATAAGATGTTATCTGAATATGCCGAATTCCATTATGGCGATAGTTATTACGATGTGGCGAATTTCCCACAAACGCTAGCTAATATTGCCATTGAGGCATTAGGTGATAAACCTGCTGTAAAAGCATTAGATATTGGTTGTGCAGTCGGGCGAGCAAGTTTTGAATTAGCTAAACATTTCGATCATGTTACTGCTATCGATTTTTCAGCACGTTTGATTAACCTCGGTGTGCAATTAGCTACGCAAGGTGTTATTAGATATAGCATTACTGATGAAGGCGAGTTAATGCATCATCGCGAGCGTCGTTTAGACGATATGGGTCTAGCCACAGTCGCCAATAAAGTTGAGTTTTTACAGGGTGATGCTTGTAATTTAATGCCACATTTTACCGGATATGATGTCGTGTTGGCTGCAAATCTGATTGACAGGCTATATGATCCCGCCTTGTTTTTATCATCGATTCATCAGCGAATGAAAACGGGCGGCGTGTTATTGATAGCATCGCCTTACACGTGGTTAGAAGAGCATACTAAAAAAGAAAATTGGGTGGGTGGTATTAAAAAAGATGGTGAGAATGTTACGACTTTAGATGGTTTGAAGAGCGTACTGGGCGAACACTTTGATTTAATGAAAGCGCCGCAACAAGTACCGTTTGTGATTAGAGAAACCAGCCGGAAATTTCAACATACCTTATCTGACGTCACGCTTTGGGTTAAAAGATAAAACGGTGGCGACCGATTTCGATTTGGTCATCGATAGAACAGGGTCTGCCAGTGTTAAATTGGATGCCTGCAACGCCGTATTTGGTACTGAAGATATTATTCCATTGTGGGTGGCAGATATGGATTTTGCTGCTCCTCAGGTGGTAAGCGATGCGCTAACGCAGCGAGCAGCCCACCCCATTTATGGTTATAGCTTATATCCTGAGACGATGTTTGTGGCGATGCAGGATTGGTTTCAGCGCCGGTATGACTGGGCTATTCAGCGCGAAACGATCTTGATGTGTCCGGGTGTTGTGCCATCGATGCATGCGGCGATTTTGGCCTTGTCGGACCCTGGAGACAAGGTGATTGTACAATCACCTGTGTACCCACCTTTCTTTTCAGCTGTGACGGATACGGGTCGTCAAGTATTGTTGAATCCATTGAAATTAGATCAAGGTCGATATAGTATAGATATTGAGCATTTGGAACAGTGTGCGGTATCGGGTGCCAAATTATTGTTATTGTGTTCACCACATAACCCCGTGGGAAGAGTGTGGCAACAAGATGAACTTGAAAGTGTGCTCGATATCGCTCGTCGCTATCAATTAACGATTATCTCTGATGAGATCCATGCGGATTTAATTTATCCAAAGTATCGCCATATTCCCTTGGCAACCCTCGCTGATGATGTGGTGATCGTGACTGCAGTATCACCTAGCAAAACATTTAATATTGCCGGTTTAGGTTTATCTTGCCTTATTGTGAATGAGTTGCCATACCGTAAAGCGATTGATACTATATTTGAAAACTTGCACATCAGTGCCTGTAATCCGTTTAGTATTGCCGCCTTTGAAGCCGCTTATCGAGGTGGTGAACAATGGTTAGATGAATTGATGGCTTATATGGATGAGACTCGCCGACAAATTATCGACTATATTGAAACGAATGGGCTCAATATTAGGGTGATAAGGTCACAAGGCACTTATTTATTGTGGTTGGATTGTCGAGAAATGGCTTTAGATGACGATGAACTTAAATCATTTTTCATCAATAAAGCTAAAGTGGGCATGAATACGGGTATTAGTTTTGGGGAGGGTGGCAGTGGATTTATGCGTATGAATATTGCTGCGCCGAGAGTCGTGATTATGCAGGCATTAGAAAACATTAAAAAGGCAATGAGATAGGCTGTTTCTAGATGAGTTTTTCACCAAATTGGAGCAACGGATAAACTTCTCTGCCCCATTAAAGTGAAAATAGGGAAAATAGTCCCTTATTTATTATGGTTATAGTGTTGTAAAATGCCAATATTTCGTTCACATTAACAATGGCATGAAGTATGCCTTATTGTTAATGGCGGTTTCAGATTTATAGGGAGTAAAATAATGTCAGAGTCAATCGGTACAGCAGCAGGCGTAGTGTGGAAATATCTCGATCTAAATGGTGCAACTAGCGTTACAAAAATCGCTAAAGAAACAGCGTTGGATGCTAAAATTGTACAACGTGCCATCGGTTGGTTAGCAAACGAAAATAAGTTAAATATTGAAATGAAAGGTCGCACAGAAACTATTTCATTGAAATAAGATTTTCAAAGATTTAAAAAAAGCCTTCGTAGAGTGAAAGTTTTGCGAAGGCTTTTTTATGATAAAATCCCCGTTTTATCTACTATCAGCAACATGCCACCGACCATTAACGGCCATCCCATTAATGGGCTAATAATATAGCCCATTAATGCAGGCTTGGCTCGGAATCCAATTCCGTGAATAAAGCCAATCATTATACCGATCATTAATACCATTAATAGTGAATGATTGACTGTATTGTCTTGATTAGTCAGAGCGTGTGGTATCAATAAAACAAGGGCAGATAAGGTTAATGCTAATAAGAATGAAATAGTTCTACTGACTAAGCTATACATGAAAATCCCCAAGCTTATTCAGCAGAATCCATATCATCTGATTCTAGCCACATCACATTAATAATGCCGAATGCAACTGCCAACAAAACACCTAAAATCCAAGCGAAATACCACATGAGTTACCCCTAATACGTTGTGTGTTGGTTATTGCGGATAAAATGAATATCTATACGGTGCCACATCTTGCGATAAGTCCAGAAGCTGTAAGCCGAGATGATCGGTATAAAAATGAGTGACAGCCAAAACATGATTTTAAGTGTCATCAAACTAGATGTTGAATCCCATATTGTTAAGCTACTATTCATGTCACTACTAGATGGCATAATAAACGGAAACATCGAAAAAGCTGCGGTTAAAATTATGCCAGTAATACTAAGACTGCTTGCCATAAAAGCCCAGCCTGAACGATTGTTATGTGCTGATATATAGACGAAAATAGCACCAATAAAACCGGCAATAGGCGCCCACATCATCCAAGGATAGGTTTGATAGTTGGTAAGCCATGCCCCCGCTTGCTGGCTGACATGTTTAAGATCTGGCGTGAAAGCGCTATTTGCATCAGGCATAAAATCAATCACAAACCCTTCAATGCTCGTCGTTAACCAAATGCCTGCGCAAGCGAAGCTGAGTATAACTACGAGTGCTGCAAGTTTAGCCGCATTACGTGCTCGTGCCTCTAGGCCATCTAATGTACGCATTTGCAACCAAACTGCACCGTGCATCACGATCATGCTAAGACTAACAATGCCTGTTAGTAAAGCAAAAGGACTTAGTAATTGTAAGAAGCTGCCGGTGTAATAAGGCCGCATAAACTCATCGTAATGAAATGGAACGCCTAATAATAAATTACCAAACGCGACACCAAAAATAATCGGAGGAACAGTACTACCAACAAATAAACCCCAATCCCAACTCTTTCGCCATGTCGTATTGGTTAATTTACTGCGGTAATCAAAGCCGAGAGGGCGTAAAAAGAGGGCAAATAAGGTAATCATCATCGCCAAATAAAACCCGGAAAATGCCATGGCATACACTAGAGGCCAAGCGGCAAATAGTGCCCCACCGGCAGTTACTAACCATGTTTGGTTGCCTTCCCAATGTGGCCCGACAGTATTAAGCATAATACGACGTTCTTCATCAGTGCCACCAATGATGGGTAATAAGGCGCCAACCCCCATATCAAACCCATCAGTTAGTGCAAATGCAACTAACAATACGCCGATTAAGGCCCACCAGATTATTTTGAGTGTCTCGTAATCTAATATCATCGTTATAGCCCCTAGATCTTGATTTTTTCGAAATGATAACGACCAGTATGCAAGCTACTAGGTCCGAGACGGGCAAAACGTATCATCAAATACATTTCAATGATAAAGAGCAGAGTATAAAAGACAATAATGGCAGTCAGACTATTAAAAACAGTATCAAGTGATAAAGATGATGCTGATAAATGCGTTGGTAAAATACCACTTATTGTCCAGGGTTGTCGACCCACTTCTGCAACAATCCAGCCCATTTCTGCTGCAATCCACGGTAATGGTAAAGCCAATAATGCCGACCATAATAACCAGCGTTTCTTGTACTCTTGCCGCTTAGCACAATGGTAAAATGCTAGTGCAAAAATGATTAGCATAGCGAAACCGCTGGCGACCATGATTCGGAAACTCCAGAATATTACTGCAACAGGAGGAATGGTGTCATGGGAGGCCATTTTTATCTGTTGTTCGCTGGCATTGGTGACATCATCAGTATATTTTTTCAATAATAAGCCATAACCTAGATCGTGTTTCACCGCTTCAAATTGTTGTATCGTCGCCTCGTCTTTTTGGCCATTACGAAGTTGTTGCAACAGACCATAAGCGATCATCCCATTGCGAATTCGGAGTTCATCTTCAGCAATAATATCCCTAATACCCATTACTGGCGTATCAAACGAGCGGGTAGCGATTATGCCCATTAAATAAGGGATTTTAATTGCATAATCCGTTTCCATGGTTTCTTGATTAGGCAGACCAAATAAGGTGAATGCAGCAGGCGGTTCTTCGGTATGCCACTCTGCTTCTATTGCCGCCAATTTAGTTTTTTGAACATCGCCCACTTCATAGCCACTTTCATCACCAAGTAAAATGACAGAAAAGATTGAAGCCAGACCAAAGCCTGCAGCAATGGCAAAAGAGCGCCGTGCAAAGCCAATATCTCGGCCCTTTAATAAGTAATAAGCACTAATACTCAATACAAACATGGCACCAGTGACATAGCCTGCTGCTACGGTATGAATGAATTTCACTTGAGCAACGGGATTGAATATGACCTCAGTAAAACTACTCATTTCCATCCGCATTGTTTCGTAGTTAAACACTGCTCCAACTGGATTCTGCATCCAAGCGTTAGCGATTAAAATCCACAAAGCTGACATATTTGAGCCAAATGCGACTAGAAATGTCGCCATCAAATGCTGTTGTTTGCTCAGACGGTCCCAGCCCAGGAAAAACATACCAACGAAGGTCGATTCAAGCATAAAGGCCATCATGCCTTCAATGGCAAGTGGCGCACCAAAGACATCCCCTACATAATGAGAGTAATACGCCCAATTAGTGCCGAACTGAAACTCCATAGTAAGGCCGGTAGTGACACCAAGTGCGAAATTGATGCCGAACAATTTCCCCCAGAATTTAGTCATATCTTTGTAAATTTGTTTACCTGTCATCACATAGACTGATTCCATGATGACTAACATCCACGACAAACCTAAGGTAAGAGGTACAAAGAGAAAGTGAAATAATGCGGTAACAGCAAACTGTAATCGCGATATATCAACCAGATGTTCAGAAATCAAGGGCTGTCTCCATGTGTACTATCGCTGATAAACTTATCTGCAATAGCATTAGCTGTTATGGGCGGGGTATCATCATTGAAAAAACTGTGCCAAATAAAAAACAATAGAACGAGTTTGACGAGCAAGATGATTGTTATTTCACGGAGTAGTATTTTATCGTTGATAATTTTCATAAGTAGTTGTGAATTATAAACACAATAAAATTATCTTGCCATACTATATTAGCATTTAATTATTAACGGTATGGCATTGTTAATAATAAGTAATGTCTTTAACTGATTAATTGAACAAAAACAAAGAAGTTTTAAATAATAGACTTTAGTCTGTTGAAGAGAGATAAAACTATTATTTTCAATTAATGCGAGAGTGCAGTGATGAAATACGTTATCGTTATTTTGGTTGTTTTGACTAAGCTGGATTGAGTATTGTTTGTTCAATGAGTAACTTTAATCTGGAGGTGTTAGTTGTTGAAAAACGTCCTATAGAGAAAATAGCTAATCCTAATTCCAATGGTTAGGTAGCTTGGCTTATTTAATAGTTAGCTATCTAATTTGTAGGGTGATGTATGAACTATAACGTCTAGCTAATAATATTGAGGTTGTCACAGGTGTGAATGTTGATAACATAGAGTGACATGATGACGTTACACTGAATTATGAGACACCAACTTACTAATACTAATAAATTGTTACCTTTCTGAGGCTGAATTACTATGGACTTAACCCACCATCGTCGTGAGTTTTTACAAAAAGGATTAAGACGTGCTGATCTTGATGATAATCCGTTTAAACAATTCGAGTTATGGTTTAAACAAGCTGAACAGGAAGGTGTACTTGAACCTAGCGCCATGAGTTTGGCAACAACTGATGGTATTGATGTCACACTTCGTACCGTGTTGCTGAAATATTTTGATCAGCAGGGATTTGTTTTTTTCACCAACTATGGCTCTACCAAAGCCACGCAAATAATTGCAAACCCACATGTCGCATTATTATTCCCTTGGTTGTTTTTAGAGCGCCAAGTTAAAATAACCGGTAGGGCAGAAAAAGTATCAACAGTTGAATCGCTTAAATACTTTGCCAGCAGACCAAAAGAATCACAATTGGGTGCATGGGCATCTCAACAATCTAGTCACGTATCCTCACGGCAACTGTTACTCAGCCAGTTTGAAGCGATGAAAAATAAGTTTAAAGACGGTAAGGTGCCACTACCTGATTTTTGGGGAGGCTATCGTGTTGTGCCTAAAACTATAGAATTTTGGCAAGGCCGAGAAAACCGACTTCATGACCGATTCGTATATGAAAATATGGATGGTCATTGGGTTATCAACCGACTTGCACCTTGAGTATAATAATGTAACAAGCATGTTCAGTATTTGCCATTAAAACACTTTATTTGACCAGTAATTGTGCAAAAAATAAGGAAAAATAGCTTTGATTGTAGCTAGTTACAATCATTAGCGTTAATCTTGCTGTTTATGAGCACTACGAGAAAATTGCCTTGCGCATTCAAAATAAATTATTCCTAACATTACTCGTCACTAGCATTATTGCAGTAGCTATTTTGGTTATGCTGATGCAGTGGAGTGTCGGACGAGGCATGGTCGATTATATTAACAAGCGTGAGGCTGACAAAATTCAACCGATGATTGCCGATCTTGCAACGCAATATGGGCAACATGGCAATTGGCAGTGGCTGCAATCAAATCCCACCGCATTACGTCAAATCATGTTTGAAAACTTGCTGGTACGCCGTCATGACGATCGTTGTGAACATGATGATGAAGACTGTCGTGATGTAAAACGGCCTGATTTACCGCCAGAAATGATATCACCACGAAACCGTCGTCCAGATATTGCCATTATTGATATCCATGACAATACAGTTGTTGCAATCAGAGATCGTGCTAAAGATCGCACTCGAATGGCGATTGACTGGCAAGGCAAGACGGTTGGTTGGGTGTCAATTCCTCAACGTGAAAAGATTTCGGAAGGCTTTGAGTTATTGTTCATAGAACAGCAACGCGATGCCTTTTGGTTAATGAGCCTTGTTGTGATCGTACTTGCTGGCATCATCGCATTTCCATTGGCTCGACACTTTGTAAGGCCAATCAACAAACTAACAGAAGGCGCTAATCAGTTAACCCAAGGGAATTATGTATTACAACTTCCAACGAAACGTAACGATGAATTAGGACAATTGGCGCGAGACTTTAATGAATTAGCCCGTGCACTAGAGCAAAATGAAGGTTCACGAAAACGTTGGCTAGCGGATACTTCACATGAATTACGCACCCCTTTGGCGATATTAAGTGGCGAAATTGAAGCGATGATGGATGGTGTAAGACCGATATCAGAAGACGGTATTCATTCAATGAAAGAAGAGGTCGACCATCTCACTAAATTGGTGAATGATCTTTATGAGTTAAGCAAAGCGGATATTGGCGGATTAAGTTATCGCAAAGCCAATGTTGATCTAACGGTACTTATTCAAAGCAAGTTGCAGGCATATCAATCTGTTTTTAGTGAACATAAACTTAGTGTCAGTTTTGATCACAATACGCCAGTAGCATTTTGGGCAGATAGCACGCGTATCAATCAACTACTTGATAACCTATTTACTAATGCTGACCGCTATACCAACGAAGGTGGAAAAATTAATGTTTCCATTCAACAGGATAAGGAATATATCACGCTAGTAGTTGAGGATTCAGCACCCGGCGTGCCAGATGATGCCTTAGAGCAATTATTCGATTATCTGTATCGAACAGAACACTCACGTAATCGCGAAAGCGGTGGCTCAGGCTTAGGTCTGGCTATTTGCAAACGTATTGTTGAAGGTCATGGTGGCACAATGATGGCTACACATTCACCGTTGGGTGGCGTGGCAATTCATGTTCAATTTCCTGTATAAGATGTAAATACCTTATGACACACCGACCGATACTCATTGTTGAAGATGAAATAAAACTCGCGACCTTATTGAACGACTACCTAGAGCAGTCAGGTTATCACTGCCATCTTATTCAGCATGGTGATAAAGTCATAGAATGGGTCAAAAACAATCAACCCTCACTGATCATTTTAGATGTGATGTTACCGGGCAAAGATGGCCTGACGCTGTGTAAAGAAATTCGACAATTTTTTGATGTACCTATTTTTATGGTCACCGCTCGTATCGATGAAATTGATCGCTTGCTTGGCCTTGAATTAGGTGCGGATGATTATATTTGCAAACCCTTTAGCCCAAGAGAAGTGGTTGCCAGAGTCAAAGCTGTGTTTCGACGACTGCAAGGTAACTTGGAACATAATACATCTCAAAAAGTAGAACTAGATCCGCATCGCCAACAAATAAAAGTGGGGGACAAGGTTTGCGAACTGACCCATGTTGAATTCCAATTATTAGCCACGATGGCGAAAGAGCCAGGCAGAATCTATTCACGCGATCACCTTATGAACAACATGTATAACGATAACCGCATTGTTAGTGATCGCACTATTGATAGTCACATCAAAAAGTTGAGAAAGCGCCTCAATGACTATTTTCCAAGCTATGAATTCATCCATTCTGTTTATGGTGCTGGTTATCGCTACGACATTTTAGAAAAAAATAACGAATGACATATTGTTGCTAGCTCCTTGCATATTGTTTGCACATTACTCTCGTATAGTTAACCTAACAGTGAAAACAAGCACTGGAATATAAATAACTAAGAGGATTCAACTATGAAACGTTTACTTATCGCAGCTGCAATTACATCAACATTACTTCTTTCTGCAAACACTTTACGTGCAGAAGATGACGCACCTAGACAACAACGTCATAGCCCAGAACTGATGGTCGAACGTATGGCAGAAAGGCTTAATCTGACGGAAGAACAAAAAAACAACATTACCGTTATTAAGAAAGAAGAGTTTGAAAAAATCCGTGCACTTCGTGAAGAAAACCGAACAAGAATAGAAGGTTATTTAACTGAGGAACAAAAAAAACAACTAGAACAACATAAAAATTCAAAAAATAAAGACTGTGCAGGTAAAGGCAAAGATCGCGATGATCACTAGCCGGTTATAGATATTAGATAATTGTTTTGGTGGGGCTGTAAGTCTTAAATAGATGCAGCCCCAACCTTATATGAGACATTATTGTCTTAACAAAATATAATAGTTATAGACCTAAATCACTCAAACTGGGACTGTCTTCTGGGCGAGCACCCAAAGGCCACAAAAATTGTCGATCTGTTTCGTCAATAGTGAGATCATTGATGCTTGCAAAACGACGTTGCATCAAACCCTGTTCTGTAAACGCCCAGTTTTCATTACCGAATGAGCGATACCATTGATCTGCATCATCATGCCATTCATAAGCAAATCGAACGGCAATATGATTATCCATATATGCCCATAGTTCTTTAATCAAACGGTACTCATGTTCTTTTTGCCATTTTCTGGTGAGAAATTCCCTAACCTGTTGGCGACCATTTACAAACTCGGAGCGATTACGCCAATAGGTATCTTCGGTATAAACAAGTGAAACTCGTTCGGGGTCACGGCTATTCCAAGCATCTTCTGCCATGCGAATTTTCTGAATGGCACTTTGTTCAGTAAACGGGGGTAAAGGTGGTTTTATTTGCATCATTATCTCCAGGCGTAGACAGGTCAGTCTACATAAATTGTAGCTAAGGTAGACAGACCTGTCTATAATTATATTTATGACGACAAAACAAACACAGATAAGCTCACTTTCAGCCCGAGAACGTATTTTATTAACTGCGCATGATTTATTTTATGCCGAGGGTATTAGGGCAACAGGTATTGATCGAATTATTAAACAGGCTAAGGTGACTAAAGTGACTTTTTATCGTCATTTTCCTAGCAAAAGCGCATTGATCATCGCTTTTTTAGCGTATCGGCATCAGCGTTGGATGACGTGGTTTAGCGAATCAATTAAGCGGCATGGTAATACCGTTGATGCATTAATTCCGAGCTTGTTGGAATGGTTTAGCTCTGAACATTATCGTGGTTGTGCATTTATCAATAGCGTGGGTGAGCTTGGCAAAACCATGCCTGAAGTCATTCTGCTGTCACAGCAACATAAATACGATATGACAAAACTTGTTGAGACTTTATTGTCTGATTCAGCTGATAAGGTCAGCACTGCCAATGCACTTGCATTAGCGATTGATGGTGCCATTATTCGCTCACAGATTGATCAAAATTCTAATAGTGCAATTGAAGGATTTAGAAAAATTGTAGGTGCTTTGGCTGTTAAGCATTAAGGATAAAGCCGAAAACCAATCCATAGATGGGAAAGAGGCTTTCAGCTTTGGTGAATAACTAGTTGAAAAACCCTTTTATGCTATCGCTTACTGCTTTGCCCGCACCTTTCACTGAGTCGACTGCTTTTGTTGATGTCGATTTTTCAGGCTGTTTTGTTATTTGAGTAGCTGTAGATGTTTGTCCCCAGGCTGTTGCACAAGGATCAGCATCTGCTGTTACACGATCGAATAAACCTTCAGCTAATAAAGACAAACCACCCGTTGCGAATGCCGTGCTCACCGATAGGCCGGTTGAAAGTGCACTCGTTAAATCAGTGGTAGGCTGAGGATGAGCTAAGGTGCCAGACACACGGACAAGAGAGACCAGTTTGCCTGCATTGAGGCCTAAACCTTCTTTTGCTTGGGGTTTGAGGCCAATATCTAAGGCTTCAGTCTTTAAGTTAATAATGCCACTACCGATGATATTCATCTGATCGGTTGAAACTGCAATACCTTTATTGGTTGTTGCTATTCCATCTTTAATATCAAAATTAACCACCGCACATTGCAGTTGCGTGTCATTACTACTTTGTGAAAATGGGTTTAACATGCTAACTAATTCGGTGAATGCATCTGCACCTAATGCACCTGTAATCGAGTCAGTGATTACGCCTTTGCCGATTTTGATTAACAGTTTTCCGTTCAAGCCTGCCATAATTTGGCTTACACTATTACCGCTACCTCTAACGTTTAAATTTACGTCTGTCTTGGCACCTGTTAGCTTGCCAGTCAGGTCGTTTAGTTGATTAGGCTCAAGCCCAGTAACACTTAGAGTTGTAGAAAACACCGCTAATTTTCCACTGGCACTCAAATCAACACTTCCGTCTAACTTACCGCCAGCCATTAGGCTACCAAGAGGTTTAATAGCTAGAAAACCATTTTTTAGTGATACGGTGATGTTGGTATCGACTAACATCATGCTATTGGTTTTGATCTTTTTAGCAATAACGGATAGGTTCGCATTGATTGATTTTAGGGTATCAACTGCTAATGGCGTTGATGAAAAAATTCGGGCGACTTTATTTGGCTTGTCTTTCTTTTCGTCTCCAGAAAATTCTGCTAAATCGACTAGATTAGCATTAAAGGCAGCAGTTATTATAGGTTTTTTTGCTGTCATATTTGCGGTTACATCACCCGATAAATCAGAATTTCCGGCAATTAACACCAAAGACTTAATCGAATAAAGGTCTTTATCATCAGTAATCGTGCCGGCAAGATTAATTGGGCCAAAACTAGGTAATTCACTGCCAGCAAATTTTGATAACTTAGCTAAAGAATCAACATTAAACTTCACTGCTATATTGAGCCCTTTGCCATCCATTGGCTTATGAATCTGTCCGTTTAATGCCAATGTGGCATCACTCATTTCGATGGTTAAATCTAAAGGGTAATTATCATTACGGGTGAGTTGATTAAGCGAGCCTAAATGGCCGGTCACTGAAATAGGTATTTCATTGTAAGCGGCCTCAATAATCAAGGAAAGAGGATCATTAACGCCGTCCGATTCTGCGCTTATTTGAGTAATAAGTAGATTGGTTTGTTGTCCTGTCACACCGTCTTTATAGATAATAGTGGCATTATCAATGTGTACTTCATTCACTACAATGCTGGGAATATCACTATTATACTCTGCGATTTTCTGTTGTTTTTTATTAGCAGAAAACTCCCAGTTACCAATGCCTTTATTATTGGTTTCGAGAAAAATTTCAGGATCGATAAAAATAATTTTATTAACCTGAATATTACCTGTGATTAACGGCAGTAAGGCAACTTTGAGTTCAAATTTTTTTAGGCTCATCATCTCGGGTTTAGAGCCCCAAGTAGCATTGCTGAATTTAACATCTTCAACAACTACTGTGGGTACCAATGACAAAGCAAACTTTAAATCACCGCCTATTTGAAGGTTTCGTCCAGTAGCATCTTCAACGAGTTCAATAATTCGGCCTTTATATTGATTAATATCTGTCGTACTGATGATAACTGCAATAGCAATTAAAACAACAGCTACTAAACCGGCAGTAATTTTTATCGTTTTACTCATGACAATTCCTTATAAATCAATTTAATAGAATTATAGAAGAGATTGGTCGTCTAGCCACAACTGACTAACTTTAAGTTTTTAATTTCTATAACGCGACCCAGTATCGTAATGGGGCTGACAAACTCATCGAATTCATGTGATACACCATCAAAAATGAGTTTGACCTTATCCCTGTCTAATAACAATCTACGTGCGATAGTTGATTATTTATAGTCAACCACATAAATATGGCCACTACGAATAAAGCGTTGAGCTAAATCAACTACAACATGGTCACCTATTGGAAATAGTAGGAAAAATATCGTTTCCCACCTATATTCGAATTTAACTTAACCACTATTCACCTAAATCTTATTTGAACTGTATTTTAACCACTAAGTGCTACAGAATGTCTTTTAAACGATAGGTGATACTTCGTTTATTTAGAGCTTTCAATGTTAAATGTATGGCTATTGTAAAGATTAAATGACAGGTTTATTAACGAATTATCAGACTTCTAGTTCAAGCTGTATAAGCGCTGGATACACTGACTAATGAAGTTTTAAATAATACCTCAGTCCACACGGCTTAATTTAGCATGCTAATATGCTGTCATCAGGAAAAAGTGAAGAAGGAAGCAGTTCACCTATGCTTTCATCCTAGCGGCGAAACATCTTCATTAAGCTTGTCACAATACTCGTTTCCTGCAGAGTTCAACGAGCATGCGACTACTTCTAGTTCACTCTTATTGTGCAGTAAAACTTGCCAAAGCAGTTGCCGCATTACTCACTGAGGAAATATTATTGGTAATCTCAGCCGTTGTGCAGCTCTGCTCTTCAACAGCTGCAGCGACTTGAGTCATACTATTACTTATCTTGCTGATTAAGTCAGCTACATTACCTAATGAATTAAGAGCAACTTCACTCTTATCGACAACATATTGACTACGTTGCTCACTTTGACCCACCGTGCTTACTGTTTCTTCGACCTGATTTTGTAACTGCGCAATTAAACTACTAATTTCTTGAGTCGAATCACGTGTTTTTGATGCCAAGCTGCGTACTTCATCCGCTACGACAGCAAAACCTCGGCCTTGCTCTCCTGCTCGTGCTGCTTCAATTGCCGCATTTAATGCCAACAAATTGGTTTGCTCTGCAATCATGTTAATAACTTCGATAATACCGCTAATATTATTGCTACTCTCTAGCACTTTAGTAATCGCATTACTGGCAGAAGAAATATCTGCCGATTGCAACTTCACCTCATTAACCGCAGTAATGAGCTCAGATTGAGTGCTTTCTATCGAACTAACCGCCTGCTGGGCGTTTTCAGCAGAGCTTGCTGCCAATGATGAGACTTCTCGGGTTGCTGCAGACATTTGATTCATGGCAACGGCGACGTGGTCAAGATCCGTATTTTGCGTATGTGTACTCTCGATAATACGAGTAGTACGCTCTTGTAGTAGCGCCTCAATTTCTTGACGTCTTTGGGCCATAAGGTTAATGGCTGCCATCACTGTGTCATTATCGCTTCGCTTGTTCATTTGCTTGCTAAAGTCACCTTCAGCGATAGATCCACATACTGTTGATATTTCATCATATGAATGGAGTACTTTGTTTAAACTGATATCCAATACGGCAATTTCATCATAGATCTTGCTTGGTAAACTTGCTTGCTTACGCGTATCGCCTTGAGCAATAAGATCGGCCTTACGCATAATATGCTGAATTCGGTGACTTATAGTGCGAGCGAACCAAATTGATAGAGCAATGATGATCAAAATACCAAATCCAGCAACGATGAGTGTAGTACGTAATTCGACTAAAATCGGAGCCATTACGTCATGTTCGGATTGACGAAGTACTAAAATCCATTCACCTGTTTCAATCGCATGACTGACAAAGTAATAATCATTACCATCGATAGGGTCAAGCGTTTGTTGCAATCTACTTTTTTGCCCGTCATCTAAAGGTTTAAAAATTTCAGCATAGACGCTATTCGCAACCTCTTTAGACGTTAACTTATCGCTAGCAACGGTGGAGCCAATAAATTTACCACCCCGACTGATTAAAAATAAATCGCGTCCGGTATCCTGCTTGATTGATTCGAGTAAATGAATCATGTCATCTAAAGATCTATCAACGCCAGCAATACCTATGAATGTGCTATTTTTAGTAATTGGATACGTTTGCTCAACAAGCATTTTACCTTCATAAATATAAGGTTCAGTGACCAAGCCTTGAGCTTTGCCATTCAAATTATAACGTTTCCTAAGCCCATCGTAGTACAGACCTGTTTCCATCAGAGTTAAAGGTGCAAGAGCAATTGAGTCTCCATCACGATACCAATACGGCAGAAAGCGTCCAGTTTGGTCGGTTATTTTTCCACTATACTGTTCATCAGTATATTGTGCATCTTGTTGATCAGCATTTGTATCATAACCAAAATAAGCGCCCGTAAATTCTGGATATTCTACTAAAACACGACGAGCAAACTCACTGGATGCTACTCGGTTACCAAACATGCCTTCCTCTTGGGCTAAAGCCATAATCTTTGCTGTTCGAATGGCATTAGCATTGCGCCGTTCAATCTCAAGTGCTGTTAATGTAGCGGCTTGTTGAATAGCAAGTTCGGCTTGTGCTTTAGCTGATGAAAAAGAATTTATCGATGTTATCGTGACAATGCTACAAATGATTAAGATAGTAGGAGCGCCTAAGAACAATAATATACGTCCTTGCAGACTAGCTAAAAATGATATTTTGTTCTCTTTCATCTAACGTTCCCTGTTCAATTTCAATGTGAAAATCTAATACCGATTTAACACTATGCAACAATAGTTACTGAGGTGCAACATTATTGTCGTTTTATTTAAAGGTATAATTAATGAGATTTTATAGAGCATCGCTCGCCTTCGGCAATCGTAGCTATACAAAGGCTGTTAATGTAATTTAGAAGAAGTAATTAAGGAATGCGACGAGGCGTAGAAATTCAAGGAAACCGACAAAGCCGAATCTTTAATTAAAGTGTATCTAGATGCTGGAATGGTATGACAAGTCGTCTTGGTGGTACATCGTTCGAATTATTAGTGTCAGCGCCGGTATTTACTTGTGTTTAAGGGTTTTATTTTATGATATGCCCCCAGACTATCAATGCTTAACTTCAATCAATCCACCAGCACACGCCCACAAAAAAGGCCAGCACTTACGCATCAGGCTATTTGTTTTTATGTAATTAATTTGCGTTTCGTTTGCGCCCTGTATTATTAATAATCAAACCAATCTTAATAACATCATCTAATATGACTACAAGATCATTGAAGACATGTATTAGCCTCTGCAATTGGATTCCCTACCCATTGCAGATCTTTTGCAATTTAGTGCCTGAAATGATCATTAAAAGCCTTAAATCGAGGTAGTGATGAATCTATTTGATTGTATTGGTTTGAATCAATAACAAGTAAGTGCAAGCATTCATCATTTCTTGTTGGTTCAGCTTCTGAGCTAGATGTAATCAGGCAGCTTCCGACGTAAAGGAGACAGTCAGGTCAGGAAGAAAGTACCTCAGTAATTGAGTGCATCCATATAAAACAGAAAACATCGAATATGTTTATAATGACACCATAAAATAGCGGGTTATTACATTGTATGATTTACTTTTTAAAATTATCCATTCTTAAATCGTTTATCTGACATGGAAAAGTATAATCTCACATGGATCGACTTTTTATTAAAAGTATTTCTTATAGCATATTTGATGGCTTGCTTAAGTGGATGCGGATACCTAATGGTAGATGCGCCAGTAAATGTACGTTTAATAAAAACCGATTTATTAGAAAAAGATTCTTTAGGAAACTATGTTGCTCCAGAAGAAGAGCCAGATATAACCAAAAAGGCTGATTTAATTTACAGAGAACAATTACATCTTGGACTTCTTTTCCAGTCGAGCAATGCAATTGAAAAACTTGCCAGGCAAGATGCGTTTGAAAAAGAGTCTGATATTGTAGTCATACGTCCAAATGTGACGCCAAAAAAAGGAGTTGCTCTGCAAGTTATAATGGAATTTTGGCGAACAAAAGGTTATCAACAACTAATTTTGGACGACATTCCTGAACCTGGCACTACATTATTGCCTCCGCCTAATACATCTTGAGACCTTTGCACGAAACCAGCAAAAACCCACTAGAAATGAGATAATACACCCTACGAAAATCATCATCAATGGGTACACACATGGCGTGGAAAAACATAAAGCAAACAAATTTTGCTGATTCAATGCTGATTGACCATGACGCATTAAAAGAGCTCGATGATGTTCATGAACTTATCGACTGGTCTCGTCTGGAAAAACAACTGGCCGCTCTTCACTCAAGTGCTCGTGGTGAAAAAGCATGGCCACCTTTAATGATGTTTAAAGCCCTGCTGTTACAAAGTTGGTATTCATTAAGCGATCCAGCCTTAGAAAAACAACTTGCACGTGATCTGCTTTTTCGTCGTTTTATTGGCCTAAGTATTTCCGAGTCAGTCCCCGATCATTCAAGCTTTTGGCGCTTTCGCCAATTGTTAGAAGAAAAGAATTTAATGGTCACATTGCTGGCGGCCATTAATGTGCAACTTGCCGAGCAAGGTTTATACATCCAATCGGGCGAAGTGAGCATTATTGATGCTAGCGTCATTGAAGCAAAGCAATGTCGGCCAAACAAACGAAAAGATGGCAGCACGACTCAAGATCCAGAAGCCGCCTGGAACATCAAAGCAGGCTCTGATGGCAAACGTAAAAGCACCTACGGTTTCAAGGCACATATCAACGTAGATGAAGATGGGCTTATTAAAGCCATGGAATTTACCTCAGGTAGCGTTCATGACTCAAACTGCTTCACCACCTTATTAAACACAAAGGAATCATCCGTTTATGCTGACAGTGCCTATCAAAGTCAGAAACATAGTGATTGGCTCTCCACACGCGGCATTGGTAACCGAATTATCAAACGTGCCTACCGTAATCGGCCATTAAGCAAAGAAGAAAAAGCATTTAATCGGACACACTCTAGTGTTCGCTGCACAGTTGAACGCGTATTTGGTGTGCTTAAACAACATTACGCCATGGGTAAAGCACGTTATCTTGGCTTGGCGAGAAATTGTACCCGAGTAGAAATTATGTGCGTGGCACATAATATTAAACGAGGTTTATCGCTTAGACAGGAGCAGTGTGCCTAAAAAAGGGAAATAACGGGTAAAACACCCGTAAATTGGAGAAAAATGAGCGTATGACGTCAATTTTTGCTAAATTTATTCAAAAAATTAGCTTTCAGCTAATATGTCACGAATAATAGCGTTTCGTGCAAAGGTCTCTAAATATGATTAAATATGATTCAAAGCAAAAATAAATGATTTTTTTAGCATCTCCTAATAAGAGCTTACACCATTAACGATGATATTTTTAATATGGACACTAGGAAATATCTAAAAAGTGGGAATGACATCTCAACGAGAAATTGACCATGCAGTGCTTAAAACTTTTGAACAGGGCACTTTGAATGGAACGGATACATTTTAGTTTGGTATGACTTTGGTGGTGCTTTTTTTAGCGATTGAGGATGAAATTTTGGTCAAATAGCTTCGGAAAAGCCATTGTTGATAGTAAGTATATTTCAATCATAATTCTGCTACAAATAAGAGTGGAGGGCGTTGCTATAATTTGCCATCCAGATTGAACCAAAAATAAATAGCAATGGTTGTTTGATTATCCTTTAACTGGTTTATTGTAGTGCAGGAAAAATCTGCTTCTCACCACAATAAACCAATCATGTTTTAAGATTTTCAGTGATTAAATCTTACTTTATTTAACTAAATTTAATATTAGGAAGGAAAGGTAGTTACTTGACTTTCATCGAGTTATGGACGCCATTAACGCCTTTTATTTTTTGTGAGACACTCATCGCAGTATCGATATCAACTTGTGAGCTCACAAAGCCCCTTAGTTGCACAATCCCTTTGTAAGTCTCAACGTTTATTTCTGATGACTTCAATGTAACTTCATTGAAAATAGCTGCTTTTACTTTTGCTGTAATAGTCGCATCATCAATATACTCACCAGTACTTTCTTGTGTAGAGGTTGAACCACAACCCATTAATGCTAAAAAGAGTATAGCAATAAAGATACTAAAGATTTGTTTTGAGCTTGTCATATCGATTCCTTTTTTGAGAATAAAATATTGAGATGTTCTTTCATCAAAATCATTTTCAAGGTGTTCAAGTGTTGCTGTAATAACAAACGTGACTTTGAGTTGAGAGCGCAGAACGTTTAACCACCGAATGACGGATAAAACCTTGTCTTTTACTATTGTTTTCCAGTTGCTGTTCGGTTATTTATCTTATGCTTAATATTGACAACTGTATATAGTTATCAATGACGTACAATTAATACGTTTGTAGCTCATCAATTAATGATTACAAGCAACAATTTAGAGCACATTACGTTTGATTAGATACCAGAGCAGGTGTTGTAAATCTAGAGGTTCAGATATTTCTATGGGCTGTTACACTCGCTTAGTGTATTGAGTATTTTGCATTGATAATGCAGGGATTAATTTAACACTGGATACTATTTATTATTTTAAGGAGCATGACATGCTGGTGACGTTTACAACAAAAGCTTATGCCGACATTACAATGTTTGGGGATGTAGCTTTGTCTTTATTGAAAATGATGGGGCACAGTGGAACCGTTCCAAGTGCCATTCTAGCTGCTGATGTGCCTCAAGCCTTAACACTATTGAAAAGCACTCTTGATGCTAAAGCTGAACAAGTGTCATCACTAAGCACAAATGATGATGAAGCTAAAGTAAGTATGCATAACCGAGCGTTACCATTGTTGGCCCTTCTTGCTGCGGCGGCAAAACAAGAGGCTGATGTTATGTGGAAATAAAGGCATGTTAGCTCGGGGATTTTTATTTAATCATGAAAAAATTTCTTTTTATAAGCCTGATTACGTACGGCGCATTTACTTGGTATCAACAAAGCGATAATGTCAGTAATGCCTATAGTTATGATGAGCCTGATAATCAGTTAATCATGTATTCGCTGACTACTTGTGGCTATTGCAAGCAAAAAGTAACAGAGCTCAATCAAGAAAATATTAGTTTCACAGAATATTTCATCGATCAAGACAGTAAAAGAAGAGAAGAATTATTTACTAAGTTAGCTCAGTCAGGCTACCCCTCACAAAGTATTGGCACACCTACTTTTGATGTTCGCGGCACAATGTTACCCAATAATCCTGATATGACTGTCATAAAGTCAGTATTGCAGGCTGCCAAAGTCAATTAAAGTGAGGTTAAGTGAGATGACGCAGGTAAATTTATCGATATATTCAGATTCCAATAACTTAAATCAATCGTTTAAGCCCGATAAGCTAAACACGCTTAAAACACCCCCCAAGTTTGTCCAACTAGACAAAGCGCGGTAAGCGCCAACAGCACCATCGCCATCTGAGTCTTTATCAAGGCTTGGCATGACCATACCAATACCGGCCCAGCCACCAACACCAGAGAGAATAGAAACGTATTGTTTATCGGCATGTTGGTATGTGTTGACATTACCGATGATGCCTGACGCTGTTTTGAATCGCCACAACTCACGGCCTGTTTTGGCATCCACTACTTTTAGATAGCCTTCCAATGTCCCATAAAAAACCAGATCTGAAGCGGTTGCTAAAACACCTGACCACACCGAGAAACGTTCTGGGTTGGACCATACAATCTCACCAACTCGTGCATCCCAAGCAATGAAGTTACCTAAGTGAGTACCACCAGGAGCAGGGTACATATTCAAAGACGCACCAACATAAGCCTGACCTGACACATATTCAACTTCAAACGGTTCAGAATCCATGCATAAATGGTTGGTCGGAACATAATAAAGACCTGTTCGCGGTGAATAAGCCGCAGGCTGTTGATTTTTCGAACCTAAAGCAGCAGGACAAATACCAGTGGTAATCTCATCTTCACCATTATTATCAGGCGAATATTTGATGACGCGTTCTGGGTAACCGGTTTGCATATTGATACTACTAGCCCAATTGACCGATGGATCGAAATTTTGTGCGACAAGTAACTCACCAGAAAGTCTGTCCATCGTGTATGCAAAACCGTTTCGGTCAAAATGCACAGCGGTTTTACGCATTTTGCCTTTTATCTTTTGATCGGCCAAAATTATTTCGTTGACACCATCGTAATCCCACTCATCATGGGGCGTCATTTGGTAGACCCATTTCGCGACACCCGAATCTAAATCTCGTCCAAATAATGACATTGACCATTTATTATCTCCTGGACGTTGCACGGGGTTCCAAGTAGAAGGATTTGCACTGCCATAATAAAATAGGTTTAGATCAGGATCATAGGAAAACCAGCCCCAAGTTGTGCCGCCACCGATTTTCCATTGCTCACCTTGCCAGCTTTTTAATGATGAGTCTGGCCCAACGGGTTTAAGCATCGACAGGGTTTTAGTCGGGTCAACCAACATATCTGTATCAGGACCAGTGCTATATGCACGCCATAAACTTTTCCCATCAAGATCATAAGCTTGTACGTAACCTCTAATGCCAAATTCACTACCAGATATGCCTACTAGGACTTTATCTTTTATCACGAAAGCAGCCCCTGTACTGGTTGCACCACGTGTTGCATCGTCACGTTTGTCAGACCAAACCAGCTTGCCGGTATTGATGTCCAATGCAACCAGTGTCGTATCTGCTTGGTTTAAGAATATTTTTCCATTGCCATAGGCTAAACCACGGTTAACATTATCGCAGCACATAACGGGCACAACTTCATCGTAGCTTTGCGTAGGCTGATATTGCCATTTAATAGCACCTTCATTATTCAAGTCTAGTGCAAAAACGATGTTAGGAAAAGGCGTATGTATATACATCGTGTCATCTATAATCAATGCATTGCCTTCGTGTCCACGTAACACACCTGTTGAAAAAGACCAGGCCATAGTCAGTTCTTTAATATTAGCTTGGTTGATTTGCTCCAGTTTGCTGTAACGTTGATTGTTGTAGTTACCAGCTGGCATAACCCAGTTGTCGGAATTTTTTTGCATCTCGGCAAGTTCATCTGCAACAGTCAGAGCTGGCAAGATATTCAATAAGACTGTGAATGACAGGAATTTCATGTTCTTTGTGTGATTCATTTACCTTCCATCTATTTTATAAAGTGGTTACATAATTTTGATTGCCATATATATTTTATTATTCATCGTGAATTTTTTAAAAAAGCCCAATATCTCATATCTGAACATTTTGTTATAGGCATTAAGCACTACATATGATCCTAGAGTAGTGAACAACTAAGTACTATGATATTAATAGATTACTCTCTTTATTTAGATGGTTCTGGTACGATCATTCTGTGAAAAAATTCAAACAACTATTTATCCGTTACTTTCTACTGCTTATGCTGGGTATTATTCTACTTAGCTTATTGATAGTGGTTCCATTTCGCTGGCTTAATCCGCCAGTGACCATGGTCATGATGGAGCGCTGGTTATATTCAAACAATGATAATTTCAAATTGAAGCAAACATGGTTAAGTTGGGATGAAATTCCTAAACAGGCAGCATTAGCAGTTGTCACAGCTGAAGATCAGTTGTTTCCTTTACACAAAGGTTTTGATGTGGATTCCATCATAAAATCATTACGTGATTCAGATAACGGTGGCCAATTGCGTGGTGCCAGCACGATTAGTCAGCAAGTTGCTCGAAATGTCTACTTATGGACAGGCCGTAGCTGGATCCGTAAAGGAATTGAAGCGTGGTTTACTTTGTTGATTGAACTGACATGGGGCAAACAACGAATTTTAGAAGTGTATTTAAATATTGCCGAGTGGGGTGAGGGCGTGTTTGGTTTAGAAGCTGCTAGTCGCTACCATTTTGGTCAATCAGCCAAACATTTAAGCCCAATGCAATCAGCATTATTAGCATCATGCTTACCTAGCCCATTACGTTTTGATCCGGCAAAACCATCAAGTCAGATTCGCGCGAGAGCAGTGTGGAACCTCAAACAACAAAAACGCTTAGGTGGCGTGCAATGGCTAAAACAAATGGATTAATTTTGTTAAAATGGAATTGGCTATGCAAGATGATCTATCAATGACATTAAGATGTTGTCTTTACCGCAATAAAATAACTCACCAACATCAATAATGCTCACCTGATTTCAATTAAATTTTAACTACTTGATATGATTTGAGTGTCTGATATCTGAACATTAGGCTATAGTCTTTTCAGTTAAGATAATATCCATAGCTATGTCATAGCTTTGCGGGTAAATCGTTGTTAATCGAGCCTGTTCAAAGCCAATACCTATTTTCATTGGCAATGGCTCAATTTCAATAATAGTTCGATCATAATAACCGCCACCATATCCCAGGCGATAATGACATTCATCAAAGCCTACTAATGGAATTAGTATCACATTTGGCACAACAATCGTTCGTGATTGAGGCACGGGTATTTTTCACACGCCTGGAATCAAAGGCATTTCAGGTGTCCATTGCCTAAATTCTAAGGGAGATCTTACGTTTATAACAGCCGGTAATGCGGCTTGCCAGCCCTGTTGTAACATGTCAGTAATTAGCTCGCGACAATCAATTTCACCTTTGAATGGCCAATAAAAAGCGATGATTCCTGGCTCCATATCTTTAAGAATATCGTTCAGTTTAAATAATATTTCTTGTTGCCAAAGTTTGCGTTGGTAACCACCGACAGCAATCCGTTTTTCTATTAATTGTTGGCGTTGCCGTTGACGCCAAGTTTTCATTTCTAGTTGCGTATAGTTATCAGGTAATGTCATAGTATTTACTTTGAAAAGGTTAGTTTTAGCATTCATATTTAATATACTATTTATACTCTACACCGATTGTTCAGGCTGTAAATACAGTGACTGAGTGTTTATTAACTAACTAACCGATAAGTAAAGCACACGACGAAATGACTTTTAGTCGCTGCAACTGGATTAGAGGATTTTTGGGGGTATCTGCCTCACTGCCAACAGACATTGATAGGATTCTACCGTATGTAGCTTGGATTTCAGTCCAACATTACAGCACCACAACCTGTCGGTTGAAATTCGACCTACAAATGCTCATTTTTTGGACGTGATGAATAGGCGGCAGTTTCAATCCGCCGCCTAGTTCTATGGATTAATAATTAAATATCGTCGTGTGGTCCAAATGTTTCATAGTGAATGCGATCTAGGCTAACACCTAAGACACGGAGTTGTAGTTTGATGAATCGCATAAATTCTAGTGGCCCACAAATATAAAAATGACCATCATTAACAGGAAGATTCTCACGGACAGTATTCAGATCTATTACGCCAGTGAAACCATTAGTATCAAGCGGTTGTTCATCTTCATACCAGTAAAAGTTTTTGATATCAATGTAAGTCGAAGAAAGCATTTCTACACGCTGTTGAAATGAATGTTGTTTATTATTTTTACATGCATGTAAAAATAATATTGGCTGTTCAATGCCCACATCAGCCATGGTTTCGAGTATAGCCATCATCGGTGTGATCCCAACACCAGCAGAAATTAACACCGTTGGTTTATCATGGTGTTTCATAAAAAATGCACCTGCAGGTGGCATTAGTTCAACTGTATCACCAACGTTAACGTGATCATGTAAATAGTTAGACACCATACCTAACTGAGGTGATAACTCTCTTTTAACGCTGATTCGATAACTGTCAGTATTGAACTTATCTGATAAAGAATATTGTCTTATTTCAACATTGTCAGCATCTTCTGGTTTAACTCTTACTGCAATATATTGACCCGGCGAATAATTTCTCACGTGACCACCGTCAACAGGGACAAAGGTAAAATTGGTGACCAATTCTGATTCACTAATTTTCTCTTTTACATTGAATAAGCGAGCGCCATTCCAACCACCACGCTGTTCCGAAGAAGCATCATAAAGTACACGTTCACGACCAATTAATACTTGAGCAAGTACCCCATAGGCTTCAACCCAAGCAGTGGCGACTTCATCAGTAAAATCATCTGGGGCCATTTCACGAAGCGTTTCAATCAAGTGATGACCAACAATTTGATACTGGTCTGGTTGTATATTGAAACTAGTATGTTTCTGAGCAACACGCTCAACTAAATCACCCAATGTACCTAAGTTATCGATATTTTTAGCATAGGAAGCCACAGCACTGAACAAGGCGAACTGCTGACGCCCATTAGCTTGATTAGCTAAATTAAAAACATCTTTCAGTTCAGGATTGTGTTCAAACATCCGTTTGTAAAAATAATCCGTCACTTCAACACCTGCATTTTCTAGCAAAGGAATGGTGCTTTTTACTATTTCAATAGTCTTTGTTGATAACATGTATTACCTCTAATTTATGGTTAATTTATTAGCCTAATCATCCATCTAGGCGTGGTTTGGTTAAAATTGGAAAATAAAAGCGGATAAAGAAACTAAAACTCGTTATCCAAAGCCCGCCGCTAATCATGATAAATAGAATTGGGTCAGAACTTTGTGGAGCAAGCATCCTCACGAGTCCGGCCAAAAAAACAAAGACAAAGCTGATAGCCATTGTGCTGTTTAAATGAAGTGGTCTGCCAGTGTGGCCCAGTGAAACACGGGACATCATCGATAAAATCATGCCTGCCATCGCAGTAATGGCAACAATATGTAAGGTGTCAACAAAGGGAATTTTATTTGTTAGATTGCTAATACCTAATAATATTAAACCTATAGCCATGCCTAAATAAGCTAGGTGCAAAGACCATAAAAGTGCCATTTTCCAGATGTGTTTATGGTGCCAACTATACAGTCGAATTAAGTGCAAAAAACCAGAAAGCATCATCAACCAGCCGGGTTTAAATGGCATGATAGTAAAGCCACTTAAGATAAAACCAATTGTGCCCATTAGCGTGCTTATTAATACTAATAGATTAAAGTAGGGTGGTAGCCAGCCATTTTTGCTATCACATGCGGTATTAGTAAAAAATGGGATGACTCGTCCACCCACAATGCCAATTAATAAGGTGAACACCAGCACCATGCTCTGACTAAGATGATTAGCAATGAGATATTCTTTATTGTAAGTCGCTAAAAGTATCGTGATGTTAAACACCATCATCGTCATTAATAGAATAATGAAAAAGGCATTTCGCTTATTACGAGACAATATTATTTGCCGTGAAAAGCTAATAATGCAGCCTAGCCACCAAAATATTTGTGCAGATAAAAGGGTTAACCAAGCCAGCGATTGATCAGCAATAAAGGGCGCCAATCTTGCCACTAGCCACGTTAAGCATAGAAACACTAATGGTTTTCCAGATAATCCAGGTATTCCTGTCCAGTTTTGGCCTGCCGTCATCAGGAAGCCTGTAGCAATCATCGCCCCAAACCCAAACAACATTTCATGGGCATGCCAAATATTCATCGGCATAATATGTTGTGGTTGCCAATTTGTTGTTAACATTAATAGCCATAAGACAATGCTGATTACAGCCCAAAAAGCACCCAACAAAAAAGCAGGCCGAAATGCTAAAGCCATAATAGGGTATTGATTTATTAATATTAGTGGTTTGCTCAAGGTTTTCATCCATTACTTATTTCAATTAATAAGGCAGAATGTATGCCATAATTAATATCTGATAAATGTCAGTGACTTATGACGTATAAGCTATTGATAGAAGTCATTATGACTTTATTTAAAATATGTCAATAAGGCATAAACGTGTTAAATTGACCTAAATTTACTGATTAATGACAAACCATTTTATGACCATCTTCAACTCCAACTTACTGATAGAAATTGCACTTGATTTAGCGAACAGTATTAATAATGATGATCGCTTTGATCGGCTACTTGCTTCTATTCGAAAGGCTATTCAGTGTGATGCCGTCGTATTGCTTGGTCTACACGATAATATTCTGACTCCTTTAGCAACCCAAGGATTATCAACCGAGGTACAGGGCAGACGATTCCTGCTTGCCGAGCACCCAAGGCTTAAACTGATTTGCGAATCAACTAAGCCAATGACTTTTCCAGAAAGCTGTCCTTTGCCGGATCCTTATGATGGATTACTACTTACAGTAACCGGAGACTTACCCATTCATTCCTGTATGGGCTTGCCACTTTATTCGGATCAAAAACTGATAGGTTTGGTGACCATTGATAGCTTACAAGCCCAAGCATTTAAAGATATTAGTAGTAAAACCTTAGAGTTAATTGCTGCTTTATCATCAGCCACGTTAAAAACGGCACTTGAATTTAAAAAGTTAGAAATTAGCGCGCAACATGCACAGGAACTAGTGCAAGAACTCACTGAAGAAGCTTTATTAAAAGGTGGCGGGGAGCTTATCGGTCAAAGTACGCCGATGTTGGCTTTGATGAATGAAATTCAACTGGTAGCCAGTTCTGATTATAGCGTTTTAATTATGGGCGAAACAGGGGTGGGTAAGGAATTAGTCGCCCGTAAAGTACATCAAATGTCAGGACTTAAAGATAAATCTTTAGTACATATTAACTGTGCCTCTTTGACCGAAACACTGGCTGAGGCTGAGCTGTTCGGCCATACTAAAGGGGCGTTTACAGGCGCAGAAAAGTCAAGGCCAGGAAAATTTCAACTCGCTAATGGTGGTAGTTTATTTCTTGATGAAGTTGGCGAGCTGCCATTATCTGTGCAAAGTAAATTATTACGCGTCTTACAAAGTGGTGAAATTCAGCCCGTCGGCCAAGATCATGTCGAACACGTTAAAGTAAGAGTAATTGCTGCTACCAACCGAAACTTAGAAGAAGAAGTAAGAAAGGGCCGATTCAGAGCCGACTTGTATCATCGTTTGTCGGTATATCCACTGAAAGTACCGAAATTAAATGAACGTGGTAATGATGCCTTACTACTTGCGGGTTACTTTTTAGAAAAGACCAGTAGAAAATTAGGGATCAGGCAACTCAAATTGTCTAAAGACGCTGAGCTGGCGTTAACGGACTATTCATGGCCGGGTAATGTGCGAGAACTAGAACATGTCATTAGTCGAGCATCACTCAAAGCTAGGGGTAAATCCGATAAAAATGGCATTATTTCACTCGATAAACACTTTTTGGAATTACCTGATAAAAGCCTTGTCAATTCTGATGAAAATACCGCGCCCCCCGTTTTAAATGACACGATAGATACGCTCGATTTAAATGAAGCAACGCAAGGATTTCAACGCCAATGTATTGTGCGTGCAGTTGAACAAGCAAAGGGTAATTGGAGTGAAGCTGCTCGTGGTCTGAATGTCGATAGAGCTAATCTTATACGTCTGGCAAAACGACTGGGTATTTCTGTTAAAAAAACGGTTCACACTTAGATTAGTCCCTGCAAAATCCTGTTTTTTATCAGGTATTAAAATGATCGTAAATTAGAAAAGTCAATTTAAACAGTGGCTAGAATAGATGATCAGCAACTAAATATATTTCTTGTCACGATATTTCAAGCTGAGCAATTATATTAACGCATTAATGAACAGTATTATTTTAAGTACAGGTTTGACCTGTGCCATAATCTAGCGATTTTTAAATTCAGCGATGTTAGGAAACAGTCATCGATGTTAGGTAAAATTGAACAAGGGTTAACGGAATTAATTCAATTAGCAAAACAACATGCTGAAACAATGATAGAACATCCCAATTTAGTTAAAACAGGGCACCATTACAGTAATGGAAAAATCGGTAAGTTATGGAGCATAAGACCGATCATTGATAGTGGTGCCAAAACTAAGGCCAAAGAAGAAATAGAACGGTGGATTAAAGCAAAAAATATAACACCATCATAGAAGGGAAAATACACAGATGAAACTACTTTTAGTCGGAGCAACAGGATTAGTCGGCCACCATGTTTTGGCTTTAGCGTTAACTGATCCTCGCATAAGTAAGGTCGTCGTGTTGACTCGTACTGCAACCAGTGCAATTGAAGCTCATCCAAAGCTTGAAATTATCGAGACTGATTTTGATGATTTACCGCCATCAGCAACATGGTGGAACGTAGATTCAGTGATCTGCACCTTGGGCACTACCATGCGTAAAGCGAAGACCAAAACGCAATTTAAACGGGTCGATTATGATTATCCACTCGCTGTTGCCACCATTGCTCGTCAGCAAGGTGCATCATCATTTGTATTAAATTCATCAATGGGTGCCAATCTGACATCACGCATTTTTTATAACCAAGTTAAAGGCGATATTGAAGCGGCTATCACCAAACTTAATTATCCATCACTCACTATCGTCAGGCCGGGCTTAATAGACGGCAAGAGAAATGAAAAACGACTTGGTGAACAGATCATGATTAACTTTCTTAAAGTATTTGCTGGCCTGTTACCTAAATCAATGCAAGCTAATCCAGCTCGAAACATTGCTATACAGATGATCGAAGCCGCTGTACAACAAAAGCAGGGCATCGAGTTTATTCGTTCTAAACAATTGATATAAAACCAAGCAAAGAATTAGTAAAACTGAGTTTATGCACGAAATCTTCGACCTATGTTACGTGAAACGGTCATCGATTAAGATGATGTGTCACTTGACAATATGATTCTAAGTCATTATCGCTTATCAAAAATTCGTCAACAAGATCTTGAGCTAGCAGAAGATTCATCTGACTATAAATTAGAACCTGGTGATGACTTGGGAACGGCTAAACCCAAAGATAAAAAAGAAGAATTATTGTCACAAATCATCACACGATTGAATGAGTTGTTTATTACTGATGAACTAACCGATAAAGATTTGGTTACTTATGCCTATACGAACAGAGATAAAATAAGTGAAAATGTTTTAGTGATGAAACAAATTGCAAACAATACGCCCGAGCAAGCCGTGTTGGGATATTTCATCAAAGCAATAGATCATGCCATTATGGATAGTAGTGATGCACATCAAAATCAAATGATGCAGTTGTTATTTGATCCGACGCGATCAGCTAATTTTGCTCGAGTGGAGTTTGATTTATTGATAGCTAAATAGTCTGGTTTTTGAATAGGAGATGGGGTAGTGTAAGTCGAACTTTATCGCCATTGATGGTCTGACTGAAAATGCAGCAGCGATTTTCGGTCAGACCAACATCGTATCATCACGACCTGTCGGGTTGAAACCCGACCTACAAAATGTTCACCATTTCACTAAGGCTAGATAACTATTTACCCATTGCAGATGAATACGAAGGGTTATTTGTCATAAAGGCTTTGTCTATTTTGTTTGCACCGCACTTAGCTTCGCCACATTTACCTTCTGCTTTTTTAGCTTCTGTCTTCATTTCGCTGCCACATTTAGCTTCATGTTTAGCTTTCATCTCACTGCCACATTTAGCTTCATGTTTAGCTTTCATCTCACTGCCACATTTAGCTTCATGTTTAGCTTTCATCTCACTGCCACATTTGGCTTCATGTTTAGCTTTCATCTCGCTGCCACATTTGGCTTCATGTTCAGCTTTCATTTCGCTGCCACATTTACCTTCAGCAACTTGCATGTAGCCACTTGATAATTCAGTAGTTGCAAAAGGGTTTGTATCTGCATTAACGAGTGAAGGTGATAAAGCTAAACTTGCAGTTAATGCTGCACCTGCAGCTAATGCGATTGTTGATTTTTTAGATGTAATAGACATAGTGAGTTCCTAATATTTTAAAAATGACAAACTAGTCAACAGTAACCAGTCTTAGTAAGTAGACATGCTAAAAATTAATTTGTTACAACTGAGACTAAATAATATTGAATCATTAGCATTTAAAATTTTCAGTATGTGATGACTTAAAAGTTAATTAACGTGAAAAGGGAAGGGCGAACGACATAGTTAGTAATTACTTTCATTATCTGATCATTATTCAATAAACATACATAGTTTCAGAATTTAAAATCTACTGGTGATAACAGGGAAATAGGTCAGTTAAATTAAAATTTGTCTTAACTACTATTTATGTGGCTTCTAGATTATACATTTAAAGTTAAGTTAACCAACATAAATATACATGCATGTTTTGGTCTAATCATCTTCTTAGCGAACAATTTTTTTCATGGTGATTATTGCTTGATATTTATCTTCACTATCAAGCTGCTTTTTTAAGGCTTCAATGAAGGTAGAATCATCTTCGATGTTATGCCATACCGCCTCGATAATTTCAAACTGACTTAGATCTTTAACTTGTTTTGATACTACTCTTATAAAGTCTACCATGTCCATCTTTTCACTCTCTTTACCACAACAGATCATTTGCGTAGAGACATTTAAGAGTTCGCTTAATTGGGCCACCTGACTGGCTTTTGGTTCGGTTACACCATTCTCCCATTTACTGTATGTTTGAACCGTTACATCCATTAATAGAGCTGCATCTTCTTGCTTAATATTTTTTCTAATTCGTGCATCTTTAATCACATCACTAAGTGCCATTGACCATTCCTAACTTAACTATTTATTTAACTAGAGTACTACTTTTAGTGCTTAATGTTTATTAATTTATTTATATGTAAGTTTACTTAAATAAAAATATGCGTGGGTTTTAGTGGTCGATCTAGCTTTTATTAGCAGGGTTAATGGTCTTCATTTAGACGTGTTTACAACGAGGTCATATTAGATGATTTTAAATAACGCAATTTAGGGGCTTACTAACTGTAGCTTGTTATATAAACGGTAACTTAGTCAGTCTCATAGCTAGAAATAGCTCGATAGTCAAAGAGCGACAGCTGTAAATAATCAGTCGATCATATTTTTACGGGTATCTATATCTTGCCAAATACCGCTATCGGGACTATTGATAATGGTAATCTGGTCTGGCGAGGAATTAATGATTTTTTTAGCACCTTTATCACCGGTCAAAGCCAGTAGTTGCGACCTGAAAAGTGATGCAAACCCGACAGGATGACCTCGTTGACCATCGAAAATGGGTAGGGTGATATCGGCACCCGCTTTAAGTGCTTTGAGGGAGTCAATAATTACCGAGCTTTTAATAAAAGGCATATCAGCCAGCCCGATTAACCAACCGTCCGCCTCTTTATTTTCTTCGATACCAGCAACTAAAGAGGCGCTCATACCCATAGCTGCATTGGTGGCCTTGATAAGTGTCAATTGTGAAAAATCCGCACTACCTTCTAGCATTTTAATTAAGCCATGATTATCTGCTCTGACCACAATATTGATTCGGTCAAATACGTCTAACCATGGTTTTAAACTATGCAGAATCATCGGCTTATTTAGATCATAATATTGAAAAACATGTAGTAACTTATCACTACCAAAACGCTGTGATTGTCCGGCAGCCAGTATTATCGGACAGATCACTTTTTCTGACATATTCAACCGTTACTGACCACTCGAATATCAGTTGGATATCTTTGGTATTTGTTAGCGGCATGTTTGAGCTCAATAAGCTCGGCCAGAATAGCAACGGCTATTTCAGCAGGGGTTCTACTGCCAATATCAAGCCCGACTGGGCCGTGTAATCGCGCAATCTGATTTGGCGTCAGGTCAAACAGTGCCAACCTTTCCCGACGTTTAGCATTTGTTCGTTTTGAGCCCAAGGCTCCTATATAGAAGGCATCTGATTTCAATGCTTCCAGCAAGGCCATATCATCTAGCTTGGGATCATGGGTTAGTGTGATAATACTGGTATGGCGATCCGGCTCGATTTTGATAACCGCATCATCTGGCATCATCGCCAGTAATTCACCGTCTTCTGGCAACCAAGTCAGTTGCATATCCTCACGAGGCTCGGCAACGAATACTTGATAATCCAATGCTGATGCCATTTTTGCAAGATAGCTCGAGGTTTCACCGGCACCAATCAATAATAAGCGGGTACGAGGGCCATAAACAAAGGCAATCTCATGCGGACTTTCTACTACTGTCTTGTCGATGCTGCTTGCTGATTCGACAAGACTTTGCCGATTGCTTAATTGTAGTCGCCGTTTTACTTGCTGGCGTTGTTCGATGGCATCCAGTACTTTTAGCAACCAATCTGATTCAGTGACTTTTTCCACCGCTAACCGCAAGCTGCCACCACAGGGTAAGCGAAAGCGATCACGATCATTGATAGACTCGCCATAGCTTAAAAAAACAATCTCGTCGTCAGCAAACAATCCTGTCAGCGCCTTGTCCTTGAGATCATCTTCGATACAACCGCCGGAAACCGAGCCAATCAGAGCTCCATCTTCACGAATTGCACACATAGCACCTGGCTGACGTGGGCTGGAACCATACGTTTTCAATACCGTGGTCAGCCAGACCGAATATCCATCAGCCAGCCATTGGTGTACTTGTTTGAGTACAGTAATGTCTGTGCTTAGCATCTATGACTCCAATTGATAACGTACAGGCAATGAGCGGATCCGTTTACCTGTTGCAGCAAAGATAGCATTGCAAAGAGCAGGGGCAATAGGCGGCATACCGGGTTCACCAACACCACCTAGCGGTGCATCATAATCAGTCGTAGGCATGATATGAACATGAATTTCCATAGGTCCATTATTCATTCTGGCGACCTCATAGCCATCAAAGTTATTTTGATCAGCAACACCATTGGTAAAACTGATTTCACTAAACAAAGCAAGACTGACACCCATCACACAGGCACCTTCAATTTGAGACCGAATACGCTCTGGATTAACTTGTGGGCCACAATCAATGGCAATGTCAATACGTGGCACGGTCACTTCTCCATCACCAACAATCGCTACTTCTACAACGGTGGCAACATAACTTGTAAAACTGTAATGAGTGGCTAGACCTTGGCCAGTGTTAGCCGCCATTTTTTTGCCCCAATTGGCCTTATTGGTGACATGTTCAATTACGGCATGCATTCTGCCAGTATTAAGTGGGTAATCTTCTGGCGATTCACCATAATTCCATTCATCACGTAATGTTTTAGGATCGATCTTTCTATCCTTACCAATCAATTCAATTAGAAATTCTTTGTGATCTCTACCTACATGATGGGCCATTTCAGCGATAAATGACTGAACGCCAAACGCATGTGGAATATTAGCCACTGAGCGGTACCAACCAATACGCGTATGTGGTGCTGCGGCAGGGTTTTCAAGTTGAATATTAGGTAAATCAAAGGGCACATTAACTACCCCCATTGATGCCTCCATTGGCATTTGATTCATTGATGAAGCATCAAATGTTGAAGAAATAGATGGCGCAACAGTACGATGCAACCACGCTGTAGCGCGGCGATTATCATCGAATGCCGCTTCAAGATGCTCGACAGATACGGTGTGAAAATACGAATGTTGAATATCGTCTTCGCGTGTCCATGTCAGTTTAACTGGCTTGCCACCGAGAGCTTTAGATACTAATGCCGCTTCAACCATATAATCAGGTTTTGATTTACGACCAAAGCCGCCGCCTAATAGGGTCACATTGACTTTCACTTGCTCTGGTTTAAATCCAAGCCAATGTGCCACGGTATCTACGCCGGCTTGTGGATTTTGAATTGAACTCCATAGCTCGCAAAAGTCATCTTGATAATGCGCTGTAGCAACCGGCGGCTCCATCGGTGCTTGTGCTAGATGAGGGATGTAATATGAGGCCTGTAGCTTATTTTCGGTTTCAGCTAATGTTTTGTATACATCGCCGACACTTCTTAATATCTTACCTCCTTGGCTAGTGGCTGATTTTTCCATTTCTTTGCGAAACGTTTCAGTCACATAACCCGCATTAGGACCAGATTTCCATTGAATTTTGAGTTTTTCTCGACCTTTGATTGCAGCCCAAGTATTCGTCGCAACCACTACGACACCACCTAGAGGATTAAAAACTGCAGGAGGAGGAGTGCTCGCAAGTGTTAATGTCTTCAGTACGCCTGGCACTTTCAATGTGTCACTATCATCATATGATGTTAGCGTATCGCCATATGCAGGTGGATGAGCGACTACGGCATAGACCATACCGTCACGTCTGACATCAATTCCATACTCGGCTTTACCTTCAACGATATTAGCACCATCAATCAGCTTGTTACTTTGCTTGCCAATGTAGCGGAACGCGTCGACTGTTTTTAGTACCAAGTCAGAACGAGCAGGCACGGCTAGTTTGGCCGCTGCTTGAGCAACTTCACCATAGGTTAATATTCGGCCTGTTGCTTCATGGTGAACTTCATGAAAGATGGCTTTAACTTCTGATACTGGCACGCCCCAGATAGCTGCTGCTGCGGTTTCAAGCATCATTCGGGCTGCGGCTCCGACATTTCGCATTGGCATAAAGAAATGCCTCATACTGCGCGAACCATCGGTGTTTTGATTACCAAATTTTTGTTCATCGCCATAGGCTTGCACAACGTTAACGCGGCTCCAATCTGCTTCCATTTCATCTGCAACGACCATAGGCAAACTCGTACGAACGCCTTGGCCCATTTCAGAACGATGGGCAACGATGGTTACCGTGCCGTCTTCAGCAATAGAAACGAATACCAGTGGATTATCGACCCAGCCATTAGGCATACCATCACGACCAAATTTTGGTTCGTCAGCAGCCCATGATACACCGGGTATTCCCACTGCAAGTACAAGTCCTGTTAGTGCAAAGCCTCGGATGAAATCACGACGACTAATATTGCTTATTTGTTCAGCTAAACTAGCGTTAGTTTTAATCATGATGTCGCCTCCAAGTTTTTCGCAGCGACTTTGATTGCTTCACGAATACGGTTGTAAGTACCACAACGGCAGATATTGCCACTCATAAAATTATCAATGTCTTGATCACTGGGCTTAGGGTTATCTCGAAGCAATGCTGTTGCTGAGACTATTTGGCCCGATTGACAATAACCACATTGCGGAACGGCGATATCAAGCCATGCTTGTTGGACGGCCTGACCTACTTTTTGCTCAGAGATAGCCTCGATTGTAGTGATGACTTTATTTTCTGCAAAGCTGATAGGGGTGCTACATGAACGAATAGGCGTTCCATCTAGCATGACGGTACAGGCACCACACAGTGCTTTACCACAACCAAACTTAGTGCCGGTCATTCCTAGTTCATCCCTCAATGTCCATAATATGGGCGTATCCATCGGTAAATCGACACTGTGAACTTTTCCATTGATATTGAGTTTCATACTATTTCCTAATTGCGATAGACATAATGTTGCTATTTATATTGATGGTAAACGCGAAGACTTATTAATTTAGGTACTACCTCGGTTTATGATTAGCCTTAGTTATAAAGTGATATGTTTAAATAATACCAATGCGCTATTTGAACCAGCGACTTTACTCAGATTTTAATTGTTAGTGATAAGAATAAGAATATTTCAGAGCATATTATCCCCAGTTTTTATCTAATCTAACAGATAACCGTCAAAATGATTAGGGGGCTAATTAAGTAAGGGTTTATGAAAATAACTCATCAATCATTAATCTAAATGACTACTGAACTTAAAATATATAATAAATGGGGAAGGGTGATGGGCTGAAGTAGCCTCTTATAAAGGTAAGAGGCTACACAACATGTTGCATATAGGTCAGAAAAAGAAAATTAGCATTTTGAGTCTTTTGCATTTAAGTCTTCTTTTAGATTTTCACAAGCATCTTCGACTTTGTTACCTAGGTCTGTTGTCGCATTGTCAATTGCCTCACCCGCCTTTTCCATTGCTCCATCATCAGAGTCACAGGCCGTGAAGACGAAAAGTATCATAGAGATCATGCTTAATAATTTTATCCACGTAGTTAGTTTGTTCATATTTTTCCTTTAGTTAGCCAATGAGCGACGGTAATATTAAATGTAACATCACATTATTTAGTTCACGAGATTTTGTGCGTTTGTCACACGGTGTAGCGATGGATATTCGATTAAGTAGTGACGCTGAAAAAGTAAAAAGCGAATTCAGCTAGCCGCTGAAATAATTTTTATTACTATAGTTCTTTAGTGTTGATACTCAATATTATGCTTATTCATTACCAATGTATATCGCAATGAAATTTATCGAAATATAGATCGTTCTGAGAAGCCTTAACGTGTTTAGTTTTACTTAAGATAGGCTCACTATAAGGCATGATTTTTACCAACTTATTATCGTCAGTTTCATTTATGTAAAGTATTAACTAGTCCAAATTTATTTTAGTCTCACACAATATTTAGAGTCACATTTTGGAACAAGTAAAACAGTTAGTTAAACGTTTACCGAAAGCATTATTAACTAATGGTAAATAAAACACATATTGACTTAAGGA